>Ga0265295_1008726_pt1 | contig 11145 bp, 14 predicted proteins | sample Munlansysbiofilm_FD_192503 | JGI IMG/M metagenome (GOLD analysis project Ga0265295, IMG submission 192503) | Leachate microbial communities from a municipal landfill in Southern Ontario, Canada - Methane capture system biofilm | ecosystem: Engineered > Solid waste > Landfill > Unclassified ... | reverse complement strand
TGAAAAAGAGTTTGGTTATTTGCGGTCCGGGTTCTTACACCCGCATCCGCAGCCGCCGGGACAGGCAGCCTTCGCAGCCTTTTCCGCACGATTCTCTACCCAGAGTTCAGCGGCGACCGGCGCCCACTTCTCTGCTGCGGGAACGGTCTTTTTCATCAGATCATGAACATCTTCCGGATTCACCATATCCGTGGACTTTGCTTTGGCAGCATCCACCATCGCAGTAAGCCTCTCCGGATTGTCAAGCAGGGGACAGGGGCGGAGATGGTTTGGATTGAACGGCTGGTTTGCGCGATACTGCATAAACAGCGGGGATTTGTATGCCTCGAGAAGCGTGTGGGTCCTGATGTTCGCGTCAGAGTAATGAATGAATGCGCATGGCTCGATATCGCCGTTTGCATTGATGTGGAGATAGAACCTGCCGCCGGCGATACAGCCGTTCACATACTCGCCGTCGTTCCAGAAGTCCATTGCAAAGATCGGGCGGGTCGCACGGATATGTCTGACCTGGTGATACATATGCTCCCTCTGCCCGGGCGTTGCGAGAAGTTCAGGCACGGCGTCCAGACCGACCGGCATATACGTAAAGAACCAGGCAAACTTCGCTCCCCGGGCGATCATATCATCGATGTAGGCGTCACTGCCGATAATATCGGTGTTGGCGCTCGTATAACAGCAGGAGATACCAAACGGCAGTTTCTTCTGTTTCAGGATCTCCATCGCCTTGATGACTTTGGCATACACGCCGGCGCCGCGTCTGGCATCCGTCGCCGCCTCATCCCCTTCGATACTGATCGCCGGAACAAAGTTCCCGACCCGGAGCATCTCGTCAGCAAATGCCTCGTCGATCAACGTGCCGTTCGTAAACGACAGGAAAACACAGTCGCTGTGTTTTTCGCACATCCTGATGATGTCTTTTTTCCGGACAAGCGGTTCGCCGCCCGAGTACAGGAAGAAGTAAGTACCGAGAGCTTTTCCCTGCTCGATGATCGAGTCCCACTCTTCAAGGGTCAGGTTCATCCGGTTCCCGTACTCAGCCGCCCAGCACCCGATGCACTTCAGATTGCAGGCGCTTGTCGGATCCATCAGGATCGCCCAGGGAATATTGCATCCCTCTTCCTCTCTCAGCTTGATCTTCTTGTCTCTGCCGAGAACAACGGCATTGACGATGAAGTTCTCGAAGATCTTTTTCCTGACAAAAGGATCGATGTCGGTGTACAGATCGGTTATGAACTTGTACCAAACCCCGTCCTTATCGGAAAGCACCCGTTTCACGGTTGGAAGAGGACCTTCCAGCGTGTTGTTTTTATCCAGAAACTCCACCCATTTGAGGAGTTTCGGAATGTTTTTTTCAGGATCGGAGTCCAGATACCCAAGGACCTGTTTTATACCGAGAGCCTGAAGTTTCTCTTTCAATGTACTATGTGTCATTATTGGTTAACTCCGGAAGAGTACTGTATAACTAATAGTATCGCCCCTTCTCTTTGATATACTTGTTGTCACGGATTGCCGGGAAAAGAGGGTCAATCCTCGTGTTTTTTGCTCCGGCTCCGCATCTTATAGAAGATGACGATGATCACGAGGACCGCAGCGATGTAGGCGATCACCGGGAGAAATTCCGAGGTGAAGGTCTGACTCATCATAACAAGCGACAGGCCGATCACGATCGCGGAAAGGATCAGACCTATCACCAGTTTATCGACCGAACTTTCGATCGTTTTACTCAGATCGGTCACCTCTTTTGCGGAGATATCCACTTTGAGTTTGCCTTCCGAAGCCATCTCCAGGACCGATCCGAGCTGCCGCGGGACGCGGGCAAGATCTTCGAGTCTGACTTTGGCGTCCAGCAGCTTTTTCTGAATGTTGGCGGGATCCCGCATATCATCGGCAACGATCTTTTTTAAGAACGGTTCCACCTCTTTGGTGAACTCAAGATCCGGATCGAGCGTGAAGGCGACGTTGGAGACAAGCATCAGGGCCTTTAACAGCTGCATGATATTTGCCGGAACGCGGATGTTGTTTTTCTGGAACAGATCCTGGATGGAACCAAGCAGACCGGAAAAGTTCACCTGGGCGCCCATCTCTTTGTAGTCCAAAAGGGCGAGATACAGTTCGCTTCGAAACTCGTCGATCCCGGTCGAGGGGATCTGGACACCCAGATTTTTGATATAGCGGATCGTCAGATCAGTATCCGCCGAAAGAAGAGCAAGGATCAGCGAGATGAATTTGTTCCGCATATCCTTCATCACGACCCCGCAGACACCGAAGTCGAGGAAGACCAGGTCGCCGGACGGGGAGATCCGGAGGTTTCCCGCATGCGGATCACCGTGATAGAACCCGTTTTGGAAGATCTGGATCATGAACGCTTTCAGACCCCGGCTTGCCAGATCTTTTGGATCCATGCCCATCGCAAGGATCGCGTCGATGTCGTCGCTCCTGCATCCGGCGACAAACTCCATTGCCAGCAGCTCTTTTCCGGAGATGTCCCAGTAGATCTTCGGGACTTTGATCCCCGGAATGCCGGAGAACTTCATGTTTCGGGCAAGGCGTTCGGCGTTCATTCCGTCACGGGTGAAGTCCAGCTCCTTTCTGATCTGCGTGGTGAAGTCATCAACGAGCGAGACCGGGTTGTAGATCCGCAGTTCCGGGCGTTTGTCTTCGAGCAGCTGGGCGATGGACCGGAGGAGAACGACATCCTGCTCGATCCTTGCGGTGATCCTTGGACGCTGGATCTTGAGTGCGAGGATCGTTCCGTCCTGCATGACGGCCCGGTAGACCTGCGATATGGAGGCGGCGGCGAGGGGTTTTGGATCGACCGAGGTGAACACGTCACGCCAGTCGGGGATATATTCGTCGAGGGTCGGGATCACTTCATCGAACGGAACAACGCCCACCCGGTCCTGGAGTTTGCACAGTTCGTCGATCATCTCGGCAGGGAACAGTTCTGTTCTTGTGCTCATGAGCTGACCGAACTTGACAAACGTGGGACCCAGTTCCTCAAGCGCCATCCGGATCCTGACATACGCCGAGTAGCCGCTGAACTCTTCCACGGCTGCTTTTTTCGTATTGATAAATCCGGGAAACATCTCATTGATGAAGTAACCAAACCCGTATTTGACTAAAACATCAGCGATCTGACCATATCTTCGAAGACTTACACTCGCCATAGTGTAGTTGTTAATTGGCTTTTGCAGATGTTAATGTTACGTCTAAATTATCCTATAGGAAGTGCTTATAAACCTGAGGCTCAAATTATTGTAATGCCTTAGAAACTAAGGAAGGATTGATACAAAATGGACAAATACCGTTGTATGGTCTGTGGCTATGTCTACGACCCGGAAAAAGGCGCAGGTATCATGTACCCTGCCGGAACATCTTTTGAATCACTTCCAGACACCTGGAAATGCCCTGTCTGCAGCGCTGGTAAGTCGCAGTTCAAAAAGGTGTAACCAGTCATGGCAGCCCGCGAGATTGTTGAAAATATCTATGCGGTCGGAACGATCAGCTGGGATCTTCGGTGCTTCGATTCGATCATGCCGACGCCAAGGGGCAGCAGTAATAATGCATACCTCGTAAAAGGCAGCGAAAAGGCAGCCCTTATTGATACCGGTGAAGCGCATGAAGAGGCGGAGTTCATCACCAATCTGATGCGGGCTGATCAGCATTCCCTGGATTATATCGTCTGTCTGCACGCAGAACAGGATCATTCCGGATTATTGCCGCTGCTTCTGGAAGTCTATCCGATGGCCAAAGTCGTCACGAACGAGGTCTGCAAAGGACTCCTCATGGCGATGCACCATCTGGAAGAGGTCGAGGAGCGGTTCATCGTTATCGGGGACAAAGAGACGCTTTCTCTTGGCGACAAGACGCTGAAGTTCTATCTTGCCCCCTGGGTCCACTGGCCCGACACGATGTTTGCAGAAGTCGTCGAAGACAAAGTTCTGTTTACGACGGATTTCCTCAGCACCCACTACGCTTCGCCGACATTATTCCAGAACGATGACTCTTCTGAGTATCTGGAAGGAGTGAAACGCTATTATGCCGCGATCATGATGCCGTTTAGAGCAGCGGTCCGTGAACAGCTGGCACTGGTGGAAGAGATCGCGCCAGAGATCGTGGCCCCGAGTCACGGTCCGGTCTTAAAGCTTCCCGCAAAGATCATGGATCTCTATCATGACTGGGCATCCGAAACGCCGAAGAATTCGGTCGTTGTCGCCTATGTCACCATGCACGGCAGCACAAAACTGATGGTCAACTTTTTGGTCGACGATCTTGTGCAGCGCGGGATCCCGGTTCACCAGTATAATCTTCTGGAGACGGATTCCGGTGTTCTCGGCAGTGCGATCATCGATGCTGCGACCATTATTCTTGCAACGCCGACCGTTCTGTTCGGCCCGCATCCGCTGGCCGTCAACGCGGCGTATCTGGTCAGAGCGCTTCGTCCGAAGGCAAAATATCTCGGCGTGATCGGTTCATACGGCTGGGGAACCAATGCCGTGAATTATCTTGCCGAGATGCTTTCCCCGCTCGGGGCCGAGGTCCTGGAACCTGTGTATATCAAGGGTCTTCCTGATGAAGAGGCGGTCTCTTCTCTGCACAAACTGGCTGATTCGATCGAAGAGCGTCACAAAACGCTCTGAATCTTCTTTTTTTATTCCCCGATACGTACGTTTTTATTCCAGATCGACCTAAGATTCTACTATGGCACAGGCTAAAGAGATCTACAAATGTAACATCTGCGGAAACACGGTCAGAGTAATCAACGGCGGCCGCGGGGAACTGGTATGCTGCGGAGAGCCCATGGAGCTCCTTGCGGAAAACAGCACCGATGCGGCAGTCGAAAAACATGTCCCGGTCGTCGAAGAGGTCGCCGGAGGATACAAAGTCGTGGTCGGCTCGGCGCCCCATCCGATGATCGATGAACATTTCATCACCTGGATCGCCCTGAAAACCGATGACGATATCGTGCATGAAAAGTTCCTTTCTGCCGGGGAAAAACCTGAGATGGTGGTAAAGACTTCAGCAAAGGCAGTCAAAGCAGGTGAGTATTGCAATATTCACGGGCTTTGGGTCAAAAAGGTATAACCCCCCCTTCCCTTTTTTTCTTTTCTTTTTCCGGCGTGCCGCTCTCCTGAACGCCCGGGGACCGTTTATGTACAGAATGTATCCGGGAAGTCTTTTTCAAATATGCTGAAAAAAGGGGGATCAGATGAGATTATAGAGCGTATCTCTCTGCCGCAGGGTCCTGCCGATGTCTGCGCACATCAGCTCCATAGCCTCCGGGCTGAAATAATCCGCTTCATCTCCCGCGCCCGCATCCGTTGAGAGCGCGTCGACAAACATCGTGCCGCCGACATCGTTTCCTCCCGCCATCAGACAGAGCTGGGTCATCTTCCTGCCGATCTTCGACCACGGGACCTGGATGTTTGCGAAGTTGTCCAGAAACAGCCGGGAAACTGCCACCAGAAGGATATCGTCCCGTCCGGTCGCGTCATGATCCACCAGACCCGCCCGCTCGAGAGGCGTGTTTTTGTGCAGGAACGACAGCGGCACAAGTTCGGTAAACACCCCGCATTCATCCTGCATCTCCCGAAGGATCGCCAAATGCCGCGCCCGGTCCTCTGCCGTCTCCACCGATCCGTACATGATCGTGGACGTTGCCCGGAGCCCTGCTTCCGAAGCCTCTTTGATGATCCGCACCCACTCGGCGGCCGGGAGCTTTTTCTCACAGATGACCTTTCGGACCCGGTCGACAAGGATCTCCGCCGCAGTTCCCTGGACCGACCCGAGTCCGGCTGCTTTCAGCCGGATCAGCGCTTCCTTTGTCGAAATACCGCTCCGTTCTGCCGCATACAGGATCTCATCCGGGCTGCATCCGTGGACATGGATACCCGGGATCTCCTCATGGAACGTCCGGATCATCTTCTCGTAGTTTTCGATTCTGAACTCCGGATGGATCCCGGAAAGATACGAGACCTCCGTGACCTTCTTTTTGCATGCGTCCCTGGAATGCTCCCGGAACTCCTCGTCGGTAAAGCAGAACGCCTCGGGATCGGTGCTTTTTCGCCCGAATGCGCACAGGCCGCAGCAGTTTTTACAGATGTTCGTCATGTGGATGTTCATGTTCCGGACATATGTTACGACATCGCCGTTTTTTCGTGCACGGACGATGTCTGCCGCTTCTGCTATCTTCCAGATGTCGGCGTTTTTCACGGTGAACAAAAACGCCGCCTCGCTCTCGGTAAGCCGGGCCCCTCCCAGGACATTCTCCAGAATACTGGTAACGTTCATTTTCTCTTTCCTTTCGTTTTGGTCTCTTTGGTCTCTTTGGTCTCTTTGCTCTTTTTCAGTTTTCTGCTGACGACTTCGAGGATGATGATGATCAGGATCACCCCAAGGGCCGATTCAAAGATATGAAGCGGCACAAATCCGAGCATGGGGAGCGTAAACAGGGCTTTTCCCACGATCCACTCCTCTTTGACCGGCTGCATCCTGCCGTAGTTGGGAAATACCGCATCCTGATCAAAGGCCTCGTTGTTGTCCCCTTTGGTGATATATCCCGCATGTGCCGCTTCGCCGGTGAATCCCGCCTGCTCGGCCGTGGATGCATTGATCCAGGTCATCGCCCGGTGGATGATCGGCGTCACGCCGGTCATCCCGTTTGGCCGGTAGATGATCACATCTCCGTACTCGCCAAATGAGGTTGTTCCCGCCTGCTTTGCCTCAACTGCCGTCATGAATCCGCCGTACCGGTTTTCTTCCACGACAAAGACGAGGTCGTTGACGTTCAGATTGGGCACCATGCTCTGGGATTCAACGGCCACCATGGCGGGCCAGGTCCCTGATACGGCAAACAACGCAGCCCCTACACCCAGGACAATGGCAAAAATGATAACTATGTCTCTGATGAGATTTATCCTCGGATCTTTTGACTGAGGGATTTTCGGAATAGAAAATGACATTGTTGTAGTATCTTATTCATTAATCGAAGGTATATGATGTTTTCCCCGGGATTTTGTCAGGTGCCGAATCTTCTGCCCCGCATCTGGTAGTCACGAAGCGCCCGGAGATAGTCGACTTTGCGAAAGCTTCCCCAGTTGATGTCGGTGAAAAAGAGTTCCGAGTAGACGGACTGCCAGATCAGAAAGTCGGTGAGATGGTTGCCGCCGGTTTTTATGACGAAGTCAGGGTTTACCTGAAAGATCAGGTGCTGCTCGATCATCTCTTCGGTGATGTCATCCGGGTCGATGTCCTCTCCGGCGATCTTTATTATTGCGTCGGTGATCTCTTCTCTGCCTTTTTTTCCTAAGGCGATCAAAATCTCGGGCGTTCCTGCGCCGTAGGTGACGTCATGACCAGGAGTGCTGACATGGACCCGGGTTTTTTCGCCGAGGGATGCCGGCTGTATGAGCTCTTCGATCTTTGCCGGATCGTTCGTGCTTATATGGAATATGAGCTTTTGGATAGCGGGAAACTCTTTTGTCCAGGTGAGGACCTCTTCCACTTTTCCGGTGTCTGAAAGAATATCTGCGTCACTGAGCATGAAACATATCTCCCGCGGAAATACGGTGAGGCCCCGGGTGATCAGATACTCATACAAACGGTATATCATGAGTTACTACTCTATTGATCTTCTTGCATATCAAATTCGCGTATTTTTGCGGGGTTGTTTTTTCAATGCATGAAGAGGGTGAACCGCGGATGAAATTCGTTAAGGGGTAAGGGAGGGTGTGGATAGATGAAAAAAGAACCGCGGATGAAATTCGGAAGGGGGTATGTTGGGTGTGGAAACATGAGAAAAAACACCCGCTCACCTGCAGAACAAGACCCGGACACACTGTCTCACACGAGCGGCATCTATTTATATACACAGATACATAATAAAAAACATGCTTTCACCAACAGATCTGCGAAAGGAGATTGAGAGAAGACTTCGCAGCTATCTATCCCGTGACAAGTCAGGAATCAGAAAAGCGCTTCTGCATCTGCTCATCCGGGCCAAATCATTGACCGTTCCCCAGATCCACGAAGCACTATCCGCAAAGTTCGACGTGACCTACCACTCCGTTGCCTCCATGGTAGGCATCGTCGCATCAAAACTCGGCATCCTGTCGACCCACAAAACCAAGGACGGCGCTCTTGGGGTTTACCAGCTCAAAGAGCAGTATGCCCAGCTCGTGGAACAGGTCGTTGAATCCGCCTGATTGAACCCGGGCCGGATCCAGTACCAACTTTTTTCAGGGTAAACCCCCCATCTATATGAAATGGATAACGCACAGGGGGGTCCCGTCCCTCTCTCGGATATACTGGTCGCGGATGACGTCATCACCTACATGGACAAACGCGGCGGGGACTTCAGAATAAGCACATCCTGCAGCGGCCCGATCCTCATGCCGGTACGCATACGTCCGGCAAAATCATCCGACATTCCCATCCGGGCCGGAAACCATGTCATCTTCATCTCCAAATATCAGATCCAGTGGATCGCGGAGATCACCATGAGCATGGTCCCGCGGCTTCTCTTCGAAGACGGCGACTATGGTTTTTGAAGAACTGGAACACACCGCCGACATCCGGATGCGGATCACCGCGCCCGACCTGTCATCCCTCTTTGCCGAAAGCGGATTCGCTCTTGCCCGGACCCTCTACGGCGATTATCCCCGGGAAACGCCCGCCGTCTCATTTTCCCTTCAAGCCGACGGAAAAGACCCCGAGGAACTCATCGTCAATTTTCTCTCGGAACTGCTGTTTCTCACCGAAACCGAGTACCTCGTCCCCCAGAAGTTCACCCTCACCGTCGGACCATCCGTCTCCGGAACCGTTCAAGGCGTCCTCTTCGACCGGCAAAAACATGCCGGCGGCACCGGCGTAAAAGGCATCTCCTACTCCGGCCTCTCACTCACCAAAACAGAAACCGGCTATGAACTCATCATCATCTTCGACATCTGACCAATCATGAACGCACAGATACGGCAGACCGCCGCCAACGAATGGGAGATCCCCCGGGGTTTTGTCCCCGGCATGCGGGTCCCCGGACGGTTTTTCCTCTCGAAAAACCTCGCAGAAACGCTTGAAGACGGAGCCCTCACCCAGCTCGCCAACGTCGCCACCCTTCCCGGCATCATCCGGTGTTCGCTCGGCATGCCGGATATCCACTGGGGATACGGGTTCCCCATCGGCGGCGTCGGCGCCTTCGATGCGGAAACCGGCGTCATCTCACCCGGCGGCGTGGGATTTGACATCAACTGCGGTGTTCGGATGATCACCACTCCCCTGCATGTTTCCGACATCCCCGACATGCCCGGTCTGATCGAAGATCTTTTTACGGCAGTTCCAACCGGCGTCGGATCAAAGAGCCCTTGTAGGTTATCCCAGCAGGATCTCACCGGCATGCTCGAAAACGGCGCGAAACATGCCGTTATGATGGGCTACGGAACTGAACGCGACATCCTCCGCTGCGAAGAAAACGGCGCAATGGACGGCGCACAGCCGGAACATGTCAGCAAAAAAGCCCGGCAGCGGGGCATCCCCCAGTGCGGAACGCTTGGTTCCGGCAACCATTTTCTCGAGATCCAGACCGTCGACAAAATCGAGGATCAGGAAACGGCAGACCTCTTCGGCGTAACCGAAGGGCAGATCTGCGTCATGATCCACTGCGGATCCCGGGGTCTTGGCCACCAGGTCTGCACCGACCATCTGCAGATCCTGGAACAGGCCGTCCATACCTACGGGATCGAACTTCCCGACCGCCAGCTTGCCTGCGCCCCGCTCTCCTCACCGGAAGGCGAAGCATACTTCGGCGCCATGGCGGCATCAGCGAATTATGCCTGGGCCAACCGGCAGATCATCACCCACATCGTCAGAGAACTCTTCGTGAAAAAATTCCGCATCGAGTACGAAGAGATGCCCCTTGTCTATGACGTCGCCCACAATGTGGCAAAATGGGAAGAGCACGACGTAAACGGCGTCCGGCAAAACGTCTGCGTCCACCGGAAAGGAGCGACCCGGGCGTTCGGGCCGGGAAGACGCGAACTCCCGCACGAGTTCCAGGGATGCGGCCAGCCGGTGATCATCCCCGGAAGCATGGGAACGCCTTCGTATCTCCTCGCAGGAACCAAAGGCGCCATGGAAAAGACGTTTGGAAGCACCTGTCACGGATCGGGCAGAGTGCAAAGCAGATCCTCAGCGAAAAAAAGTCAGACCGGCGAAGAGGTCGCCCGGGCTCTTCTCGCTCAGGGGATCGTTGTCCGGGCGCCCAATCAGGCGGCCATCGCCGAAGAAGCCCCGGAAGTCTACAAATCCAGCAGCGAAGTCGTCAGAACCGTCCATGACGCCGGAATCTCCCGGATCATTGCACGGCTGAGACCTCTCGGGGTGATCAAAGGATGAGCATCGCCGTTTTCTGGGACAGCAAAATGACGTTCCACCGTCTCGTCGAGGATACGGCGTGTCCCTGTGAAGCCGTGACCCCGCTGCTGCTTGCAGCGCCGTTTTATCAGGGGACATATACCGGCATCATCGTCCCGACCGGATTTGGCAACACCTCCTACTCGAAACTTCTGCCGGCTCTGCGGGCATGTTCCGGCCGGATCGAGCGCTACCTGGAAGCAGGCGGCCGGCTTTTGGTTTTCGGAGCGGCCGACGCTTCGCCGAACCGGTATGACTGGCTGCCTGAGGATGTCGGCTACCATTATGAATTTATGGAGCATTCGCTCACCGTCGACGCCTCCTCGCCCTGGTCCTGCCTTTTTGACGGGTATGACACCGAAAAGTTTGCAGCTGACGGCTGGTTCGAGTCGTATCCGGGCAAACCGGTCGCGACAGCCGAAAACGGATTTCCTGTCCTCGTCGAGTGCAGGATCGGCAAAGGCACGCTCCTTCTTGCAAGCACCCACGAGTATCCAAGCGAATCTTTTCTGCGGCTGCTGGCTGCCGGCGACCCGGTCCGGTTTTGACCTGCCGGCCTCTTTTTTTCTCATCTCCCGCGGTCCGGACAGCGGAATCAGGAAAATATCCGCGTCTTCAAACGAAATCTTATTCATTTCATAAGGCATAATAAGTCATATCCATCTCGGAGTCACACCCTCATGACACACGTAATATTCGATCTTCTGCATATTCTGGACGAAGCCGGCATAGACCAGC
>Ga0265295_1008725_pt1 | contig 11147 bp, 21 predicted proteins | sample Munlansysbiofilm_FD_192503 | JGI IMG/M metagenome (GOLD analysis project Ga0265295, IMG submission 192503) | Leachate microbial communities from a municipal landfill in Southern Ontario, Canada - Methane capture system biofilm | ecosystem: Engineered > Solid waste > Landfill > Unclassified ... | reverse complement strand
AGGACAGACCGCCACGCACATCAGACAGCCAATGCACAAAGTTTTGGACAGCAGCACCACCCCCTGTTTATTGATGGTAAGAGCGCAGGTGGGACACGCCGCCACACAAGCCTGACATTGATTGCAGACCCTCATCACTACGGGACTTGCCTCATCATGAATCTGAATGCAGGACAGCCTGGCATCGTCCTCTTTGAAGAACAGAGTGGAACAAGTGCTCTCGCACACGTGGCAGGATATACATCTATCCGGATAAGTTTTCAGCATTTTCATCGCCTTATACTCCTATGATTTTCTCTTAATTCCCATATTTATCTATGGCTGATAGAGGTCAATAAAAATCTTTACCGTGCGGCTCTTTGTGCGGGTGTTCTCGGTGCTTGCAAGGTTCTTTTGTGAGCGTTCGTCACTCCAGCGCACCTGCACTTTTGCACTCCAGCACCAAAATACATGGCTACACTATTATAGTGCTTCCCTCTTGTGGACAAATAGCGGGAATCCTCAGCGTTATCGGTGATTTAGGCACTTGCAGGGATCTTCATGTGGGCGTTCGTCACTCCAGTACCGCAGCACCAGAACAAGTCCTGTAAGGACGACATTTCAGATAGCAGACGATAGCTACACAATGGATTGAGTCCTGTAAGGACGACATTTCAGATAGCATACGATAGCTACACAATGGCTTGAGTCCCGTAAGGACGACATTTCAGATAGCAAACCATAGCCACACAATGGATTGAGTCCCGTAAGGACGACATTTCAGATAGCAAACGATAGCTACACAATGGTTTGAGTCCTGTAGGGACGGCATATTAGACATAAACCAACTATCAGAGCATAATCAGGCTTCAAAGAAAAACGAAGGAATGCCAAAAGCTGGTCTATCAATTGAAATCTGTTTCATCAACCCTTGTTTTAATAGATTCATGGATAAAGACCGATGGATTATGAAGGAGCTCCGAGTGTAGGACTGAGTTTCAATCCTTGTTTTAATGGATTCATGGATAAAGACATACTGGTTAGAACCTTCAGGTTGTCACACACTATGTGTTTCAACCCTTGTTTTAATGGATTCATGGATAAAGACTGCGAGCTTGAAATTCAGCTCACTTTTTGAGCAGTCGTTTCAACCCTTGTTTTAATGGATTCATGGATAAAGACCGCTTGGCTTCACTGAAGAGAAGTATGTCTGGACTGGTTTCAACCCTTGTTTTAATGGATTCATGGATAAAGACCTCTACAACCTCGGCAGCACTGTTCTGACTGGAAATAGTTTCAACCCTTGTTTTAATGGATTCATGGATAAAGACTCAACAAGGCAATGGACTATGATTTGTGGCCCTGTGTTTCAACCCTTGTTTTAATGGATTCATGGATAAAGACATTTGGTTTGAAATGCACGAGTTTGACACAATTACGTTTCAACCCTTGTTTTAATGGATTCATGGATAAAGACGGCTACGTTAGAGACACTATAATGAAGAGAGAGTCGTTTCAACCCTTGTTTTAATGGATTCATGGATAAAGACTCCCGAAGCTGATGTAGAAGTAGAAGTTTAGGTAACGTTTCAACCCTTGTTTTAATGGATTCATGGATAAAGACAACCTGATTCCATTGGTTTAAGTTTTTTTATCTCTTGTTTCAACCCTTGTTTTAATGGATTCATGGATAAAGACCACGTTCATTGAGATCACTGAAGAGTATTATCGAGAGTTTCAACCCTTGTTTTAATGGATTCATGGATAAAGACTTCAGATCGTCTGTAGGGCCAAAGAACTCCCAATAGTTTCAACCCTTGTTTTAATGGATTCATGGATAAAGACTTTTGTGAATGCAAGCGGCACCGCGCCAGATGGCCGTTTCAACCCTTGTTTTAATGGATTCATGGATAAAGACCGCTTGGGGAAAAAGATCGCATGTCAGAGATCCTGTTTCAACCCTTGTTTTAATGGATTCATGGATAAAGACGGTTCGGGAAAAGCTTGGCGGGATTGTAGAAACCGAGTTTCAACCCTTGTTTTAATGGATTCATGGATAAAGACTTTATGAAGTGATGTATCAGATGGTGCTTTCGCTTGTTTCAACCCTTGTTTTAATGGATTCATGGATAAAGACGCTCCAGAGTCGCCACAAATCTGCCTCAACCGGCACGTTTCAACCCTTGTTTTAATGGATTCATGGATAAAGACCGGCGCCATCAGAAACTGTGCAAGGCTTGGCCGCCATAGTTTCAACCCTTGTTTTAATGGATTCATGGATAAAGACACGGCAACGCCGCCGAACTGCTGATTGTATAGCGCATTGTTTCAACCCTTGTTTTAATGGATTCATGGATAAAGACGAGTCGAACCCATATTTTCCCAGTTAGACCAATGGTTTCAACCCTTGTTTTAATGGATTCATGGATAAAGACCAATAGCGATACGGTCATCACCGCCACCAGTGCCGAAAGTTTCAACCCTTGTTTTAATGGATTCATGGATAAAGACATCAAAACCCGTTGTCCTAACCATTGAACGATAGGCCGTTTCAACCCTTGTTTTAATGGATTCATGGATAAAGACGTACCAATGTTTATCACCTTCCCATTTAATATATCGTTTCAACCCTTGTTTTAATGGATTCATGGATAAAGACAGTTTTCAATGTTTTCCATGTTTTCCATGCTAGCTCCGTTTCAACCCTTGTTTTAATGGATTCATGGATAAAGACGAAAAAGCTGGTGGATGGCGCAATCGATAGCATGGAGTTTCAACCCTTGTTTTAATGGATTCATGGATAAAGACATAGGAGATACCATGACAAAACAGAACTTTTGGATGGTTTCAACCCTTGTTTTAATGGATTCATGGATAAAGACAAAACTTGATTTGGCAAAAACCATTGCACTATTCGGGTTTCAACCCTTGTTTTAATGGATTCATGGATAAAGACAAGAAGCGCTTGCGAACATAACCAAAATGCTTTATGAGTTTCAACCCTTGTTTTAATGGATTCATGGATAAAGACCCAAGGTAATTGAGAGCTCTCCTGGGCTAGCGGGAGTTTCAACCCTTGTTTTAATGGATTCATGGATAAAGACCCAGAGCTTACGCTTTGGCGCAAAAACTTGATTTGGGTTTCAACCCTTGTTTTAATGGATTCATGGATAAAGACTAACTGGCAAGTCAAGCAGCCAAGGTCAAAGATAGTTTCAACCCTTGTTTTAATGGATTCATGGATAAAGACGTAAAACAAATGAACGAACTTGGAAAGAACGATGTGTTTCAACCCTTGTTTTAATGGATTCATGGATAAAGACTTCATTTCTCCTCCCAGAGAAGGTTAATCTTCAGTGTTTCAACCCTTGTTTTAATGGATTCATGGATAAAGACTTATGATTATGGTAATGGTGATGGTACTAATGGCGTGTTTCAACCCTTGTTTTAATGGATTCATGGATAAAGACCGGCTTGCAGGTCTTTTAGTCCTGGAAAGCCACATGTTTCAACCCTTGTTTTAATGGATTCATGGATAAAGACCCGGAGTACGATAAGATAAAAAGGTACTATAAAGGGGTTTCAACCCTTGTTTTAATGGATTCATGGATAAAGACCCGAAGCCGCAACTACCAAGGATGCTATCCAGCTGGGTTTCAACCCTTGTTTTAATGGATTCATGGATAAAGACGAAGGACAAGCAGTTAGACGGCAAGCATTTCACTCTGTTTCAACCCTTGTTTTAATGGATTCATGGATAAAGACCCAAAGCCATAGAAGCCTCGATAAGGGCGACGGGTGTTTCAACCCTTGTTTTAATGGATTCATGGATAAAGACTGCCAGCATAACCAAAATGCTTTACGATACAATGAGTTTCAACCCTTGTTTTAATGGATTCATGGATAAAGACCGAACACAAAAACTATCAAGGATGCTATCCAGCTGGGTTTCAACCCTTGTTTTAATGGATTCATGGATAAATGCCGCAAAGCTTCTAAAATGGGAGTTTCGCTCTATCCCAGTTTCAACCCTTGTTTTAATGGATTCATGGATAAATGCCAGAAAAAATCACCATCAAGGACGCTATTGAGCTGGGTTTCAACCCTTGTTTTAATGGATTCATGGATAAATGCAGCTTTTGCTGGTCTGCCAGCTGGATGTTACACGGAGTTTCAACCCTTGTTTTAATGGATTCATGGATAAATGCAACTTTAAGCCAAACATTATTTCTGGGTATAGTTAGTTTCAACCCTTGTTTTAATGGATTCATGGATAAATGCGACATCAAGGTATATGAAGCCAGCTTAAATGAAGATGTTTCAACCCTTGTTTTAATGGATTCATGGATAAATGCGCTTTTGCTGGTCTGGCACCTGGTCGTTACACGGAGTTTCAACCCTTGTTTTAATGGATTCATGGATAAATGCTCCTCACTGTGAGGAGGAAGAGCCAGTCGAAGAAGATGTTTCAACCCTTGTTTTAATGGATTCATGGATAAATGCTCTTATCGTACTCCGGGGGCGTTAATTAGTTTGTTGGTTTCAACCCTTGTTTTAATGGATTCATGGATAAATGCACCTACACATGGCTTTTGGCAAACAAACAATCATAGACGTTTCAACCCTTGTTTTAATGGATTCATGGATAAATGCAGGATTCATTTCCTGCTTTTATACTATAAGGAGAATGGTTTCAACCCTTGTTTTAATGGATTCATGGATAAATGCCCAGAGCGTATGCCTTGGCACAAAAACTTGACTTGTGTTTCAACCCTTGTTTTAATGGATTCATGGATAAATGCAAATATAAGTCCACTGCCACTGCCAGTGGCAGCAGTTTCAACCCTTGTTTTAATGGATTCATGGATAAATGCTTGACATCAAAGCATATGAAGCCAGCTTAAATGAAGTTTCAACCCTTGTTTTAATGGATTCATGGATAAATGCTTAAGCCAAACATTATTTCTGGGTATGAGTACGAAACGTTTCAACCCTTGTTTTAATGGATTCATGGATAAATGCCTTACTGGTATCACGCCCCAAATGTTCACCTAAAAGTTTCAACCCTTGTTTTAATGGATTCATGGATAAATGCTTTTGTAGTCAAGTCTATAACTTGCTAATTATACACTAGTTTCAACCCTTGTTTTAATGGATTCATGGATAAATGCCCGACACTGACCTAATCGACCGCATCGAGGAGGCGTGTTTCAACCCTTGTTTTAATGGATTCATGGATAAATGCATCAGAAGCCATAGAAACTTCTATAAGGGCTTCTGGTGTTTCAACCCTTGTTTTAATGGATTCATGGATAAATGCATGGATATGTGCTAAAGCGAGACAGAGAGAATGGCTTGTTTCAACCCTTGTTTTAATGGATTCATGGATAAATGCAAGCAGGTCTTGACTCGAAAGCCATAGAAGCCTCGAGTTTCAACCCTTGTTTTAATGGATTCATGGATAAATGCCTGGAGATAGGGGGTTATTGCCTCCAAGTCTCCAACAAGTTTCAACCCTTGTTTTAATGGATTCATGGATAAATGCTTATACCGTACTCCGGGGGCGTTAATCAGTTTGTTGGTTTCAACCCTTGTTTTAATGGATTCATGGATAAATGCATACAATAGGATCGTTTAACTATTCAATAATTTCTTGTTTCAACCCTTGTTTTAATGGATTCATGGATAAATGCTTATACGTACTCCGGGGGCGTTAATCAGTTTAGTGGTTTCAACCCTTGTTTTAATGGATTCATGGATAAATGCTGAAGTCAGTAGTCTGCTCGAGGCATGCTCGCTCCGTTTCAACCCTTGTTTTAATGGATTCATGGATAAATGCGAAAGTCAAAGCTACAATGAAACCAGGAAGATTATGTTTCAACCCTTGTTTTAATGGATTCATGGATAAATGCAATTGCCCTTCACGCTGTTGACCCTGGTGCCGAACGTTTCAACCCTTGTTTTAATGGATTCATGGATAAATGCTCTTACGTACTCCGGGGGCGTTGGTCAGTTTGTTGGTTTCAACCCTTGTTTTAATGGATTCATGGATAAATGCTGAAGGACAAGTAGTTAGACGGCAAGCATTTCACTCTGTTTCAACCCTTGTTTTAATGGATTCATGGATAAATGCAAAGAGGAGACAGAAATGTCGAACACAAAAACTATGTTTCAACCCTTGTTTTAATGGATTCATGGATAAATGCTATACATCGGTGGATTGCCGGTTTCGTTCGACACAGGGTTTCAACCCTTGTTTTAATGGATTCATGGATAAATGCGTCTCCTTTGTCTGTTATTGAGACCACTTTACTGGGTTTCAACCCTTGTTTTAATGGATTCATGGATAAATGCATGTATCGGAGTATTAGAAAACGCGAAACCCCGAGGTTTCAACCCTTGTTTTAATGGATTCATGGATAAATGCATCCTAAGGAGGATATAATGAAAAAGAATGCCACAGAGTTTCAACCCTTGTTTTAATGGATTCATGGATAAATGCAACTGTATACAGCTTACAGAACCAGCCAAAACTGTGTTTCAACCCTTGTTTTAATGGATTCATGGATAAATGCATCTGAATGCCGCTTGTATATGATGCAAAAGCTAGGTTTCAACCCTTGTTTTAATGGATTCATGGATAAATGCTTTTGCGCGGTAAGTTTCGGTTTTACCCAGCGCCGCAGTTTCAACCCTTGTTTTAATGGATTCATGGATAAATGCCCAGTACCAATTATTATATCTGGGCGGTTGCTGAGGAGTTTCAACCCTTGTTTTAATGGATTCATGGATAAATGCATATGAGATTGAAATTGCAGGTCTGGACCTAAAGTCGTTTCAACCCTTGTTTTAATGGATTCATGGATAAATGCCATGCTCCTGCCATTCGGAGACTCATCCACTTACCGGTTTCAACCCTTGTTTTAATGGATTCATGGATAAATGCGCTTGCAAAATAAAAAGGTTCTGAGCAACTATTATCCGTTTCAACCCTTGTTTTAATGGATTCATGGATAAATGCTGCAGCCGGTCAATTGGCTGTAAATAGCTTAAAAACGTTTCAACCCTTGTTTTAATGGATTCATGGATAAATGCAATACTACAAGGCAAGAGAGTAGAGTATCGTCGTGCTGTTTCAACCCTTGTTTTAATGGATTCATGGATAAATGCAATTGCCGGAACCTTGCAAGGTAAAACTTGTAAAAGTTTCAACCCTTGTTTTAATGGATTCATGGATAAATGCCTCTACAAATAGGGCATGCCCTAATGGGTGTAGTGGAGTTTCAACCCTTGTTTTAATGGATTCATGGATAAATGCTTTTACTTTTAGTAAAACATTTTACTGAGTGTTTTATGTTTCAACCCTTGTTTTAATGGATTCATGGATAAATGCTCATGGAAGATAACAGAAAAATGACAACATCAATGGTTTCAACCCTTGTTTTAATGGATTCATGGATAAATGCGGTTAATAGTTATGCTTTGTGACCTGTGATGCGCTTGTTTCAACCCTTGTTTTAATGGATTCATGGATAAATGCAAAGATTGACGATGCAGCTATCCTCCGTGAGGCTGGTTTCAACCCTTGTTTTAATGGATTCATGGATAAATGCGAAAGAGAAGCCGAGCATACTGAAGAAGCTTGGCATGTTTCAACCCTTGTTTTAATGGATTCATGGATAAATGCAGCCTTCTCATCATGTTTCTGTTACGGGAGCATGAGTTTCAACCCTTGTTTTAATGGATTCATGGATAAATGCGCGATGGTATGTAAACTGTCTATAGGAGGATTAATGTTTCAACCCTTGTTTTAATGGATTCATGGATAAATGCCCTAATGACATTATCAGCCATATCTCACCTTGAGGTTGGTTTCAACCCTTGTTTTAATGGATTCATGGATAAATGCGGAAAGGTGATTGTTATCACCTCGAATCATGGATAGTTTCAACCCTTGTTTTAATGGATTCATGGATAAATGCGGTGAGAGCAAATGTTTGCACAAATCACATATTAGTGTTTCAACCCTTGTTTTAATGGATTCATGGATAAATGCGTTATCCGTGATACTCCTCGTGGCTTGTGGAATATGTTTCAACCCTTGTTTTAATGGATTCATGGATAAATGCATCTTATCAGGGCATCTTATGTTGCCTGTCCGATTTGGTTTCAACCCTTGTTTTAATGGATTCATGGATAAATGCTTCCAGTTATACGAAGCCATGAGAATAAATAATGAGAGTTTCAACCCTTGTTTTAATGGATTCATGGATAAATGCTTGCGACAAAGGATTCCGTGGACAATGTGAAGGAATGTTTCAACCCTTGTTTTAATGGATTCATGGATAAATGCCCGGCTTAACCTATTTGCATCTTGCTGGCGCTTCTATGTTTCAACCCTTGTTTTAATGGATTCATGGATAAATGCGCCGTTCTGGGCGTTTATTCAATTGCTTACACAACGTTTCAACCCTTGTTTTAATGGATTCATGGATAAATGCCGAATCGGTCAAGCAATTCAGTTGCCGGGGGGAACGGTTTCAACCCTTGTTTTAATGGATTCATGGATAAATGCAGGGTAAAACATTTTACCTTTATATTACTTCTCTGGTTTCAACCCTTGTTTTAATGGATTCATGGATAAATGCAATAATACAAGAACTGTTTCATCCGTATGAAAGTTGTTTCAACCCTTGTTTTAATGGATTCATGGATAAATGCTGCAAGAACTCCGTGATTGTAGTTCGCCACAGTCTGTTTCAACCCTTGTTTTAATGGATTCATGGATAAATGCAAAATCAGCTTTCTGCTTGAGTCTTGCGGCGACAGAGTTTCAACCCTTGTTTTAATGGATTCATGGATAAATGCGGCAAGTTGAAGATACATCATCCCGCATTTGGCATGTTTCAACCCTTGTTTTAATGGATTCATGGATAAATGCAGTCTATCATTGGCGAGCATAATGCTTGACCGAAAGTTTCAACCCTTGTTTTAATGGATTCATGGATAAATGCCTAAACAACTACCTCGCCGGCATATCAAAAATCCCTGTTTCAACCCTTGTTTTAATGGATTCATGGATAAATGCATTATGAACGCACAAGCTGCATCTCCGGGGCGGAAGGTTTCAACCCTTGTTTTAATGGATTCATGGATAAATGCTGCTGGCCCAAAATTTATGACAGTCTGGTGGATACGTTTCAACCCTTGTTTTAATGGATTCATGGATAAATGCAATACGGAGATGTGGAACAATAAAAAGGAGAGGGAGGTTTCAACCCTTGTTTTAATGGATTCATGGATAAATGCTAGAAGCCGCCTCACTTCTGAAGGAGTATCATGACGTTTCAACCCTTGTTTTAATGGATTCATGGATAAATGCCCAAAAAGCAGAAAAAAGTCCTGGTGGGCCCTGCTGGTTTCAACCCTTGTTTTAATGGATTCATGGATAAATGCTTGATAAGAGATAACAGCATGTTTCCGGGATGTGAGTTTCAACCCTTGTTTTAATGGATTCATGGATAAATGCAAGCAGGTGGACATACTTTACTCCCCCTCTCATCGTGTTTCAACCCTTGTTTTAATGGATTCATGGATAAATGCTTAGATTGTGGAGCTGGTGAATGTGAGTCTGACTTAAGTTTCAACCCTTGTTTTAATGGATTCATGGATAAATGCGGGGCTGCGGCACTGGTGGCAGAAGTGGAATGAAAAGTTTCAACCCTTGTTTTAATGGATTCATGGATAAATGCCCTCATCCTCTGCTATTTTACTGTCCTACAAATGATATTGTACAAATATCAGCATAGGATAAGGCTCTCATTTTCCTTTCAAATGACACAAAATCCCGGAATTTCAAACTCTCGGGAACGCTTAAACACTCTATACAAAAGCAAAGAACAGAATATAAGGCAAAATGTCAATAACTTTCTTTCAGGACACGCATATATTTCGGTAGCTACAGTCTTCGCACTTCCTTGTCGAGGTTTTGGCATCTGGGAACGAGCCTTCGTTGACAATCTGGAAGACATCAGCTATTATGTCAAGCGCATTTTCTTTCATAGCAGCGCTTATAGCGATTTCTTCAAGGTGGTTTTTGGAGCGCACATAGACCAGGAAGGCTTTATTGACCGGCAGATTGAAGTTTTCCTCGATCAGGATGGCATAAAGAGTCTGTTGAACTTTGTGAGTACTGTAGATTCTATTTTCCCAATAGGCGTATTTGTAATCCAAGGGTGCAGCAGAGCCATCTTCCAGGAAGAGTGCTTCGTCCACCTTCCCTACCAGGTGGTACTTTTCGCTGCTCAGGTAGAGGTCCAGCAGTTTATCTTTGGCCCCGATTTTTGCTCTCAGATAGTCCTTATTCTGCACCAGCTTTAGCAAGTGTATATCACGACCTTTATTCACGAGGTGGCGCCGGTGCTCATGTTGATCGATCTTTAGCACGCTCATAAAGTACACAAACCTGGGGCAGAACATATACTCCAGAACTTCAGAGGGGGTAATGAATTGTGTTTCCATTATTTTACAATAAAAGAGCTTTTACTTCATCGGTCACAAGGTCGCGATCGAAGGCCTGCCCCAGCAAGATGCAGCTATTGAAGTCTTCTCTGCACATAGGAAAGATATAGACCTTGTCTTCATCGCAGTTGATCAGGTCTTCGATCTGAGTGCGCAGCTCTTTGCGCTGAGTTTTGTTCATTTCGCCCAGCCATACCGAATATTGCACTCTGTAGATGCCGGCTTTTTCACAGCATTTCACTATTTTGTTGCGGATTTTATCTTGCACGATGTCGTACATTACCCAGGTGAGCATCAGTCCTCCTCTTCATCAAAATTGCTTTTGAGATTGATGAAGTTCTCAAATTTCCGCGCTATCGAGCTTTCCAGATAGTTCTCCTTTTTGCCGATCAGGAAGTTGGCAAAGCTGTGCGCATCAGTTTGGATCATATCGATTTTCTTGCGGTTTTTATTACGATAGCGGATGATTTGATCCAGAGATTCCAGAATGTATGGGGCAAAGAATTTCTTCCCCTCTGTGCTCAGGCTTACACCTTTGTAGATATCTTCCAGATACTCTGGCTTGCATTTTCCGCGCGAGAAGATATAGAAGACAGGCTCATCGACCAGGATGCGATAGACCTCGATGAAATCGAAGACAAAGCTCT
>Ga0265295_1008723_pt1 | contig 11148 bp, 14 predicted proteins | sample Munlansysbiofilm_FD_192503 | JGI IMG/M metagenome (GOLD analysis project Ga0265295, IMG submission 192503) | Leachate microbial communities from a municipal landfill in Southern Ontario, Canada - Methane capture system biofilm | ecosystem: Engineered > Solid waste > Landfill > Unclassified ... | reverse complement strand
TCTCAAATGATTCCCCTTCTGATATATCATCAACTCGGTCTAGTCTGTTGAATCTAATGGTTTTATTCTTAAGAATTAGTGCTAGTGTTTCTATGTTTGTATAATGATAGATGTGTTTAAAATCTCCCATAACAAGATATTTTTATTAAATCTGATTTAAATCAAATGCATATTCGTAACTGATTACACTCCTTCCCTTTTCATTTTTCTTCCATGCTTCTTCCAAATGGCTAAATTTTATAATGTCATTGGTACTTGTGGTCTTGAATGCAGTAGCCACCTTCTCTAAAACCTCTAACTCGCTTTCCGAAAACAAATCAGCTTTAAACGTTCTGTCTTTTCTTGCTTTGAATTGTTCACCCATATAACCTTTTGGCAATTCTGTAAAAAAAATATCTAATTCATCTTTGTTGGCTATATATTCAAATATGCTTTGAAAATTGTTAGGCACGGGTCCCATATCTATCGCTTTATATCTCATGCCACTTATTGAGAAACAACTTTGTTTGAACATTAAGAAATCAGAATAGAATAACAGTTTATTCATTTTGGTTTTGAACGGAGCTATTTTCTCTGAAAAATAAACGACCATTTCGGTAAATTTTTCAAGGTTGGGGCTTCTGTAACCAGAGTAAATATCAGGTAGATAATTACCCAACAGGTATCTTACAATATTCAAATTGTGAATATTTCGCTTTGTTTCCTCCATTAACTGTCGAGCTTTTTGAATGTATTTAACTTTCGTTTTTACATCCAAAATACCACACAATTCAACCATATTCATAAATACTTTTGGGTCTTCAGCCATCCGAATCAGTCTTGCATTGGCAATACTGGGTATTTCACCTGCTTCATACAGGCGGTAACCGTTTATTCCAAAACCTAAAACCTCAGACATTTTCACCGGCGACAAACCATATTTTTCACGTATTCTGGTAATTTCATCGGGAAATGGAATATTGAATCTATCACGGTATTGATTATATACCTGATTCATATTCACTTCATCCATTGATGTAGTGGTAAATTGCTCTCCACTATCCTCGCATTTGTAATAATGAAAAACAACTTTAAATGCTTCTTTTCTGAAATGCATTGACCGGTGTTCCTTGATCAATACCATTTCTTTACCTGTAATTGGACTTTTCATTGCTTTGCTTTATTTTAAAGGATAGTTCATCTTGTTCCGGGCTAAATGAAAGGAAATACAAATAACACAGCTGTTCATTACTCCCATAGTGATTTTGATGTACACTTCTTTTTTCTTTACTGTTTTGCCAAACACCCACATGTCAGAACCTTTATATAGGTTTTCTTCAAGAGGTCCTTCGCTGTAATCTTTCGTTTCGAGTTCTTCTAAAATACTCTTACGATCTATGGAACGAAGTTCTAAATCTATCAAGGCTTGTGCGTTTTTACCTCTATCGTCGCGAAAGAGTACATCCCAAAACCTCATCTTCTCTTTGAAGTCTTTTAAAAAGGCCGCTACAACTTCTTCTGTGCTCATATAATATTTGTTGTAGCAAAGATATAACTATTTCTCGAAATCACAACTACAAGGTTGTTTTCTTTTGTTTTTTCATATTATAAACAACTTTAAAGTGTACTCGATTAGAACATTTTTACGATTTTGGCGCACTTACACATCAGATGTATAAGTGCGCCAAAAATATGACACTTGGGAAAAGTGGCGCGCCTGAGAGATGGCACGCCTTTTTAGTTATTCTTTGCAGTAACTCGCCAATACCTTGTTCACTTCCTGCAGGTTGAAATATTCCGGATCAAAACCATCTCCCAGCCAAGTAAGTGTGTTTTCGTACTCCTCGTGGGTAGGGTCTTTTATTATATCCATATTCTCGTGATAGCCGCTAATCCCACCACTGTCTTCTGTTGGGCAGCGCCGGGCTCCGGCAAGGCATTTGAGAAAAAAGGGCGTGTCTCCGCCGGCTGCCGGAGCAATACCACCGGCCTCGGCCCGGATTGGAATTTCTTTGATTACTTCCAACAGCTCAACGGTATGCATCCAGTTGTCTCCATAGTCGTACAGATATACAATGGAATCGCCGCAGTCGGTAATTAATTCAGAGAGCTTTATTCCCGAGTAGTCCGTATAACCCCATTCATCCCAGAAATTATCTGACTGGTATCTGAAAGTGTACTCAACGCCATTCTTTCGGAACATGTGCAAATGGCTGTTAGTCCAGCCCATGACTGCCTGTATCACCACATGAAGGTTTACGAGCGAAAGGTCTTGGGGAACCACAAACTCCCGCCAAATGGCCGGCTTTGCACCACGTAGCGAAATGCGCAAGCGGTAAAGCGGCACTACAGCCACAACCCCAGCCACAGCCCCAACCTCAGCCCCGGCCACAGCTCCAGCCTCGGCCACAGCTCCAGCCTCGGCCTGATAAGTAATTTTCCCAAAATTCCGATCAACGGCCAAAAGTTTGTCAAAAAGGGGCGTTTTTGCGACAATGATTTGCTCCTCTTCTGTAAAGCGATTCCGTTCGTCGTAAGTAATTAGTCCAAGATTTTGCATAAACCGGTCCATGGTCCTTGTCGTATAAAAATACTGTGCGTACTTGCCGCGACTCCCACGAGAGTTGTGATAAAAGTATCTTTCCGAGTAAAAGTGGCTGTCTCTGGGCTGGTTGCCGTAATCTGCCATCAAAAGCAGGGAAAGGCCAAAGCCCCGCTGCCCAAGCGCACGATCTTCAAATAAATCAAAATACGCCCAACTGAATTTGTATCCAAAAGTAACCAAGATATTTTTTAACAGTAAATGCCTGTTTTTCAGCACCCTCTCACCCTCTCTAGTAAGAGATAAAGCATTGCCTCGCTTTTTAATGAGCCCGCCCATTTCTGCCAAAAGCCTGGTCAGAGGCACGGTGTACCAATCGGTTTCCTTCCGCAGCCGTGCCATATTTTTCTCAAAATATTGATCCCGAATGCCGAGTTTATAAATCTCATGTACCACGGCCCTCGGAAGGTTGCCTATAGCTGTGAGTTTGAGCGTTTTCGCTGCCCTTACGGTTTCGCACAGGTAGGCAACCTGCCTGAACAGAGGAATCTGCATATACTCCTCATCGTCAATACGCTTCAAAACAATTGGGCCGTCCTCCAAAAAGGTTTTATGCTCAATCAGTTCCATGATATGCGGTTGATACAACCAATCATCCAATATAGAATCAATATATTCTTTCATACTCAAAATAAATGTTTTTCCGCAAAATGCCGATACCCACCAAATTTATTTTGGCGTTTTGCCGATGTGCACCATATTCGTGCCACCTCCCCCTCCCGCCTCATCTTAAATACATCTGAAATCTTAGGCGAAAACTGCTCTTCAAGAGTGGATTTACAAACCTCTTTTCATTGGTACTGCTCATAACTATATTGCTAGTTATTACACCTCCTTCAACAAACTCTCTACCGCATTCCTCCAACCAAAGATTGTTGCATTACTCCGAATACTATTTGCGACACCTCCGTAAATTAGAAAAGGAGCAGCCTTCGAGTTTAATTTACGGTAATATTTAAGTCCTTTAAAAAAATCGGAAGAAATAGTAGTGCCTGATTTTATTTCTACACATTTTATTTCGCTTCCCGTATCAATCAAGCAATCTATTTCATTGCCGGCAGAATCTCGCCAAAAATAGAGAGAAGGTCTTTTGCCCTGGTTTAGGAAGCCTTTCATAAGATCGGCAATTATCATATTTTCAAACAATGCTCCTTTACTCCAATGGCCGGTCAATTCTTCTTTTTTACGTATTCCAAGCAAGCTGCATACCAACCCTATATCGTGAAAATATAGCTTAGGAGTTTTTATAATCCGTTTTGAGAAATTCTCAAAATGTGGAGGCAGAAAAAACACAATAAAACTACTCTCCAAGATTGAAAACCATGATTTTATTGTTTTTAAATCAACACCTACTTCGTTTGCTATATTATTATAATTGATCAATTGCCCTACTCGTCCTGCTGCAATTCGTAGAAATTTCTGAAAGAGAAAAAGATTCGACACATTTACTATCTGTCGTACATCACGCTCAACATAAGTGTGAATATACGAAGGAAAAAACATCTCCGGTTCTATATTCATCTTATGAATACGCGGATAAAACCCGTGAAATAAAGTAGCATCCATATCTTCCGTCTTCACTAAATCGGCTCTTTCCAGTTCACTAATGCTCAAAGGCAGCAGATGCGATACAAATACCCGACCGGCCAAACTCTGAGATATTTTTTCAGACAACAAAAAGTTTTCAGAACCTGTCAATATAAACTCACCGGGCCTATTTCGCTCATCACTTATTGTTTGAATATACGAAAACAGAGAAGGCAATCGCTGAACTTCATCTATAATTATTCCCTTCTTAAACTGTGATAAGAACAAACACGGGTCATCCTTGGCCGCCTCGTACATATCAGGATTTTCCAGATTAACATAGTTGTATTCCGGAAAACACATCCTAGCCAAGGTGGTTTTACCGGATTGCCGAGGCCCCGTTATAGAAATAACCGGCATTTTCTCTGCCATTTTCACCAATACATTTCCAATTTCTCTATGAATCATGCACAAAGATACTAAAAAATCTTAATTCCTTGCAAATATGGAATCCAATTCCATATTTGCAAGCATTGTTGAAGTGCCCAGATCAGATCTGGCACCAGTAACACACTAGAAAATATGGGTGCAACTCTTGCTGTAGCTCTTGCCCTAACTCCTCACCCAGAATCACTTTACAAAGCTTTTCTGCAACGTATCCTCAATTTGTTTGCTGTGATCTTTATTGACATCCGCCATTTTTGCGTATGTTGTCCATTGAGCAACCACTCCGGTTATGTGTTCAATTATATCTGTAACGTTCCGTATATCCGTTTTTTTACCTACGGTAATCAAATCATCTTGCGTAAAATTATCACGCTTACCATTCAAAGACAGTTGGTGTTGATTTGTCCATTTACCGGACGGCGAATAGGAATAACATAGATCGTAGGCAGGTGCCAACGACCATTCTCCCTCCCGATTCATGATAAATGAGTGGTTTTTGGTATGATCATCGTGGTTGAAGGCAATCACATTAAACACCATGCGCCGGTACATCTGTTCCATATCTGAATAAGAAAGGTGCAATTGGCGCATTATCCGGAAGAGTTGTTCGTAGGAGTACCTGTCATCTCTGTCGTAATGAGCCATAGCACAAAATGTCTGGGTATGGAATTTATCACCATTGTCACTTCTATCAAAGCGTTTGGTCATAAAATGCGCTTTATCATTTTCATGCAAAATTTGGCATTCAGTCATCTGAATGCCGCAATCAACAGCCATTTTGTGGTACGCATACTCAATCCTGCCAATACCGGTTGGGTTATCCTTTATCATACCACCCTCCATTCCATCAAATTTCAATATCCAGTAAGTAAATCCTTCCGGTGCCTTAACCTGACCGGATCTTACTTCCTTCGTTTTTTTATTAAATGCAATGATTGCCTTTGGTTTTGCTCCTCCCGCGGACGTACCTACTTTTAAAACATCAATGATTTCTTTTTCATTTCTCTCCAAATTAGCATGAAATACTCTTCTTTTATTTAATACTTCATCAGCCAATGCAACTAACGCTGGTATTTCTAACCTGGAAGATTCATTCAACACGTTGTCGGCAATCGTGGGTTCATACTCCAGAGCTCCCATTCCTCTTTTTCCAATATAACATAATCGGTCCAAGGGTGTTATGCTTACAGACATCCCATGACTTGCAAACCATGCGTCAATTACACTATTACCATAATCATCAGGCAACGAATCGGCAATTAACCCGGGTAACCCCTTAAATGTTTTTGAGCTAAGCGTTGGGAACGAGAAAATACGTTCACCACGAACCAGATCTGCATATGGCATAGTCAAAGGAGCTAAATCTATTTTATCCCTGACAAATGATTCCAAAAATTCAATAACGGCATATTCTTTTTTTGAATCCCATACTATTACAGCTACCTCTTTCTCCCAAAGAGAAATTTTTACCGGTATATTCATTGCCCTGTCTTTTTATGCCGAATTCGTTTGGGCTGTTTACCCGCCAACTTCATTAGTTCAACCGGGCTGATTTCCAGCTCGGGTAGCAACAATTCCAGATTATCTAACAAGCGTAACCCCCTCATTGCAGCTATAAGCATGCTCAGGGATACTGAATTACCTTTCTCTATTTGAGCAACAGTAAAAACACTTATACCCGCTTTCTCAGCAAGTTGTTGCTGCGTAAGTTTCTTTCTTAGTCGGTAGTTTTTAATTCTTCTGCCGATTTCCTGAATGACTTCTGTATTACTTAAACTGTTCCAATCCATATATTATTTTATAATGAAATCATTGCAAAGATTGGAATATTAATTTAATATAACAATAGTATATACATAGTTTATATCCATAAACTGCATATTACAGATGTATTTACTGTTGTTAAATAAGTGTTTTTAAAGGAGCGCACTCTCAGATCAGATCTGACCCGCCGCCTCTCTATAAGGAACAACCGTAATACCACTACTGCGCATTTGCTTACTATCTCCCGCATAGATTATCCATCCTCTCTCCTCACCCGAAATTTTTAACCACTCAGTAAGTCAACCTCTCTCCCAAGGCTGTCACGCCCAAGGCCGAGGCCAGTCCTGCTCTGGATCAAATCTGACGCACCACCCGGTACACCAAACCCGCTCATAGCCCAATCTTTTTCTGTTTGCTATGAATAATTTGCAGGTATTTTTCTTTATACTCCTCACTTAAAAAGCTTCTCTCCACCCTGTCTTGCACTTGATTTATTTCTTCGGAAAAGTCTTCATATATATTATCTCGCACTTTTTCTGAAATTCCTAAATTGTGTGCAAACTGATCAAAATCTATACGTTGTATGTTTCTCTTACGTCCGTTTAAAGTTAAAGCTAAATCTTCTTTGTCCTTCGGATAGATGAGATTCACATTGATAAGATCGTAAGCCGGGGATAGCAGAATGCCTTTATCTGTATGCATTAACGAGAAATTTTTCAAATGCATATCATTATTCCCGGTTAAAAAAGAGAATAAAACCAATCTGAAATACTTGTTTACATCTAAGCCGGTATTGGTAGCGTATTGTTTGATGATTTTGCCGGCACGCTCGTAGGAACTTTTATATTTTTGCTCAGTCAACATTCCTGATAATTGACCTAAATCCTCTACATGTACCTTCTTACCATCTACACGGTCAAAGCGTTTTGTAATATAAACCAATTCTCCAGTTGTCGTTTGAATCAGAGCATGTTCAGCCGTTTCAATCTTGAATACCTTTGCCAGGTGCATAGTTAAATCTTCTACTTCCGGCATATAGGCATAATCATCAGATTGCGGTTTCAGGATGTATTCTCCCCACAAGCCTACCAGCGTTAACCTCCTATGCTCCTTGTTACCCTCAATAGTTAAAGAGATCTTAGATTGAACGCCTGTCAAAGCCAGTCGTTTGTTTACGGTATTTTCTGCTAAATTCCTTATTATTTCCCGATTGATTTCCAGAATGGGAGCATGCGTTGTTCCAAAGAAATTCTTGGAACAACCGGAATGATAGGTGCCAACCTTTACCGGTTGATAGCAAAACAAACAATTATTCATAATTGTCCGCCTCTACCGGACGTACAGATACAGCTCCGATGGTATCTCTACATAAATTGATTAATAACTCAAAACGATCGTGCGGGTTGAGCTTCCAGTATTTTTGTCCAATATCTAACAACCAGCCTTCGGGAATCAAGCCGTCAAAAAACGGAAAGAGCACCTTGCTGTAGTATTCTTCTTCTGAAAGGGGCAATGTTAAACTGATAGGCTTCGCATTAGGCATGGCTAAATACTTCTTAGTGTATTGGAATGTGTAGCCGTTATCACCTTCTATTAAAACACCTGCAAACAGGTCTTGAAAAAATATGTTCGCCTGTCGGTTCATTCCACCCTGTCTTTATCAATTACACCTACTTCCTTTCCGAATAATGCCAGCACGTCATTGACTTTATCCAGCCGTAACGTTTTCTTTCCTTGCTCCAAATCACGAATAAAACGCAGTCCTACACCAGCATGTTTAGCCAAATCAACTTGCGTTAAATTCAATTCCTTGCGCTTTTGCTTTACAAAATCTATGATAGAATTCATGTCTATACCTTTCAGGGTATAAATATACGAAAATATTTAAAACAACACCCTAACGGGTATAAATTATGCGAAAATTACTGAATTATACCCTTTGGGGTATAAAGTTTCTTGCCGAGGCCGCCGAAAACCCGGCGGCAGGTTTTCAAGTGAAGTGCGTAACACGACCACCTCGGACCGCCGCGAAATTTTTATTGTGCATCACAGGCGGAAAAATGGCGCACTTTGTAGCTGCTATCTCAGAGATAGTGCACCATTAAATTATTGCAAAAACGCCTTACCTCACATAAATTGGGTTAAGACATTCGAAAGAATACCGGATAAAGCACTTAACCCAAAAGTTTTCAACTTTTTGAACAGCTCATCCCTTCGTTTTTCTAGGTTACCTTCAGTCTTATAAATCGCTTGTAGATCTTCACAAGCCTCCTTACCTATTTCACTCCTTATTATCTCTAATACAACATCAAGTGAAACTATATTGTGTTGTTCCTGGTGTTGTGATTGATAATTAGTATTCTTCACATTAATTGTAGGAGTGTCTTTATCAGGTTTAAGTTGCGGTAGACCAATAGTTTTAATTTCTTGAATCAAACTTTTTACTTCGACAGTAAAAGCTTCTTTTAAATACTGATAATTTGGATATGGGTTATAACCTATTTTTCTAACATTTTGAAAGAAAGAATTGGAGTCTAGCATTTCTTTCATTCGTGTTATTCGTAGATGAGTCTCCCCAAATCTCGAAAGAGCAGAAATAACAATTGTGATTTTACTACTTAGTTGTATGGTATTAACCTTCTCAATATCTGTTAAAACAGAATCTAATAATTTCAAAATATCATCTTTATTATCCATTGTACCCTCCTTTATCCCTGCTGGAAATACTGTTTCAGCTCGTCACACAAGAACACAAAATCCATTTCGCTAATATTATATTCTGGATTTTTATCATTAAAACCTCCTTTTCTTATAGCGTGTCGAATAGCCGCTTGCAAATAAGGTCTTAGACGGGTATAGATATCCTGATCCTTCTTTTTGAAATAACGTTGTGATTTTTCATAACCTATTAAATATTCAGTTTCCAAAAGATTAGTAACGTCTCTACATTTATTAAACTGTCTGTTTGTATCGGTATAATGTAAGATAAACCAAAACTCTAAGCAAGGATTGTTGATAACCACACGCACATTTTCAAAATCTCTATATAACCAGCCTCTATACTCAAGAAATTCTGCTAAAGTAGTTTTAGCCCTATTTGGAGCATCCCTGGTTTCTTTTAAAATCACATCCAAATCCACAATCCAAAACACTCTATCAAACTCATTCTCAGCCTGTCTGCAAACTAATTTATATTGTCCTTCAAGAGTTTTCTTTTGTGGAATTTTTGGTTCAATATTAATTCTAAGATTTCTATGCTGTTCTTCCCATTGCTTAAACATCTGTAAATACCAAATCTCTGTCTGACCATCTACTACAAAAGCAAGAGTCGGAATTGTTTTCCTTATTTCTTTTGGTTCTCGCACAAATATTGAACTATTGATTTAAGTCTATATACGCATCCCCTATCCTTGGGGTTGCTCCAAATTTTCCACTCTTATAGGCATTCCGCACATTTGTTGTATCACGAACTACAGAACTATCAAAATCTGCAAGTGAATACAACTGTGTTGCACAATTTTGATCTTTATCTGTGAACCAGATAACATCGTTTCTAAAAAAATCCTTTTTGTCCAGCAATTCTCTGTTATGAGTAGTTGCAATAACTTGAGAATCCTTAGCATTTAACAAAAAGGAAAGCAAAAAATGCTCATAAAGGTCCGGATGTAATGATGATTCCAGCTCATCTATTGGCAATACCATAGATCTATGAAAGAGTAATGATAAGAGACCCGAAAGGCCATAATATCTTTGTGTGCCATCAGATTCTACATCAAAAGGTAAGGAATATTTATTTTGATTCACAGTATGTTCCATTACCAATTCAAGAGATTTAATCTTAGTGTTTTTTTCAGGTAAATCTTCACTCTTTACATTGGGATGATCTTTCTTTATATATTCTATTATATGTTCTGGTACCGTAATGTCTTCTTCTGTAATAACAATATCAGAAATATGAATGTCAGCTTTTGTTAACTGCTCAATCATATCTGCTTTCTTAATTTTTCCAACATTGATATTTCTGGTAACGAATTGCGCTAAAATTGTTTTGGAAGCGACCATAGGTGCAAGCGATCTTTTAAACCACTCAATAACTGGCTGCAGCTCTTTAAACTTTATATTCGTTTTTAAAAAACCACCTAAAACAGTATTATTCCATAAGGTGTTCGTTTCAAGTGCTTCTTTAACAGACTTCGCAATCTTAATTTTACTACCAAAAGTTATAGAAGTATATTGTTCTTCCAGGTTTGTTGTTCGTCTATACAAATTCGCTCTTTTTGGCTCATAAAAGAATAATTCTTCCCTAAGAATTGCTGTCTTTATAAATTCTACCTCATAAAAATACTTGATACCCTCTTGTAAAAACTCAATGCTCAACAATGAAGCTTTGCCCGGTGTATCAATATCAAACAAAAATGGTTCAAAGTATAAGCGATCTGTCTTTGTCTTTTTTGGTTTAAGTACCAGTAGACGTAAAAAATCCAAAGCCTCTAATATCATTGTTTTTCCAGATGCATTTGGACCATAAATTAAAGCCAATTTCAATAACCGCATCCCGGACTTATTTATAACATAAGCCTCTTCAAGGCGTGTGTCTATTGTAGCTTCAAAAGAAAGAGTTTGCTTGTCTTTTATCGACCCAAAATTTTGTACTGAAAAACTAATTATCATGTTTACACCTCTATATTTGCAGTCTGTTTACAAATATAAGCACATTTATTTGATTAAATCAAATAAATATTAACTCGTCTTGAATTATTATACATTTAGTTAAACTCCTTTTTCAGGATACATCCAAACATACTCTGGTGCATCAAATGAAGAATATG
>Ga0265295_1008722_pt1 | contig 11150 bp, 9 predicted proteins | sample Munlansysbiofilm_FD_192503 | JGI IMG/M metagenome (GOLD analysis project Ga0265295, IMG submission 192503) | Leachate microbial communities from a municipal landfill in Southern Ontario, Canada - Methane capture system biofilm | ecosystem: Engineered > Solid waste > Landfill > Unclassified ... | reverse complement strand
CCGTTTTCACCGACAAGACAGTGGATTTCACCTTTGCGAACACTAAAAGTTACTTCGTCCAACGCCTTAACTCCAGGAAATTCCTTGGTTATGGACTTCATTTCAAGAATAGGGTTTTCCATCGGCGACTCCTGCCTATTTTGTTTGAGGTTTATGAGGTTAAAGATGTGGCTGGTTTCCCAGCCACATCTTTAAGGTTTTAAAAAATTTTACTCAAGACCGGTGAATTCGGAAGCTTCGTAATAACCGGATTCGATAACAGTCTGTTTGACATTGTCCTGGGTAACAGTGACAACCATGGATGGTTTGGCAGGAACGTCTTTGACATTGTTGTTGTAAATATGGGTTTCCTCTGGGGTTTCACCATTGAGGAAAGCCTTGGCAGCAGCAATCGCATCGCTAACGAGGGTGCGGACGTCTTTCAAGACGGTCATGGATTGTTTGCCATCGATGATGTATTGAACAGAAGCTTTTTCAGCATCCTGACCGGTTACATAGTATTTAGTAACAGCGTCATCAGCACCGAAAGCATCGGCAATAGCGCGGGCGGTTCCATCGTTCGGTGCAAGGATGAAGACTTCACCCTTTCCTTCGTCGGTGGCGGCGGTCAGGTTAGCTTCGGCTAAACCTTTGGCAACGTTAAAGTCCCAGTTCGTGGTAACCTGGCCAACAATGCTGCCCATCTCGTCACGGGTGAGAACGGCTTTGTCCTGGAGAGCAACTGCTTCGGCGGAGTTTTGGATTACAAAAGTGCCATCAGCAATCTTGGGTTGCAGAACATTCCATGCGCCTTCGAAGAAGAGGAAAGCGTTGTTGTCGGAAGCAGCACCAGCGTAGAGATAGAGGGGCAAACCGCTTCCATTGGCGTTGTCCACCAGGTATTGAGCCTGGGCTTCACCAACAGCGACGGAGTCGAAGGTTACATAATAATCCACGGCATCGGTATCGAGGATCAGGCGGTCATAGGAGACAACCTTCACACCTGCATCGCGAGCAGCTTCAGCAGCGGCAGCAGCAGCGGCACCATCATGGGGGCAGATAATCAAAACTTGAATACCCTTGGAAATCAGGGTTTCAACGTTTTGTTTTTCAATGGCGGGATCGCCCTGGCTAAAGAGAATTTCCACAGAGTAACCCTGTTCGGTCAAGGCGTCCTTGAAACGGGTTTCGTCTTGAATCCAGCGGGGTTCGTCTTTGGTGGGGAGAACAATACCGACAGCCAGTGTGTCACCGGTTTCGGGTTGTTCGGGTTCAACAGGAGCTTCAGCAGGACTACAAGCTGCCAAAACCATGCTCGCAATAATCAAAATGCTTGCGAGTGTAAACAGTAATTTGGATTTTTTCATTTCTTCTCCTTATTAAGAAAATGTTTAATAGCGAAAAAGCCAGGTCCGAATGCGATAAAAATTGCTAAATCCAAAATAGGTGGCATGCCGCCGGGCTAAACTTGTATCGCTAAAAATCTGGAGGTTAGATTCTTCCAGCAACTATATTATACCTTAATAGAATTTAATTGGTCAATCATCTACAAAAAGGAATTAATGAACATTGGTCGTCAACAAATAATCGGACAGAAACTTAAGAGAGCTTCATTTTGATTTCCTGTTGGACAGCCAACAAGAATTTTGCTGGGCTTAGGTCGCGTTATTGCTTCTGAAATCGGGAGCTGGTGTAATAAGTTCGATATATTCGATTTTCCCTTGTATTGCAACTAATCCATTGTCCAAAAGGAATAAACACTTTGATATTTGTGGTAGTCTGTCGCACTTTACATAAAACTTCCTGCCTGTTGAAGTTCGACAGGCAGGAGAAAGCAATTAATCGATCTTCTTATTCAAAGCCAATTCCCAGTTGCAGGGCTTGCTGGTTGAGGGGGACGAATTTTTCTTTGACGTTTTCAGCGATGATGCGGTTCCAGTCGAAGTCTTCCAATCCGAGTTGCTTGATCAGCACGCCCAAAAGGATGATATTCATCACTTTGGGGTTGCCCAGTTCGCGAGCTTCGGCTTGCCCGTCGAGGGCAATCAGCTTACCGGCTCGTTCTCGAATCAGCTCTTCGCCGTTGGTGGGATATTTTTCTTTGCCCATCTGAACACCCATCGGGTTGACTCGCACACGGTTGAAAATCACAATTCCTTTGCCGTCATCGCGCAAATAGTCCAGATTGCGCAATACTTCGAGCTCTTCAAAGCCCATGATGATATCGGCTTTGCGTTTTTCGACAATCGGCGAGAAAACTTTTTCACCATAACGAACGTGGGTCAAAACGGGTCCTTCGCGCTGAGACATGCCGTGGACTTCGCTCATTTTGACGTCATATCCGGCGTCAATCAAGCCAAGCGTCAGGAGCTTGCTGGCTAAGATGGTGCCCTGACCGCCAATTCCGGTTAGCAGAATGTTTTTTATGCTCATTTATGCCTCCATTAACTGAATTGCCTGGACCGGGCAAACCTGGGCACAGACGCTGCAGCCGACGCATTTGTCGGGGTCGATCGACGATTTTTTCTTGTCAAACTGGAAGACAACCGCCGGGCAACCGGTTTTGGTACATTTTCGGCAGCCGATACAGGTTTCTTCGTCCACAAAATAGGTTTCGGTAAAAGCACCTGCGAACTCTTCGAGATCCCATGGTGCCTGCTTTTTTAGGGCGCAGGGCCAGCGGGTGATGATGACGGTCGATTCTTCCATTCCAAGTGCCCAATCGAGCGTTTCTTTGACCTCGTCGAGCTTGTTGGGGTTGATTGTGCGCACATTTTGGACACCCATCGCCCGAACGAGCGGTTCGATTGCAATCGCTTCGGTAATTTCACGGTTGATAGTGTAACCTGTGCCGGGGTTCTCTTGCTGACCGGTCATAGCGGTGATGCGATTGTCCAAAATGACCGAAATTAGTTTGCTACGGTTATAAACCGAATCGAGAAGGGAGTTGATGCCGGTATGGAAGAAGGTGGAATCGCCAATAACGGAGACAACGCGCGGGTTTTCGCCTTCGATTGTGTCAAAAACTTGCTGTGCCCCATGCCCAAGGCTGATGCTGGCGCCCATACAGACGGTGGTTTCCATCGCATTATAAGGCGCACCCGATGCGAGCGTGTAACAACCAATATCTCCGGAAACCATCACGCCTTTGCGCTTTCCGAGTTCGTAGAAAAAGCCACGATGCGGACAACCAGCACACAAGGTTGGCGGACGGGGAACAACTACTTCTGCCAATTCGGGGTCAACGGGATATTCGATTCCATAAACAGCTTGGCGAATGACTTCAGGAGTCATTTCGCCGTTGCTGGGGAAGAGGTTTTTGCCGTCACATTCGATGCCCAAAGCACGAACATGCTGTTCGAGATAGGGGTCATTTTCTTCGAGGATATAAATGTGATCCACTTTTTGGGCAAAATCCTTAATCATTTGATCCGGGAGGGGATTGGTGAAGCCCAGTTTGAGGTAAGAGGCGCTGTTTCCAAAGACTTCCTGGGCAAAAAGATAACAATCGCCTGAGCAAATGATGCCAATTTTAGTGTCGTTGATTTCTTCACGGTTCCAGGCGCAATGATTGCTATATTCTTTGAGAAGTTCGAGGTTCTTCTGGACCTTAACCTTCATCGGACGGGCATTTGCCGGAACAGCTACATATTTTTTTATGTTTTTCACATAAGGTTTAATTGGCACATCTTTGCGTTCGCCAAATTCAACAATACTTTTGGAATGACAAACTCGAGTGGTCATCCGAATCAGAACCGGCATGTCGTGCTTTTCGCTGATTTCAAAAGCCTCAATCAGCATATCCTTGCATTCCTGACTGTCCGAAGGTTCAAACATGGCGGTCATGGCTGCTTTGGCATAATTGCGGTTATCCTGCTCGTTTTGGGAAGAGAATTGACCGGGTTCGTCGGCAGTGATGACCACCGCGCCCGCATTCACACCCATGTAAGCAAAGGTGAAGAAGGGATCGGCAGCAACGTTGAGCCCAACGTGTTTCATTGCCGCCAGCGAACGCGCCCCGGCAATCGAGGCTCCAATAACCGATTCGAGAGCGGTCTTTTCGTTGGGAGCCCACTCTGAATGGATTTCGGAATAGGTAGAAATGTTTTCAAGAATTTCAGTACTGGGCGTGCCGGGATAGGCAGCGGCAAAACGAATGCCGGCTTCCCAGGCACCGCGAGCGATGGCTTCATCGCCAGTGATGAGATGTTTCAAAGCTTCCTCCTTTTCCGTCAATTGGTATGGTGAGAGACGGATGAGCTTGCGCATTTAGTATAAACGAAATACGCCCTTTTTGGGGATGAGATTTTGTCAGAAACTCTAATTTACACGCGTTAGCGAGCGGATCTAATGGCTATTAATCAAGCACCTTGCGATTTGGAAATCATCGAACGAAGAATTTGACCACTTCCTGAAGCCGACACCCCTATGTTTCACGTGAAACCTTTTATCTACACGAATCACATGCCAAACCAATAGTTTCACGTGAAACAATTGAAAAGGTATTGCCGCGTATATGAACATGCTCAAAGCTTAATTTGAGGAACTGAGTCGTGATATTATGGAAACAGTTCGCTATATCTACCCTGGAAATATAAGTAGTGTTCAGCTTGAGGCACAGATACTGCAACATGTGAGATTAACCAAATCGAGATCGGAGTAACTATGAAGAGAAACTTCTTTATAATTCTTTGCCTAATCGCATTATCACTTTCAGCCTGTATCCCGGCGACAGAGGTTGAGACAAAAGCGCCCCCAACAGAACTACAGACGACGGCGCCTTCAACGTCGCTACAGCCTACGAATACGCCGCAATACCTTTCACCTCTCTATAAAACTCATATCTTTGTCGGTGGTGAAGGTTGGGCAACGAATTTGGATAACAGCAAAATCTATAATACGGTCAATTTCGGAGAGTATTGGTTCAACGTCACCCCAGACGATATCAACAGCTCTTTTGGTTTCGGACAAAATTCTGTTGCCTTCCCGAATGGACATTCAGCCTGGTTGTGTGAGACCACCGGTGAATCTTCCGCCATATTAAAAATAAGTGGCGATGCCGGGAAGAACTGGTCTTTTACACACCTCGGCTTTCCCTGTGGTTTAATTGATTTTAGCAACTCAGAAAACGGAATGGTCATGTCCGACTTGGGTGCTGGTGCCGGTTCGCAGTACGTAAGTATTCATACGACAAGCGACGGTGGTTTAACCTGGACGAAGACATTTGAGCATGAACCTGCTTCGTCTGATAATCACGGTTTGCCAGCGTCAGGAATAAAAAGCAGTTTGCTGGCATTGAATGACGGCGTTGCCCTGATTGGCGGTTCCCGTCCAATGCCAGATTCACTTTACCTCTTCCGAACAGAAGATTCCGGTGTAAATTGGAACCAGGTTTCATGTAATGGATTGCCAAGTTCAGAGGACACAGAACTTAATCCGCTTGGTTTGGTCAAAATCAGCAATCAGGAAATAATCCTCCCAATCCGCGCCTTCCAAGCTAACAACGAAATCCAAACGCATATTTGCGTCTCCACTGATGCCGGAGAAAGCTTTAACTATCTTTCTTCTTTAGGGGATGTGAAGTTTATCGATTTTGGCAGCACAGAAAACGGCTTGGCCTATGCGGATAATAAGATGCTGCAAACTTCAGATGGCGGTTTGACCTGGGTTGACAGAACGGAATGGCTGCCGGTCGGTGTGATTCCGATTGGACTTAATATGATCAATGCCAGCATTGGATATCTAAACACGACGATTAATGAAGAAACGCTTGATCAAAATCGGATTTTCATGACCGCTAACAACGGCAGCACCTGGCAATCAATGCCGGGCACTATTGTAGATTGATGTTTGACCATTTTTCTAATAACGAGGGATTATTGTGATGCGCAATAAACAGCAACTTAACAGATTGGCATTGCTCGTAATGGCGGTTTTGTTGTTGTCTACTTCTGTTGTAAACGCAAAAGCTCAAACTGATGAAATAGACGACCCTGAAAAAGTGGTTTACCTAACCTTTGACGATGGTCCCAGCCAAGTTTGGACAAGTCAGGTTTTAGACTTGCTCGATCTTTACCAAGCTGAGGCTACCTTCTATATGATTGGCAGAAATGTTGCAAATCACCCGGATGTCGTCCGTGAGGTAGCAGAACACGGCCAAACGATTGGGGTTCACACTTACAATCATATAGATTTATCATGGGCTGATTATACAACTTTCTATTATGAGGTTGACGACACCGAAAGCGTTATAAAAGAAGCACTTCGAGATGGAGAGGATTTAAGTTCCCAGTTTGTACGCTGTGTCCGCCCACCTTACGGTGGTAAAAGCGATCTCTTTTATGCAAATGCTGATTCAATGGATTATGAAGTTTCAATGTGGAACATTGACACCGAAGATTGGACGGGTAAAAGCCCGCTGGAAATTTTAGAGCATTTCCGTAATTCACTTGCGCCTCATAAGGTTGTTTTGATGCACGACGGTGGTCTGGACCGAGAAAACACAATTCAAGCCTTACATTTGGTTTTGCACGAGATCTTAATGCAAGGATATCAAGCTAAAGCCTATTGCACACAGGATGGACAAGCGATTAAGAACCCATAAAGTTGGTTTTTGTTATTTAAAGCTTAACTTAGGTAAAAGTTTTATAAGATTATAGCATTTTCGCCCAGCTTATACAAAATAGACTTGCCAAGAATGATTAATGGTGTATACTTTTGTCGTTAGTCGCTTGGGTGCCCCCCTCACCCAGGCGACTAACATTTTAAGGAATATTTTTCGGTTAAAATATCTCTGTGATGAGCACAATCCACTTCCTAGAATGCAGTAATCCAGACTGCGCATTTCGTTTTCCCCTCGATTTGAGCCAATTCAAAGGCTTAATATGTCCCCGTTGCGGTGCCGCCTTAATTGACAGTTTTTCTCACCCTACTCAATGGGACCCTCGTTGGACCCCTCGCTCAAGTTTAGATTTTATAGGTGTATTGGATAATGTTCGCTCGGCACACAATGTCGGTTCGATTTTCAGGACGGCAGAAGCCGTCGGCATGAACCGCTTATATCTTTGCGGATTAAGCCCTTCGCCTAAGATCAATTCTGCCGTAGCAAAAGTTGCTCTGGGGGCTGAAAAACGTCTGGAATGGTCAGAAGAGTCAAACGCTCCCCACTTAATAGCCCGGTTAAAGTCCGATGGCTATCAAATTATCGTTTTAGAAGCACTCCCGCAAGCAGAAAACATCTTCTCGCTAAATGAAGAACAGTTCAAGAAAAACACTAAAATCGCATTAGTCGCAGGGAACGAACCTGCCGGTGTTGACCCGGCAGTTATCGCAATGGCAGATCAGATTCTTTTCATCCCAATGGCTGGGATGAAATCATCTTTGAATGTCTCAGTTGCCTTTGGTATCACTGCTTACACGCTTTTGAGCAAAATCGAAGCTTTTCAGTAAGCAGCCCGCAAATCGTACAACCTTTGCCTAAGGTTGAATCACCGTACCGGCAGGAATCACTTTGTGCTTTTGAATCACCACAATGCCTTCCCTTACCATGTAAAGGTCGGTGTCGAGGTTTGCATCAATCGGGAAGGGTTTAATCACCACATTATCGCCAATGCTGGCGTTCTTATCGATAATTGCGCCTTCAATCTTACAATTTTTACCAATACCAAGCGGTGCGCCATTATTGAGCGTTCCATACCAGTCGCCGCCCATCACAATCGTGTCTTTGATATGCGTTCCTTCGCCAATAATCGAGCGTAAGCCAATAACTGAATGTTCAATTGAGCAAGACTTAATCACCGAACCCTCAGCAATGAGAACTTGCTTTAATTCACCGCCATCAACCCGACTTCCCGGTAAGAAGCGAGGATGGGTATAGATTGGGTTTTGCTGATCATAAAAATCAAAGGAAGGCTGGTCTTCCGATAATTCCAGGTTTGTCTCAAAAAAGGTGCGCATGGTACCAATGTCACGCCAATACCCTTCAAAATTGAAACCATAAACAGATTTTTCACCTTCAATCATATAAGGGATGATATCGCCGCCAAAATCATCCAGTTTTCGATCTTCCAGTTGAAGTCGCAAAACATCAAGCAATGTTTCCGTACGGAACATATAAATGCCCATAGAGCCTAAATATGGATTTTCGGGATCATCGCGACTGACTAAATCGGCCAAAACTGCCGGATCTTTTGGTTTTTCAGCAAAGCGAGTGATCAGACCGTCTTCATCGCGCTTTAAAATACCAAAACGGAATGCTTCGTCTTTGGGAACCGGTTGAACGGCAATCGTAACATCAGCGTTATTTTCAATATGATATTCTGCCATTTTGGCATAATCCATGCGATAAAGATGATCCCCGGCAAGAATCAAAACGTGCTTTGACCGTGAGCTTCTTATTTCGTGATACTGTTTACGAACCGCATCTGCGGTGCCTTGATACCAAGAGCGGCCAAGCATGGTTTGTTCCGCCGCCCAAATTTGAACACTTCCGGAATGAAATTTGTCAAAATTATAAGTTTGCGTTATATGGCGATGAAGAGAAACAGACATAAATTGAGTAAGGACCGAGATTTTATAGATGCCCGAATTGATACAGTTGCTGATTGGAATATCTATCAGGCGATATTTCCCGGCTATTGGCACAGCCGGTTTAGCGCGCTCTGCTGTTAGCGGATAGAGGCGCGTACCTTGCCCCCCACCAAGAATCACTGCAAGAATTTCATTTGATTTAGGCATAATTACTCCTTTTGAGCAAAATCCACTTATGTATTTGGTTTTGATAATTTCACCAGGCGAGCCTGGATTATTGCAGTCTTTAGTTAAATTGTACCCTTTGTTGCTGAACCAGTGTGAGCAATTCTTGAGCAGTTTGCAGCGCTTGAGAACCTCCGGATCCAAGCATTTCAGCCAATTCTTTTAGCCGTTCCTCTCCTTCAACTTCCTGAACTTTTGTCGTTGTGCGTTCATTGTCAGAATATTTGCTAACAGTAAGGTGTTGATCTCCAAAAGTCGCCAATTGGGGTAAATGGGTAACACACATCACCTGATGATGTCGGGCTAAATTCCAAAGCATCGAACCGACCGTCATACCTACCCTGCCACCAATACCGCTGTCAATTTCATCGAAAACCAGTGTTGGGATTTGGTCCGCTTCGGCTAAAACTTCTTTGAGGGCAAGCATCAAGCGTGAAGTTTCTCCGCCGGAGGCTATTTTTGCGAGCGGTTTGAAACCTTCCCCGGGATTGGTTTCAATCAAAAGCTCAACCTTATCAATCCCATATTGATCAAATGCCAATCCGTTAGAAATCGGTAAACCTTTGGGGTCTTCTTCCCGGTTAATCTGGACTTTCAAGCGGGCTTTTTTCATTTCGAGCAACGCAAGCTGAGCTTCCATTTCTTTCGCCATTTCCAATGCGGCGTTTTGTCGGGTTTCGCTAAGTTTTAAGGCTAAATCAGCTAAAGTTACTTTTATCTGAGAGATACTTTGGCTCACTTCTTCAATTTCGCCTTCAACACCCTCAATTTGCTCAAGCTCGGCTTGACCGTCTTTATAAAAAGCTAAAACAGCTTCGACCGATCCGCCATGTTTCTTCTTCAGGGAGTTAATCAGGTCGATGCGCACTTCGATTTGGTCTAATCGGGCGGGGTTAAATTCGATTCTATCGTTATATTGACGTAACTCATAGGCAATATCGGTCAAATTGCTCAAAGCGGCTTCCGCCTGATCTGCCAATTGCTGCATCTGACTGTCAATTCTTGCCAACGATGTCAAATCGTGAGAAACATTCCCCAGCAAATCAGTTATCGAATCGTTGTCCGGCGCACTCTCATCTAAAACTTCTAAAGCATTTTGGGTATGCCGGCTTAAGGTTTCAGCGTTTGAGAGGCGATTCCGTTCTTGCAGAAGCGCTGTTTCCTCATCCGGTTTTAACTTGGCGGCTTCAATTTGCTCAATTTGATAACGCAAATAGTCTTCCCGATCGTCAGCGTTGGCTTGTAATTGAATTAATTTTTTGAGCTGATTTTCTAATTGCGACCATTGCTGATAGAGGTCCTGATATTGATGCAAGAGGCTAAGGTTTCCGGCAAATCGATCCAGTAAATCCCGATGGCTCTTAACTTTGAGCAAAGAAAGATGTTCCGATTGCCCATGGACATCAACTAAGGCTGCCCCAATTTCCGATTGAATTGCCAAGTTCACGCTTCGCCCATTCACACGGGCAATTGAGCGACCTTCTGTGCGGATTTCTCTTGAAAGCGTGAGGAAATTGCCCTCTTCCAACAAAGACTCCGCCTCAAGTAGCGGTTTTATGGTTTGAAGTGTGTTTTCGTCCAACTCAAATAAAGCTTCAATATAAGCAAGCTTACTTCCGGATCGGACAGAGCCACTGTCTACTCTGGCTCCCAAAACCGCACTCAGCGAATCCAATATGATCGATTTACCCGCACCCGTTTCCCCGGTCAAAACTACCAAACCACCGTCAAACTTCAGGTTGAGTTCGGTAATAATTGCAAAGTTTTGGATGCGCAGTTCTCGTAGCATAAGACCTCAGAGCCGGATTCCTTTGGTTTGAGCATAAGCGCTGCTCGCCACAATAGCGGCATAGACAATGCGCCAGATTAAGGGAAGGAAATTAATTGTGGCACTTAATGCATCTCCGGATAAAGCAAAAACGCTAATAATCACCGGGATCATCGTTGGTAGTGCCCCAATAAGAGCACCGGCAAGGATTGCCCAATTGAGCGTTTTGCCCCGCCGTTTATTAACCGCCAACCTGACAGCCTGATAAATCAAGGTGCCCAAACCGGTGGCGATAAAAATCGTAAAGAAACCAATTCGCGGCACCAGCCAGCTGCCGGCAAATGAGATTAATGCTGAAATCACAAAACCAATCACAGGGTCAAATGGTTTGGTAGTATCAAAGCTTTTTTGTTGGGCGGCAACGCATTCCTTACAGCGATAGCCGGTTGGGGTCAGGATTGCGCTTTCGGCCGTTATGGGTTTACCGCAACGATTGCAACGCAAGGTTGGTGTTTCTTCGTGTTCTATTTGAATTTTTTCTTGTTCAGTCATATTTCTCTAATTCAACTATCGGATTTCGCCGCATCACAAGCGCCAAATCACGATAAAAGTAATTCGCTGCTCCAAAACGAATCATATGCAGGGAGTG
>Ga0265295_1008721_pt1 | contig 11153 bp, 4 predicted proteins | sample Munlansysbiofilm_FD_192503 | JGI IMG/M metagenome (GOLD analysis project Ga0265295, IMG submission 192503) | Leachate microbial communities from a municipal landfill in Southern Ontario, Canada - Methane capture system biofilm | ecosystem: Engineered > Solid waste > Landfill > Unclassified ... | reverse complement strand
TGCCAGATCAGTATGCACAAACATTTACATGCCCGACTAGGATCAGTGTGCGTGTAGAAAATGGTCTCAACCCCGGAGTCGAGCAATCTTATATTGCCCCAAAAGGACAAGTTCTTTATCTAGAACTTCAAGACGTGGGTGATGGTATGTATGCCGTTAGAAAAACGGATGGTATAAGCAAAGGTATCATTGCACGTTCCGATATCTTAAATCGTTACAAACCTTTATGCAATTCAGAGTATATAGAACTCAATGCCGATACGCTATTCGCCTTTAATAAATCAGTACTTTCTCCAGAAGGCGTAAACACTATCAATGCATTGGCTGCTAAGATCAAAAAAGAGTATTTCTCGGTCAAAAAAATACGCATCGAAGGACACACGGACCGTATAGGTACCGATGAGTATAATGATGCACTCTCGCTAGCGCGCGCCAAATCAGTTTCTAGCCAACTTAAAGCAAACAATATAGGTGTTATGATAGATTCATTTGGAATGGGCGAGAGACATCCTATTACTAAAGGCTGCCAAGGAGACAAAGCTACGCCACAGTTGATCCAATGCCTAGCACCAGACCGTAGAGTTAGTATCGAGATAATCGGTATCCAAAATACTATTAGATAAACATTTTTAAAGGAGACTAAATATGAGCCAAGAGATTGCGGTGATCGTCAAAGACGGTCAAAATGTTGTTTCAACAAATACGGTCATGGAAGGCAGCGGAGCTACCGGAAGGCCTTTGATAGTAAAAGCCGGTTCAAAACAGAGCATTGAACTCAAAAATGTAGCTACTCAGGTAGCCCCAGACCAAGTTCATGTGACAAAAGACGGCAAAAACCTCAAAATAAAAATAGGCAAAAAAACAAGTGCCCAGGATGACTCAGCAGACATCATCATAGAAGATTATTATGATAATGAAGCAAGTCTCATAGGTGTTGCAGAAAACGGACAATATTATAACTTTATACCGCAAGGGGCAAATCCCGACTCTTCTTATTATAGCTTGGGCGGTGAAGTGATAGGCGAAGCGACCGAGACAGATTGGCTTCCAATAGCGCTTGCCTTGCTGGGTGCTGGCGCATTGGCTGCTCTTGCCGGCGGCGGCGGCGGTGGAAGCGGTGATACTACACCCCCGGATAGCCCAAGTGTAGACTTATATGACGACGAAGACCCAAAAGAGGGACCAATTACGGCAGGTAGTGTTACTAATGATACCACGCCTGTTATAAGCGGCGTTACAGAAGCGGGCGCTACAGTAACCGCCAAAGACGATGCCGGAAATGCTCTTGGTTCAGCTACTGCAGATGATAATGGAAACTATACTATTACCCCGACTACTCCGCTTACTGAGGGCCAACACTATATTTCAGTAACTGCTGCAGATGCTGCAGGTAATGATATTACTGTATCATCAGTAATTTTCACAGTAGATACTACAGCTCCCGATGCCCCAATCCTCAATCCAACGGACGGCAGCCCGATTACCGGCACGGCTGAAGCAGGAAGTACTGTAACTATTACAGATGGCAACGGTAATCCAATCGGCACAACCACTGCAAACCAAAATGGTAATTTTAGCTTTACGCCGACTACGCCGGTCTCCGATGGAACGGTTATCAATGCTACTGCTACAGATGCAGCGGGTAATGAAAGTGGTCCAGGTACTACAACTGTAAACTCAACTCTAATAGATGCGCCGATAGTATATGATGATGTTGCTCCGGTAATCGGACAAGTTTTTAATGGTGAGACCACAAATGATGCCAGACCAACCTTTTCTGGTGTTTTGGATACTATTAATGCAGGTTCTATAATAGAAGTATTTGACGGGGCTACATCGCTAGGAACTACTACAGTGCAAGCCAATGGCAGCTGGAGTTTAACTCCTGGAAGCAATCTTGCTGAAGGTGCCCACACCATAACTTATACAAAAGACGGCGGATCCGCAAGCCCTGCTACTGGCTTCATTGTCGACACTATAACTCCAACTATTACAATGACTCTAACAGATAACGTAGGAGATGAGCAAGGTCCAATTGCTAACAACACAACTACAGATGATACTACACCGACTATCAGCGGTGTCACAGAAGCGGGTGCGACCGTGACAATCAAGGATGGCGCTACAGTACTAGGCACAACAACAGCAGATGGTAGTGGTAATTATGAATTTACGCCTGGCACGCCGCTTAGTATGGCTTCACACACTATTACTGCTACAGCTACTGATGCGGCAGGCAATACTATTACAAGCGCTCCTACAACATTTACTATAACACCGCCTGCGGTCATTGACCTTGGGGACGATGGTAATCTTATCCATCCAGTTTTTGTAGACGGCAACTGGTATTATTATTGGGATAAAGACGGAGATGGAGAAGGTGAAATTAACGGCGCCTCAGACATGGGTGACTGGTTTACACATGATCAATTAGATGCTATATTCATCCAAGATGTAAACGGCAATAATAGACCAGGTAATTTAATTGATACGACTGATACTTATCGTTATACGGAATTAGGGGGATATGAAGTTGCATTGCCTACATATGGAGCTGTCACATATGGAGTACAAGCAGGAACGGTTATTGATAATAATCCTGCGGGCGAGATCAATCCGACATATGATGACCTTGTAGCTATCTGGGATGCCTTTAACGGTGGCGAAGTAACAACCACAACGGCTCCTGGTGTACCGGATGGATGGTCAAAAGGTATATATTGGTCAGCTACGCAATATGACTTGAACAAGCATTATACTATGGATCTAACTAATGGACTCGGTGGTACAAACGGCGAACATGATACATACTGGGTGGCAGTACAGGTGATATTTTAATTGACTAGCGTTTCATGTCATATTAATAAATCAAGGTAAAAAGTTCCTACCTTTGCCTTGATTACAGAATGTATGGCAACAGTTATAAAACAAGCATAACAATTATCAATATTCAAAATACTATTATTAAATTTTAAGAGGATTTAAAAATGAGTCAAAAGGTCGCAGTGATCGTCAAAGACGGTCAAAATGTTGTTTCGAATAATGTAATTATGGAAGGCAGTGGCGCTGCCGGGAAACCATTGATAGTAAAAGCCGGCTCAAAACAGAGCATAGAACTTAAAGATTTAGCTACTCACGTAGCACCTGATCAGATCCGCGTAACCAAGGATGGGAAAAATCTCAAGATAAAATTGGGCAAAAAAGCAAGTGCCCAAGATGACGCAGCAGATATCATCATAGAAGAGTATTTTGATAATGAAGCGAGCCTCATAGGTGTCGCAGAAAACGGACAATACTATAACTTCATCCCGCAAGGAGCCAATTATGATTCATATTATAGCTTGGGCGGTGAAGTGATTGGAGAAGAGACGGCGACTGATTGGATGCCTTTAGTGCTTGGTTTACTAGGAGCTGGCGCTTTGGCTGCACTTGCAAGCGGTGGCGGCGGTGGAAGCGGTGATACTACACCCCCGGATAGCCTAAGTGTAGACTTATATGACGACGAAGACCCAAAAGAGGGACCAATTACGGCAGATAGTGTTACTAATGATACCACGCCTGTTATAAGCGGCGTTACAGAAGCGGGCGCTACAGTAACCGCCAAAGACGATGCCGGAAATGCTCTTGGTTCAGCTACTGCAGATGATAATGGAAACTATACTATTACCCCGACTACTCCGCTTACTGAGGGCCAACACTATATTTCAGTGACTGCTAAAGATGCGGCGGGCAATTCTCTTCCTGGGTCAACAGGGGTTTTTGAGGTGGATACCTCTATATCAGGCGTCTCTATGTCTATAACCGATGATGTTGCCCCTATAACGGGTGAGATCGTCAATAATGGTGTGACCGATGATACTATGCCAACCTTTAGCGGCACTACTGAGGCGGGTGCAACCGTGACTATCGCAGATGGCACTACTGTACTTGGTACGGTTACAGCAGATGGCAATGGTCATTATGAGTTTACGCCTGGCACGCCACTTAGTGAAGGCGCACACTCTGTAAGTGCAACTGCAACTGACGCAGCAGGCAATACTATTACAAGTGCAACAACAGATTTTAACGTAGATACGACTGCTCCTACTGCTACTGCGGATATTATTGCCATCACTACCGATACTGGGGCAGTGGACTTTATAACAAGCGATACCACATTGGTTATTATCGGTACAAATACAGCTCTTGGTTCAGATGAAAAAATACAAATATCTCTTGACGGCGGGAAAACTTGGCTTGATGCTGCACAAAATGATGCTACTCATTGGAGCTACGATAATAGAGCCAATGCCATGACGTCAGGAGAGCATACCTTGCAATCTAGAGTAATTGATGTAGCAGGTAATGCCGGCACAGCTCATACCCAAATAATTACAATTGACACCACTGCTCCATCAAGCCTGAGTGTAAACCTAACTGATGATGAAGACCCGATACAAGGGCTGATCACAGCAGGTAGTGTTACAAATGATACTACACCTGTTATAAGCGGGCTTACTGAGGCGGGAGCAACCGTAACTGCCAAAGATGATACTGGAAATGCCTTAGGTACTGCCACTGCGGACAGCAACGGAAACTATACTATCACTCCAACCACTCCGCTTAGTGAAGGTCAACACTTTGTTACAGTGACTGCTACTGATGCTGCAGGCAATCCTTTTACTGTCTCATCGGGAGTTTTTACAGTGGATACTACAGCTCCTGCTGCTCCTCTTCTCGATCCAACGGACGGCAGTATAGTCGTAGGCACTGCTGAACCAGGAAGTACTATCACTATCACAGACGGATCCGGTAACCCAATAGGCACAACCACTGCGAACCAAAATGGTAATTTCAGCTATACGCCAGATACCCTGATTCCTGATGCAACAGTGATCAATGCTACTGCTACAGATGCAGCGGGCAATGTCAGCAATCCAGGCACTACAACCGTAGATGCAACTATTGAAGAGGCGCCGACAGTATATGATGATATTGCTCCTATTACAGGACAAGTATTGAATGGTGACACTACGAATGATGATCTGCCTGAGATTAGCGGATCTGCCGGCAGTGTACCTGCTAGCGTATTGGTGACCATATATGATAATGGTACTGAGATAGGGACTACTACATCAAATGCCGATGGCAGTTGGAGCTTTACTCCAAGCACAGCTTTTGCAGATGGCTCAAGTCATAGTATCACTTATACCAAGAATGGCAGTACTGCCAATCACAGTCCTGCTGTTGATTTCACGGTAGATACAACTACTCCTACTATTACTATGACTCTAACAGATGATGTGGATCCTGTAATCGGGGGTATTAGTGAAGGAAGCATTACAAATGATACTAGACCGGCTGTCAGCGGCACCACAGAAGCAGGTGCAACCGTGACTATCAAAGACGGTTCTACGGTGCTTGGTACGGTCACAGCAGATGCTAATGGCAACTATACATTTACGCCTATCGCCCCGCTTAATGAAGGTACACACTCTGTTAATGCTACTGCTACAGATGCAGCAGGCAATACCATTACAAGCACAACAACAAATTTCACAGTAGATTCCATAGCCCCTACTGTTGAAATGACTATAACCGATGATGTTGGAGCCGTGCAAGGTCCTATTACTAATGGCGCAATTATAGACGATACCAAGCCTACTATCAGCGGCACCACAGAAGCGGGCGCAACCGTGACTATCAAAGACGGTGATACGGTACTTGGTACGGTCACGGCGGATAGCAATGGAGATTATACATTTACTCCGAGCTCGGCGCTTAGTATGGAAGAGCACACTATTACTGCTACTGCCACTGATGCAGCAGGCAATACTACTACAGGTACTCCTACAACATTTACTATAGCACCGCCTGAAGTAATAGACCTCGGGCCTGACGGTAAACTCATCAACCCAGTTTTTGTAGATGGCAACTACTATTATTACTGGGACAAAGACGGAGATGGAGAGGGCATTGTTAACGGCAATCCAGATCAAGATGACTGGTTTACGCACGATGAACTTGATGCTATATTTATGTATGATGTAAATGGAGATCTAAGACCGGGTAACTTGACTGACACGAATGATACTTATCGTTATGCTGAACTAGAAGGATATCAAGTAGCATTGCCTACTTATGGCGGAGACAAATCAAATGATGGCACACAGGTACCAACAGATATCGATAATGTTCCGCCGGGTGAAATTAATCCGACATATGATGACTTGACAGCTATTTGGGATGCATTTGAAGGCAATCCTACAGAAAACGGTACTCCTCCGGAGTGGGCAAACGGCATATATTGGTCAGCCACGCCATATGAAACTACACAGCATTATTCTATGGATATGACAAATGGACTTGGCGCCACTAATGCCGAAAGTAATCAAAGTTGGACCGCAGTACAGGTGATATTTTAATTGATCTTGATGACGCAATAGCGTCATCGCAAAATTTATTCAAGTTCTAAATTTCCGTTCACCCTGAGCTTGTCGAAGGGTCAAGTATGGTTATACAGGGCTCACCACGAATGTGGTTTCTTGTATGATGACCGTCATCAAGATATGAAAAGCCTAAATATTATAAATTGCTTTACGAGTTTTGAAACCAAAGGCGATGTCTCAAGAGATTGCCAAAGAGTGAAGAAACGATCTAATATATAAAACAACTCATTTTGTCATGCCAAATTTAATTCAGTATCTTCGTCATTCCGGCGAAGGCAGGAATCCATTCAATACAGCTCGGAGCACAAGTTTAAGATAACCAAAATTAGGTTTTTACTTAAAATTGCAAAGTATTTTTATGAACAAATATATTAATAAGATTATTTTTGTAAAAAATTATTGTTTAAGAAAGTTTTTGTAGAGAAGTTACCCCTCGAAAGAGGAGTAATTAGGAATTAACCTATAACAACGTCACCAGCAATGCCGCCAGCTAGACCAACAACACCACCAACAAGACCGCCAACTAGACCAACAGTTGTACCAACAAGACCAAGAGTCATGTCAAGAACACCGTCAACTAGTCCAACAACATCATTAACAGCAGGCAATACTGTACCGTTTACAAGGTTGTTTACGATTACAGTTGTGTTATCAACAGCACCGTCAACAACTACTAGAAGGTTAACAAGGTCAGCAGTGATTGCAGTAGTAGCAACTGCAGTAACAGAATCCAAGATATGGTCAACTGAAAGAGCCAAGTTTGCAACGTCATCAACAACAACATTGCCAACTACAGCTACAGTATCAACAGTGTGAGCAACAGTACCAACCAAATTTCCTACGCTACCAAGCAAACTACCCAATTGTAATCCACCAAGTAAACCATCATCAGCAACTAAAAAATCTAACAACATTAAAAGTCCTTTTAAAATAAAATATGATGCTATCATTAACATCGTAAAAAAATTATACTACAATAAATATTTAATGTCAATATAATTTTGTAATTAAATCGTAATAATTTTTTAGTTTCACTATTAATTTTTTTATCTTATAATGATATAATACTTTAATGTACAATAAATGGTTTATAGGTAAGGACAAATGGTGAGACATGTTTATTTGATTTTGATAGCCGGTTTTACTGTGGCATATGCCGATACTATATATAGTATCAATGATCTAGTATCAATGACTGTTAAATCTCACCCTAGTATCAAAATGCAAGAGCAAGTCATCAGAGGCGCCAATGCTCAGGTTCAGGGTGCAATGTGGAACTATTTTCCCACTCCTTCCATCAGTGTCAATCAAGGGGTTAATAAAGATAAACTTTGGGGCGGAACAGCTGCTATAGAGCAGCCATTGTGGACAGGCGGCAAGATCAGTTCGACATATGATATGGCAGTTGCCAATAAGCACGACTCCGAATATGGATTAGAAGACAATGCATATATATTGGTTGAAACACTGCTTAATACCCTCAAGACATATCTAAAAGCCAAGGGTGATCTAGAAGCTCTAGCCGAAGGGCAAATGCAGCTCGGGATACTAGAAGGCATGGTGTCTAGACGCGTAGCCGCCGGTGTATCTTCCAAATCAGATATGGAGCTCTTAAAAGCTAGATTGTATCAAATGCAAACAGATATTAACTATGCTAAGACTAGACGCGACAGTTCACTCGCGCAAATAGAACTTTTGACCAACCATAAATTTAATGGCGGATTAGAGATAGGTCAAAGAGTGCCGTTTTCTTTTGACTCTGTAGACAAGATCATTAAATCGATGATAAATACCCACCCATCACTCAAAAAGTTTGATGCCGAGCTAGAACTTGCCGAGGCAGAAAAATCCAAAGCAAAATCTGTCTTTTGGCCAAATATTTCTATTAAAGCAGAAAGAGGAGTAGGAAGCAGTTCTCTATATTATGATGACCCTATGGACGAAACTTTGGTGTACCTCTCGGTGCAGGCATCTCCCGGAGCAGGGCTATCGGCATTTTCCGGAGTAGAAACAGCCGAAGCAAAAATCATGCAAGTTAGACAAGAGAAACTCTCAAAACAACAAGATCTCATTAATAAAGTAATGTATGCTTATAATGACTATACATCATCAGTCAATAGAGTCGAATCACAATCAGGCTCTATCGGCTCATCACAAAAAGTTTTCGCTTCATATACCAGATTATTCTTAGCAGGCAAGCGGCAATGGCTGGATCTCGTCAATGCATCAAGAGAGCTTACTCAAAATCAAATGGCATTTGAAGACACAAAATCTACACTTATAGTTTCTGCATATCAGCTTGCTTTGCTAGGCGGCAAAGACGGCTTGTTGGATATGCTTAGTAATAAAAAATTAGCAAAACTCAAAAAACCTGCTAAACCTATTGAGCCGACGCGGCCATCTATTCCTGCTGATAAAAATCAAAAAGTTACTTTTGATACTATTTTTGCAAGAAAAGATGAAAATGTTTCAAAAGCTCCTACAAAAACAACTACGACAAATAAATCAAATGCAAATAATACAAATAGTGTAGTAGCTATTAGAGAAGAAAAAGTCAAGCCAAAAGAACAAAACGAAACAAGCGGATGGAGTTTTGCCAGCCTCTTTAGCAAAAAACCTGAAACCAAAACAGCCGCTGCTCCAAAAACAGAAGAAGCCAAAAATCCGATAGTAGCTACAAAAACCACCGTAGTCAAAAAAGCAGAGGTTAAAACAGTTGCAGTTAAAAAAGCAGAGAAGACAAAAGTAGCTGCAGTTACTCCAAAAGTCGAGCCAAAAGAGAAAAATGAAACAAAAGGTTGGAGTTTTGCCAGCCTGTTTAGTAAAAAACCGGAAACCAAAGCAGCTGTAGTCAAAAAAGAAGAGGTCAAAACAGCTGCTGCTCCAAAAGCAAAAACTACAACAACTGCCCCAAAAACCGTTATAGCTAAACAAGCGGAAACCAAAGATAAAAACGTAACAAGCGGATGGAGTTTTTCTAGTTTGTTTAGTAAAAAACCGGAAACCAAAGCAGCCGTTGTAGCCAAAGCACCTATAGTTAAAAAAGAAGAGAAACCAAAAGTTGCCACAGTTGCTTCAAAACCAAAAGTTGCCGCAGTTACTCCAAAAGTTGAAGCAAAAGAGAAAAATGAAACAAAAGGATGGGGTTTTTCTAGTTTGTTTAGTAAAAAATCGGAAACAAAAGCAGCAGCAAAAGCATCTGTAGCTAAAAAAGCAGAGGTCAAAGCAGTTGTAGTTAAAAAAGAAGAGAAACCTAAAGTTACCGCAGTTACTCCAAAAGTTGAAGCAAAAGAGAAAAACGAAACAAAAGGATGGAGTTTTGCTAGCTTGTTTAGTAAAAAACCAGAAACCAAAGCAGCCGTTGCAGCTAAAGCATCTGTAGTCAAAAAAGAAGACAAACCAAAAGTTGTAGTAGTTGAAGCTAAAAAAGCAGAGGTCAAACCAGTTGCAGTTAAAAAAGAAGAGAAACCTAAAGTTGCTGCGGTTGCTAAAAAACCAAAAAAAATAGTTATTGAAAATATGGTAGTAGCCGGAAAATCAAAAGCTATTGTGCAAATGCCTGAACCGCAGCAGCCTATAGGAGTGATCGTAAAAGCAACAAAACCTATTCCAGGCAAAGAGCAATATTATGTACAATTCAATGCGAAAATTAATGAGAACATGAAAAATGAACTTAAAAAGCAAAGCTTAGAGATTGTGGAGAATGGGGACCATAGTTTGATCGGCTGCTATGCCAAAGCAACCGATGCGCTCAAAGTTGCTAGAGAAGTGAAAAATATCATTTGCGATGAAGCTTACATAGTAAGACAATAGAGGGGAAAATATGAGTAAAAAAATAGGGAGTTTATCAAATGGAATTGTATAGAAATGCAAAACAGCTTGAAAAAGATATTGAGTGGTTAGCACTAAGTTGTTCATTACCGCATTTTGCTACATCTAGACTCTCGAAGCATGAGTATGATGATTTTGTCAAAAATTTGACATCAAGCACTATTATCAATAATGAATTTGTGACTAGTTATTATGAAAAACTTTTCAATGCCCATGGGCTCATAAAGCCAAAGTGGGCTAAAAAAATTAATGAAGAGATGCTTCCGGCACTTGCATTTATTCCAGGCGCAGGCATGTGTATAGTTTTGGAAAAAACAGCCAACGGCAGATGGAAATGCGACAGCGCAGGCGGTATTAAATATCATGATTTAACCGCACCCGATTTATTATTTTCACCTATAAGGGTAGAGAGAAAACCAGAAGCTGATAAAAGCGCATATGAAATGTTCAAACAAGTCGCATTGCGAGAAAAACCTCGTATAGTTCAAGCAGCGGTAGCGACACTTAGTATCAATTTCTTGGCTTTGGGAACTTCATTTTATAGTATGCAAGTTTACGATAGAGTTATACCGACTCATGGGATGTCTACCCTAGTAGCACTTTCTATTGGTGTATTTATAGCAATTTTACTAGAAATGATACTCAAAGTTGCAAGATCAACCATACTTGACCATTCTTCAGTAGCAATGGATAAAAGCTATTCGCATAATATTTTTGATCGTTTTTTGAAAATTAGACTAGATTCTCTTCCTCAAAGTATAGGTACACTTTCAGCTCAACTTCAAAGCTATATTGCTATTCGTACTTTTATATCCACTGCAGCCCTATATTTTGTTATAGATTTTCCGTTTACTTTATTTTTTCTTGCGATTATAATTATGGTAGGCGGATTTA
>Ga0265295_1008720_pt1 | contig 11155 bp, 9 predicted proteins | sample Munlansysbiofilm_FD_192503 | JGI IMG/M metagenome (GOLD analysis project Ga0265295, IMG submission 192503) | Leachate microbial communities from a municipal landfill in Southern Ontario, Canada - Methane capture system biofilm | ecosystem: Engineered > Solid waste > Landfill > Unclassified ... | reverse complement strand
TTTCCGCCTCGATGGCGAAGCCGTATTCGAGCAGTAGCTTTGTGCTGAGGCAGTTCCAGGCCTGCCTATGTCCTCGCGGCTCCCAGAGTTCTTCGGCCTGCCGGTGTCTTAGCGGCAGGCGCAGCTCCAGCCTGTCTTCCTGCGTCGCGGCAAAGTCGCAGCGGTATTGTCTCCACAGGAAGTCCTTGTCTCTGGTGAAGACGATCAGTCTGGCGCTGTCGGGCAGGTTTTCGGGCACCTTGAAGCTCAGGCGCAGCTCTTCGGCTTTTTGCCATAGTTCGGGCTTGTCGAGCTTACTCTGCACGTACTCTTGCCGACCAGGCAGGCTGATGGGCAAAGGCAGTGTTTGTTCGGCTTTTAGCGCGCTCAGCTTGGCCTTGCCCTCGGCATGCCAGCTGCGCGACTGCCAGCCCTGCAGGGAAAGCTGGCAAAGCGGCTCCTGCGCATGCATAAAACTGTGACTGAACACAAGCATAATCAAGACAAAAAAACCAGGACGAAAAATATGAGCCATATCGTAAAGTAAAAACAAGTGATAAAAACGCGGAGCTACACAATATAAGACGCATAAGCGGCGGCGATTATTGAAGCCAGGCAAAAAAGACTCATTGCCTCCTGCTGTAAGCAGGCTATCCACGCGAAATTTCTTGTCAAAATCGGCCTTGCGCTTTAGCCGCATTTGTATTTGTCTTACTTCGCACTATTGTTTATGCGTATCTACTGTACACTAGGCGAAGACGACTTAGTGCGCCTTTGTGTGTCTTAGTGTGTCTTAGTGTGTCTTAGTGTGTCTTAGTGTGTCTTAGTGTGTCTTAGTGTGTCTTAGTGTCCCAAAACCTGCCAGGGCATCTTTTGGGACGCTGCGCACCAGGTTTAGAACTAAAATAAGGAATAGAGCATGCTACAATTCGCCGTGATGACTTTTATGTACAAGGGCTGGGCCGACTCCGAGCAAGGCTCGCATGAGCTGCTTTTGGAGTGCATAGCCCAGGCCGGCGCCGATGGCGTGGAGGCCTTCTGTAACCATTTCTTTGAAAATAAAGAACTGCAGAAGCTATACAAGAACAAGATGGCTGCGCTGGAATTGAAAATGCCGGTGATGGACCTGATCGCCAATCTGGCTGCACCAGCGGGTGCAGAGAGAGAGGCTGCCTATGAGAATATGCGCCAGGGAATTGACATCTGCGAGTATTTCGGCGTCGAAGTGCTGCACCTGGCAGGCTGCCGCATGCAGGAACAGGCCAACGCCGAAGAGGCACGCAAATGGATCGCCGAGGGAATCCTGCACTTCATCGACGATATTGAAAAACGCGGAATGCAGCTGGCCTTCGAGAATTTCGACCCGGCGCCAGGGCTGATCTGCAGTGCCGCCGACTGCCTGGAAATCATCAGGCTGAGCGGCAACCGCGCTCGTTTCGTCTTTGATACGGGTAACTTTCAGGCGGTAGGCGAAAAGGCGGAGGACAACTTCGAGCTGCTCTTCCCGCATTGCGTTCATTTCCACTTCAAGGATTTTCAGGCCGCCGACAACCCGCGGGGCTATGCCGGCACGCACTTCGGCCAGGGACAGACCGCCAACCGCGAGATAGCCGCCAAAATCGTGGCTGCCGGCTATCAGGGCTGGCTGGCTCTCGAATCATATCCGCAGGATGGCAATGGCCCCCTGGAAACCGTGGCACCGGAGCTGAAAACCCTGAAATCCTATTTTGCCTGAAAAGGGGGAGGAATGCTGAGATGAGCAGCCTGCGTATTCGGGGGGTGGAAAATATTTCCGGCCAAATCGAGATCAGCGGCAATAAAAATGCGGTTCTACCCATGATTGCGGCGGCCTGTCTCTGCGATGAGCCGCTGATACTGCATAATGTGCCCGACATCTTGGACCTGCGCAATATGCTGCAGCTGGCCAATCATCTCGGCGTCGAAACCCAATTCGAGGCCGGCAGCCTGCATATCTGCGCTAAAAACCTGAAGACAAGCCGCATCCCTAAAGAGCTTTGCCATAAAACCCGCACCTCATTCCTCTTTGCCGGGCCGCTGACCGCACGCTGCGGTGAGGCCGAGCTGTTTCCGCCCGGTGGTGATGTGATTGGCAAAAGAAGACTAGACAGCCATTTCTATGGCTTGAAAAAGCTGGGCTTCGAGCTGGACCTGGAGCAGGGCAGCTATAAGTTCAAACGAAAAAAAAGGATGCGGGGCAGCGAGATTTTCTTTGACGAGGCCAGCGTCACCGCCACCGAACATATTATGATGTGCGCCGCCCTGGCAGAAGGCAAGACCATCATCAGAAACGCCGCCTGCGAACCGCACGTCACAGAACTGGCGCGGCTGTTGAATAAAATGGGCGCCAGAATAGAGGGCATGGACAGCAATGTGCTGCACATCGAAGGCGTGGAAAAATTGCAGGGCGCCGAGTTCTGTCTCGAAGGCGACCATATCGAGGCGGCCAGCTATCTGTCGCTCTGCGCCGCCTGTGGCGGCGACCTGGAGATCACTGGCGAGATTTCGCCGCATAACTACTGGATGCTAAGACGTGTCTTCGAGCGCTTCGGACTGCAATTCACCCTGAAACCTGGCTATATACGTATGCAGAGAGAGGGCAAAATGCTGGTGAGACCGGATTTCGGCAATGTCATACCAGTAATCGCCGACGGACCCTGGCCGCAGTTCCCCAGCGATATGATGAGCTGCATGATCACCGTGGCAACACAGGCCGAAGGCACCGTGCTCTTCTTCGAGAAGATGTTTGAAAGCCGCATATATTTTGTCGATAAGCTTATCAGCATGGGCGCAAATGCAGTGGTCTGCGATCCGCACCGCGTGCTGATTTCCGGCCCGGCCCGCCTGCATGGCAGCGAGATACCCAGCCCGGATATACGCGCCGGCATGGCCCTCATTATCGCGGCCTGCTGCGCCAGCGGCGAAAGCCTGGTGAAAAATGCCGACATGGTCTTCAGAGGCTACAGCAACCTGCTGCCTAAACTGAAGAACATAGGCTGCGATATCATGCTCTGCGAGACATAGCCGCCTTAGGAGGCCGGGTCGGTGAATGCATCCACCGCAACTCCTGAGCTGACATTGAAACCGCAGCGGAAAGGCTTGTATGAGCCGCTTGTGGGCTGGTTGGGGCGGTTAGTGAATTCCTCGGCAACCATCTGCGTGATATGCCCGTCCATCATCAAGAAATTACACTTGCCCATGTGGCGGAAATTCATCCAGTCTGTGGAGGCGATCTCATACACGTTTTTCTTGCTGGTGTCACTGCAAAAGTAGGCTTCAGCCGGGCTGGTGAGCACCGTGGTGCGTCGCCACTTGTTGCGTATGGTGTCGCTGGCGCCAGGATACCCCGACAGCGAAGAGTTGATGCCGTAGTGGGTATATTGATATTTTAGAGTAGGTGCCTGATAGCTGCCAAATCCTACCGGTTCGCCAGGACAGACAAAGGTGCCAATGGTGGTGACGCTGTTTTTGTAGATCACCCCATAGCCAGGCGTGCGCCCGCCGGTGCCGGCCAGAAGCAAGGCCCAAAAAACAATGGCGCCCCTGGTTGAGTTGCGCGCCGGCACTATCCAGCCATCGTTGTCATCGCTGTATAGTACGCTGGCAGTGTATATCTGTTTGAGCTGATTGGTGCAGCTGACCGCACGCACACGCTCCCTCGCTTTCGATAAGGCCGGCAAAAGCATGCTCGCTAAAATGGCGATAATCGCGATGACGACTAGCAGTTCTATGAGTGTAAAGCAACGCTTCATGTTAATTCCTCTGGCTGTATGAAAACTCAGATATGTACGACAGCTGGGAAAATTGTGTCATACATTTACATTAACTTAAAGATAAGCTGTATATTTGATTTTGTCAAGTAAACGTGACAAACTTTGCGGCTGTCGCAAAAGCATTAAAAACAGCGTTTTGAGACCTGATTTTTGCAGTGGACGGTTTTTTTATCCTATGTTCATGTTTTTTTGCTTTATTATTGAAGTTTTCACATTTATCATTAATGCCCCTTTTCGCCTAAGACACCTTGCTGTGCCTGCGTGTGTCTTAGAAATTGTGAAAAATTAAGTTGTCAAAGTTGAGTTGTTTCTGGTCAGTATGTACAAGAAAAACCCGAATATACTGTATAGAAAGAAAGCGAATCTGCTCGGCAAAGTTTAATAATTTGTTTTTTCATGATTCCTTAGTACCGGTGCGCAACACTGATACGGTACTTTTATGTGATTTGTTGTGTTGGACACAGAGCTTGGAGCGTCTTATGTCTTGCTGGCGGGGGCGCGAAGCGCCTCTTTTAATCTGGCCGGCAGTGGCGCGAAGCGCCATACAATAGTAGCCCCAGGCGCGGAGCCCGAAGGGCGAAGCGCCTGGGGTACAAAGTCCCCCCAAAACCGGCGCCTGGAAGGCGCGACTTGCTGATGCTAATCTTTTAGTGGCGCCTTTCAGGCGCTGTTTTGTGTGGTAGCCTGACCCTAGGCACTCCCCGCTCCGCGCTTCGCGCCTAGGGTTATTATAGTATGGCGCTTCGCGCCATGTTCTGAAGTGCGCCAGTGCCCTGCCGTGTGCTGATACTGATACTGGTACTGTGTCATGTGCTGACACCGTGCCGTGTATCACTGCTGCACTCTATGTCATGCTGGGAACTATGAAAATTTAAATTGTCAAGTTGAGTTGTTTCTGGTCAGTATGTACAAGAAAAACCCGAATATACTGTATAGAAAGAAAGCGAATCTGCTTAGCAAAGTTTAACAATTTATTTTTTCATGGTTCCTTAGTGTCCAAAGTCCTGCAAGAGACAGCTTTTTGGACAGGGTCAGTATAGCGCCATAGGCGTAAAACTAACAATAAATAGCTTTTCAACCTAATAACTTTTTCAGACGGGGTCGAAAGCAAATCAGAATGCGATATATCTTACATCAATGGGCCGGTCTATGTAGCCTGAGAGCCGGTCTGGGGCAGGTGAGGCTGTACGAACCGGCAACCCAGGATGAGCTCTGGGAGACCCTGCGAAGCCTGGAAAGGCCACCGCTGATTTTGGCTCGAGGCAGCAATCTGGTCGGCGCCGACAATGCGCAGGCCATGCCAGTGCTGCGCCTGCCTAAAAGTGCGGAGTTTGCCCTCGTGGAGCAACTTGGCCCCTGCGTGTTTAAACTGGGTGCGGCCCTTAGCCTGCTCGAGACCGCCAAGCTGCTGGCCGCCAAGGGCTGCGGCGGCCTTGCTGCACTGGCCGGCATCCCTGGAAGCCTGGGAGGGGCGCTGGCCATGAATGCGGGCGCTAATGGCGAAGAAATCGCTGCCCGGGTACGCGAAATGCGGGGCTGGGACCTGCGTTCGAACCAGCCCTGGAAATGGCAAAGAGAACAGGGTGGCTGGGGATATCGCCGCTCGCCAATCGGTAAAGATATACTGATTCTAGAAACGATCCTGGAACTGCAGCCGGCGCATCCCGAAGAGGAGAAGGCCGCGATTGACGCAGAGCTGCGCCGACGCAGAATGACAAACCCTAAGGGCGCCAGCGCCGGCAGCGTCTTTCGTAACCCAGACGCGCAAAACCCGGCTGGCAGGCTGTTGGAACAGGCCGGCTGCAAAGACCTGGCGCAAGGCCTGTTCCGGGTCAGCCAAAAACATGCCAACTGGATAATCAATACCGAGAGAAAACCTGGCTCGGCCACAGATTGCCGTCTTTTGGTAAACGAAATGAAAGCACGAGTGCTGGAGAAATTCGCCGTCGAGCTGCAATGTGAATGGAAATGGGCCGCTGAACTTTGAGGCCTTTGAAAGCGAAGACACGGTGTCTTCTCCCCCCGTGGCATACTTTTTGAACGGCTTAGCCTAGCCTTTGTGACACAATGAGCTATATTGTCAAGGTGCCGTTTTTGGCTTGGGTTAACTACAGGAGTATTCTTATGCGTTTACGTTTTCTTGCCTTGTTCTTGTTTTTCTTTTTCGCCCTTAGCCCGCTTTTTGCTGCCTCGGTATTGGGCTTTTGGAAGACGATCGATGACGAGTCTGGTTTAAAGCGCTCCATAGTCGCTATTTATGAGCATGATGGCAAGGTTTTCGGGCGCATTATTGTTACCTTTGACGAGCAGGAGCAGGTGAAGGATACCATTTACCGGCCCGCCGCGCGTGCCGAGAAGCTGCCGCAGCAACCTTATATTGCCGGCTTGGACATTATCTGGGATATGCAGGAGGACGCCGCCAAGGCACGCTGGCACAAAGGCAAAATACTGGACCCGAAAAAAGGCAAGGTCTACAATAGCGAGCTGAGCTGGAACCAGGAACGGCAATGCCTGCAGGTGCGCGGCAAAATAGGCCCCTTCGGACGCAACCAGTTCTGGCTGAAAACCGTGGCGGAAGACTTCCCCGAGGATTTTACCATGCCGGACTGCCGGGAATGGACCCCGAAAATTCCCGCCCTGGGACGCTAAGACACACGAAGACACACGAAGGCGCACGAAGTTTAGACTTGCAGTTCCAGTCCGTCGTATGCCACCAAAATGCCTTGCGGGTTAAGGTATTGGCATAGCTCCTCGTGTGTATTCAGGCAATTGTGCGAGAAATGGTTGGCGTAAACCGGGGTCTTCTCGTCTATGATGCCCAGCTCCAGCATTTTCAGCCTGAACTCGATGTTTGTTTCCGCTCCCATGTGTCCTTCGCGCATATGCTTGTGCTTGGGGTGCGCACCGCCGCAGCAGTCTAGCAGAGCCAGGTCTATCTTGCAGCCTGATAGCAGCTCCCAGGCCTCAGCCTCAGGAAAACCAGTGTCGTTGGCGATTAGCAGACTGCGCCCCTGGCGGGTGAAAACAAAGAAATAGGGTTTTTCAGTGGGTGCGTGTTTGGCTGGTATCGGTAGTATATGCAGACCGTCGGCGAGCACTTCGCGTCCGGCCTCCAAGATATGGCTTTTCAGGAAAATATGACTGAAGTCCTGATGTTCGGCTTCAAGGCCCAGGGATGCGCGTAGCTTATCTACCACTGCCTCGTTGCTGTATAAATCAATGTCGCTGCTCACTACGCTGTAGCCGCGACGGCGCCAGTGCAGCTCCACCGGACTGAAATGGTCTGAATGTGAATGCGTCATAACCAGGCGGCGTATCTTCAGCAGGTCCACATTGAAGGCGTTTACCTGCCAATAGATATCCGGGCCGTAGTCGACCAGGGTGTCCTCGTCAATCAGATAACAAGTGCGTCGGCGTAAATCCTTGCCACCATGCTGAAGGGCATGCTGACAAACCCTGCACTCGCACCAAAGAGCCGGCATGGCCTCGGCAGCGGCAGAACCTAATACCTTGACTTTCATGAAAATACCTGAGTTGAACCTGGGGTGAATGGGAAATGCCTACGCTAAAACTGGAAGAGGCCATCGCAGGCCAAAACATAGAATATATCGCCTGAGTACAAAAATTCATGGCAAGCGCGGGCATAAAGACTATATTTCTTCTTTACCACTGCCGCCTTGGTTTTGGGCAAATCAGGATATCGCACAGCAGGCCAGGGTGGGACTGAGCGGCTTATGCGACGCAGCATAAGCCCTAGTGTGCCTTCGTGTCTCTTCGTGCCCCTTAGTGTCCTCCCCCTTCGGATGCCTTTGTGATTTAAGGGCTTTTTTTACGGGGTCTATTTAGATCGAAACCTAATCGAATAAGCATAATGGATAAAGAGAAGAAAAAAAACGTCGTGGAAACCGAAATGCCAGACAGCGAAGCCGCCGCCGATGCGGCAGCGGAAAAAGAGAGCAGCGGCGCACCCAAGTCGCCGCAGGAACTGGTCGGGCATATTAGGGATGTGTTTGAAAAAATGGGCTTGGATGTTCTTGCTACCCCTATCGAGTCCATGAACCCCGGCTTCAGACCCGCAGCCGCTGCGCAAGAGGCCGAAAACGAGGCGGAGAAGCCTGGCGGGCCTCTGCAGGTGGTTAAGGAGTTTTCCTTTAAACCCAAAGAAATACGCGACTATCTGGACCGTTTTGTCATTAGCCAGAACGAGGCCAAAAAGGTGCTGGCCACCGCTATCTGCGACCACTATAACCACGTGAGACGCTGCTTGGAAAATCCGGAATTGGCTCGGCGCGAGTTCTCCAAGCATAATGTTATCATGCTAGGCCCCACCGGCGTGGGCAAGACCTATCTTATGCGCTGCATTGCCAAGCTCATAGGCGTGCCCTTCGTGAAAGCCGACGCCACTAAATTCTCCGAAACCGGATACGTGGGCTACGATGTCGAGGATATAGTGCGAGACCTGGTGAAGGCCGCCGACGGCGACATCGAGTTGGCCAAGTACGGTATCGTCTACCTGGACGAGATCGACAAGATCGCCGGCAGAGGCAGCGAAGGCGGCGGCAAAGACGTCTCCGGCAGAGGAGTGCAGATAAACCTGCTCAAGCTTATGGAGGACACCGATGTCAAGCTAATCGGACAAACCGATATGCTAGGACAAATGCAGGCCATGATGGCATTGCAGACCAGCGGCAAGGCGCCCCCAGGACTGATAAGCACCAAGTATATACTCTTTATCGTCAGCGGAGCCTTCGACCGCATGAGGGAAATCGTCAAACGGCGACTGGGAAATGCACAGATCGGCTTCCATGCCGTAGATGAAAACCAGGCGGCTGACAGCGACGCCGCAGTGCTGAAACAAGTGCAAACCCAGGATTTCGTTAAATTCGGCTTCGAACCGGAGTTCATTGGCAGGCTGCCGGTGCGCGTCGTTCTCGATGAACTGGATGTCGCCGATCTCGAACAAATTCTGCAAGTGGCTGAAAACGGCATCCTGCAGCAGTATGAGGAGAATTTCGCCGGATATGACATAGAGCTGCAGTGCAAAGCGGAGGCCCTGCACGAGGTGGCCCTGCGTGCCGTGCAGGAAAAAACCGGCGCACGAGGCCTGATGACTATCCTGGAACGCCTGTTCCGCGACTTCAAGTTCGAGCTGCCCGGCACCGGCGTAAAGCTGCTCGAGCTAAATGAGGCCCTGGTCAAACAACCAGAGGTTGAGCTGCAAAGGCTCTTGCAGCTCAACGAGGAGCTGACCGCAAAGCTCAAGCTGCAAGAGGTATACGAATTCGCCAAACGCTTCGAGCAGCTGCATGAGTTGAAGATAAATTTCAGCGAAGAAGCCGCGCTCTGGCTGCAAAATGAAAGCGGCAAACAGAACAAGACCGTGCGCGGTTTTTGCGAGGAGCGCTTCAAAGACATACATCACGGACTGCTCTTGTTGGCCAGTCATAGCGGTAAGAAGGAGTTCGATTTCGATCTCAATGCCGTGAGTGCACCCTCGGAAATCATCGCCGCCTGGATACGCGATTCGCTCAAACAAAAGGAGGCCTGAGATGAAAAGCTTTGAACAGCTTTTTGCCGAGTTAAGCGCCAAGGCCGAGGCCGCCGACCCTAGCTCTGGCACCGTCAGGGAGCTAGAAAAAGGCAAGCATTTTATCGGCAAGAAGATCGTCGAGGAGGCCGCCGAAGTCTGGATGGCCGCCGAATACGAGGGCAAAGAACGCTGCGCCGAAGAAATCTCGCAGCTGCTCTACCACTTGCAAGTGATGATGCTGGCCAATGATATCAGCCTGCAGGATGTCTATCGCTATCTTTGAATTGACTAGATGTTACATAGTGTCCTTATTCTTCAATACCACAGGCAGGTCCGGAAATCATGTTGAAAATCGCACTTCCCAACAAAGGCTCGCTCTCAGAGGATTCGCTCAAGCTGCTGCGCGAGGCCGGTTATAAGCTGCGCCGCGATAACCGCGAACTGAGCGTCATTGACGCCGACAACCATATCGATTTTCTCTTCCTGAGACCCCGGGATATCGCCGTGTACGTCGCTGACGGCGTGCTGGACCTGGGCATTACCGGACGTGATCTGCTGCTCGACAGCACTGCGCCGGCTCAGGAGCTGATGGCTTTGGGCTTTGGCGGCTCGCGTTTCTGTTATGCTGCGCCCGCCGCCAGTCAGCTCAGCAGCCAGGAGTTCGCCGGTTTGCGCATCGCCACCTCTTATCCTAATATTGTGATTGCCGACCAGCTTCAGCGCAACTGTCAGGCCGAGATCATCAAGCTGGACGGTGCAGTCGAGATTTCCATCGAGCTAGGCGTGGCTGACCTCATCGCTGACGTGGTTGACAGCGGCGCCACTCTCAAGCAGATGGGGCTGAAAATTATCGGCGAGCCTATATTATTCTCCGAGGCCATTCTTATAGGCAACCACAGAACCGACCCGGAGTCACCGGCCATACACCGCTTTATGCGTCGCATCGAGGGCATCATAGTGGCGCGTTCCTACGTCATTGTCGAGTACGATGTCAAGGACCAGCTGCTTGCTCACTGCTGTCAAATCACCCCGGGCATCGAGGCACCCACCGTCTCGCCCCTGAACAAGGCTGGCTGGTGTGCAGTCAAGGCCATGGTCAGGCGCAGCGAGCTAAACACAGTCATCGACCAGCTCGAAGAAGCCGGAGCAAACGGCATTATCGTCAGCGATATACGCACCTGCCGGATTTAACTTTACGACCTTTGCGACGGGAGCGGGAGCGGGAGCGGGAGCGGGAACGGGAACGGGGAGCACGCTAAAGCGTGTACTACATACGCGGGATCTTTGGTACCGATTCGTCCGATTCGTCCGATTCACCTGATTCGTCCGATTCACCTGATTCGTCCGATTCACCTGATTCGTCCGATTCGTCCGATTGGTCCGATTGGTCCGATTGGTCCGATTCGTCCGATTCGTCCGATGCGTCCGATGCGTCCGATTCGCCTGATCCGTCCGATGCGTCCGATTCGTCCGATTCACCTGATTAGTCCGATTCACCTGATTCGTCCGATTCGTCCGCTTCGTCCGATTGGTCCGATTCGCCTGATTCGTCCGATTCGCCTGATTCGTCCGATTCACCTGATTAGTCCGATTCACCTGATTCGTCCGATTGGTCCGATTCGTCCGATTGGTCCGATTCGTCCGATTCACCTGATTCGTCCGATTCACCTGATTCGTCCGATTCACCTGATTCGTCCGATTCGTCCGATTGGTCCGATTCGCCTGATTCGTCCGATTCGCCTGATTCGTCCGATTCACCTGATTCGTCCGATTCGCCTGATTCATCCGATTCGTCCGATTGGTCCGATTCGTCCGATTCGTCCGATATGTCCGCTTCGTCCGCTTCGTCTGCTTC
>Ga0265295_1008719_pt1 | contig 11155 bp, 11 predicted proteins | sample Munlansysbiofilm_FD_192503 | JGI IMG/M metagenome (GOLD analysis project Ga0265295, IMG submission 192503) | Leachate microbial communities from a municipal landfill in Southern Ontario, Canada - Methane capture system biofilm | ecosystem: Engineered > Solid waste > Landfill > Unclassified ... | reverse complement strand
GAATTTCTACTCGCTATCCCCTTTAAGAGATATCAAATCTTTAAGATTGAAGAAAAATATGGTTTTAACAAAACAACAAAAAAGACCTTTGTTAAAGATCAATTTTTAGCCTTTGTGATGACGATGATTTTAGGTGGTTTAATTGTTGGAGGAATACATGCTTTATATCTTCAATTTTCTAACAATCTTTGGACGTTTGTTTTGGTCTCTTGGGGATCCATTACGCTTGTCATGATACTGATCTTCATGTTTTTAAACAAAGTGTTCTTAAGGCTATTTAATAAGTTTACACCGCTTCCTGAAGGATCACTAAGAACAAGAATTGAAGAACTCGCTTCATCGTTAGGTTTTAACATTAAAGCCTTATCAGTTATGGATGCATCGAGACGTTCAACAAAATTAAACGCGTTTTTTACAGGGATTGGTAAATCAAAAGAAGTTGTTTTATTTGATACCTTGATCGATAAGATGTCAGAAGATGAAATTCTAGCCGTTCTTGCTCATGAGTTAGGACATGCGGCTCATAAAGATACGTATCGCAATTTGATTCAACAAATCCTAATCATCTTGATCTATGCATTAGGTATTGGTTTAATTCTGCAAAGTAAAACTTTAGCAACAACATTTGGTTTATCCGGTGTCCATTTTGGATTTGCACTCATTTTATTCTTTATTCTCTTTGAACCCATTCAACTTGTATTAGGCATTCCTTTGTCTGCGTTATCAAGAAAAGCTGAATTTAAAGCAGATACATTTGCAAAGTCTAAAACCAGTGGAGAACACATGATTTCAGCACTGAAAGTGCTCGCTAAAGAGGATTTAGTGAACTTAAACCCACATCCACTGACAGTACTCCTCTATTATTCACATCCACCGATGAAAGAGCGTATTGAAGCGATTATCAAAGCATAATAAAAAGGGAACTTCGTGTTGAAGTTCCCTTTATCTATCTTTACTCTGCTTTTTCTTTTTTAGGTCCAATCTTCTCAATCAAGTTGATTAAGACATTGAGTAAAATACCGATGATTGCTGCAAAACTCATACCTGATAATTTAACGATGGCTGTTAAGTTGAGTGCTGCACCGCCTAAACCGATGACTAACATCGTTGAAACAATGATCAAGTTCTTCATGTTACCAAGATCTGTTCTATCTTTAATCAAGATCTTAACACCATTTGCTGCAATTAACCCGTATAAGACAATGGTCATACCACCGATAACTGCCCATGGAATACTATTGATAAACGCTTGAATGTATCCGAAGAAACCGAGGAGGATTGCGAAACATGCTGCTAAACCAGTTACCCATACAGATCCTACACGAGTGATCGCGACAACACCAGTGTTTTCACCATATGTCGTATTTGCTGGTCCACCAATGGCACCTGCAACAAATGTTGCAATACCATCACCGAGTAATGTTTTATCTAATCCTGGATCCGTAATAAAATCTTTTCCTGTGATTTCACCTAATACAACGTGGTCACCAATGTGCTCTGCAATCGTTACGAATGCAAGTGGAGCAAACATTAAGACATTGCTTAAGTCAAACTTGTAGGTTCCAACAAAACGAAAGTCAGGAAGTTGGAAGAACTGTACACCACTGAAGACTGCAGTTAAATCAACGAGTCCAACAGCGATTGATGCAACGTATCCAATAAAGATTGATACTAAGAAAGGAACAATTCTTAAGAAACCTTTTGCTTTCGTTGATAAGATGACAACGGATAAGAAAGTGATTGATGCGACAAGCGGTACTTTCCAACCTTGAGATCCATCAAGACCTGATGATGAAACTGCAACAGGTGCTAATGTCATACCAATGATAATAATCATCGGTCCAATGACAACTGGAGGTAACATCTTTTTCAACCAACTGCTACCTAAGAAACGAATAGCGATAGCAACAGCGATATATATCAAGCCGACAACCATTAAACCGAAATACGCAGAACCTGCTCCACCAGCGCTTGCTACAGCTGCTGTAATCGCTGGAATGTAGGCGAAGCTACTTCCTAAATACACAGGAACTTTTGCTTTTGTACAAAGAATATAGATCAATGTACCAATACCACTTGCAACGAGTGCAACACCAACATCAAGACCAGTTAAAAGAGGAACTAATACAGTTGCTCCAAACATTGCAAAGACATGCTGCAAGCTTAAAACAATCCACTTGCCGATGGATGCCGGTTTCTCTTGAATACCGACAATCATTCCATTTTCATTCATGACATTTCTCCTTAGATTTAATTTCGTAAGGCCTTTAGCAAAAAAGACACCCTTTGGTGTCCTTCAAGCGTAGGTATGGAAAGATAATTACCTTGTTATGCTCACTGGCATAGCTTAAAGGACCTTTACTGTTTCAAGTATATCATGATTTTTTTGAAATACAACTAAAAAATTCGTAAAAAAATGATAAGATAAAAGTGGTGATAACATGAAGGAACTAATGAATAAAGAACAGCTCTCCAGAACATTAAAACGCATGACACATGAAATGATTGAGCATAACCAAGACTTAAATGACATCGTGTTTGTAGGTATCTTAAAAAAAGGATATCCGATTGCACAGATGTTAAAAGATAATTTAAAAAGATTTGCTGATATGGATGTACCACTTTTTGGTATAGACATTCATGCATATCGCGACGATTTAACGGATAAGATTAATCCATCACTTCAAGGTCTTGATGTCCATGATAAAACAGTGATTCTTGTTGACGATGTTTTATATACGGGAAGAAGTGTAAGGGCTGCTATGGATGCTTTATCAGATCATGGAAGACCTAAACAAATCCAATTAGCTATCCTCATTGACCGTGGACACCGCGAATTACCGATTAGAGCGGATTATATTGGTAAAAATATACCGACATCTAAAAATGAAAAAGTCATTGTTGATATTGAAAATATGAATGTATACATCGAGGATAAATAACATGATCACATTAGAAACAAAGCATTTAATTTTAACACCTATTCAATTAAGCGATGCCGAAGCTATCTTTCACTTGTTTACAAAAGAGATCACGAAATACATGTATCCTTCACCTGCTGAAAAGATAGATGATACCATCGCATTCATTAACCATTCAATCAAACTTCGAGAAGAAAATAAAGAAATTGTATGGGTTGCACGGTTAAAATATGATGATACATTTGTTGGTTGTATGGGTCTTCATAGCATGAATACCGATACACCGGAACTTGGGCTTTGGATTCAAGAGGGACTATTTGGAAAAAAGCTTGGGTTAGAAGGCATGACAGAAATCATCAGATTTGCTCAAGAACGCGTACCACATCACTACCTTATTTATCCTGTCGACCGTAGAAATATGGCATCAAGAAATATCCCAGAAACTTTGGGAGGCATATTAAGAAAGACGTATCATAAAACAGGGAATTCAGGAAATGAACTCGATATTGTTGAGTATTGGATTTACAAAAAGCTTCCTGAAGACTACGTGAAACCTACACTCCTCTTTCAAGGTGATTCAATTACTGACTGTGGAAGAAACAGGTCAGATGTATCAAGTTTAGGTGATGGTTATGTCTATCAATTAAAAGATTATTTCCCTAATGCGATCATGATCAATCGTGGAATTAGCGGTGATCGCACAGAAGAATTGCTCAATCGTTGGAACGAAGATGTGATTCATCATCAACCTGATGTCTTATCTTTATTATGTGGTGTCAATGATGTGTGGCATTTCTACAACTTTGGTAAACCGATTGATGAGAAGACATTTGAAACAAATTATAGAAAACTCATCGATTTAACTATCGAAAAATCACCACAAACGAAAATCATGCTGATTGAACCTTTCAGCTTTTCAATTGGAGCCTTTGATGCATCATGGCGTCCGATGTTAGATGCATTTATCACGATTGTTTCCAATATCGCTTCATCTTATCATCTTCCACTTATCCACATGGACAAACATATGAAAACGTGGGAGAAAACCTATGGCGCAGCTGCACTTTTAGGTGACGGTGTTCATCCAACTGAGCTCGGTCACCAACTTATGGCTAAAGTATTAAAACCTGTAATCCGTAACCTACTACTTGAAATAGACGAAAAAAAGTTATAAATCAAATATAGGAGGAATAACATGGGAAAACCGACGACGAAAGAAGAACTCATTCAATTCAGTCAACGCGATTATGACACCATCATGGAAATCATTGACAAGCTTTCAGCGAAACAACGATTAAAGGAATGGAAAACACCAGGGCGTGACAAGAACTTACGTGACATTCTCTTTCACTTGTATGCATGGCACCAAATGTGCCACAAGTGGCTAGAAGCACTTTTAGAAGGTGGTCGTCCAGCTTTACCCAAAGAAGGTTACACCTGGGATGACGTTGATCAATTAAATCACGAGATATGGTTAGAAGCACAAAAGCACCCATTTATGGATGCTTTAGAGCTTTTTCAAGAGTCACATAGAAGTTGTTTAACATGGATTAAACATCTTTCGGATGGTCAGATTTTTACGACGTACTTTCCGTGTATGAGACATCCGATTAATGGGCTTATCGATGGTTGTATAACCGATCATTACGAGTGGGCAATTGATTTAATTAAAAAAGAATATAACCTATAAAAAAATAGAAGTTCATACCTCTTTTGGCATGAACCTCTTTTTTTATTGTTGTTTAAATCGATTTTTGATCTTCATTTCTTTATTGATGTACATACGTATGAATAGCATGACACTAAAGAAGATAAAGGCTACAACAAAGATCCAATTTAAAAATTGTGGAATAAACTTCATATTATCTGGATCGTTATGATGCGCATAGCGAATGATGAAAAAGATATTTTCAAAATCGTAAACATTGAACCTGGTTAATATCATACCTAGAAAAATATTATATAAAACACCGATAATGATGATTGCTACAAGCAATACCTTTAAACTTTTTGTTTCCTTCATTTAACCACCTCTAACCACCTTCATTATAACAAAATAATCCTTCATTTTTGTGTCAAAATGGATAAATAGACAAACACACATAATCCCTCGAATTCAAGCGGAAAACAGTTGACATTTCATACATATTATAGTAATATGACATAGGTACATGAGTTTTATCCACGAATAGCCCTTAAATTCAAACCCCAAACGAATATAAGGAGAAATGAAATGAATACTTTTATGGCAAATGCTCAAAATGTAACACACAAGTGGTACGTTGTTGATGCAGAAGGCAAAACCTTGGGTCGCTTAGCAACTCAAGTAGCAGTAGTTTTACGCGGTAAGCACAAACCAACCTACACTCCTCATGTAGACTGTGGTGATTATGTAATCGTAGTAAACGCAGATAAAATTGAATTAACTGGTAAAAAATGGAATCAGAAAATGTATTATTCTCATTCTGGTTACAATGGCGGTCTTAAGGAAACAGCTGCAAAAGATGTTATGGCTAAATTTCCAACCCGTATGGTTGAAAAAGCAATTGTTGGTATGTTACCACATACAACATTAGGTGCTCAAATGGCAAAGAAACTCTTTGTTTATGCAGGACCTGAACATAAGCACATTGCACAACAACCAGAAAAATTGGAGGTATAATCAGTCATGGCAAAAGAAAAAGTACAATACTTAGGAACCGGTCGTCGTAAGAGCTCGGTAGCAAGAGTTATTCTAACTCACGGAAAAGGATCATTTTTGATCAATGGACGTGAATTTGAAGAATACCTACCATCTCCTGCAGTACGTCTTGACGTTCTTCAACCATTAGCACTAACTGAGAGTGAAGGCAAATTCGATATTTCTGTTAACGTCTACGGTGGTGGACTTTCAGGACAAGCAGGTGCAATCCGTTTAGGTATTACACGTGCCCTCATGGAAATCAATCCAGAACTTCGCCAAACTTTAAAACCTGCTGGACTTGTAACGAGAGATCCTCGTTCTAAGGAAAGAAAAAAGTATGGTTTAAAGAAAGCAAGAAAAGCATCACAATTCTCGAAGCGTTAATTCATGTGGGACCCTCTTGGGTCCCTTTCTTTTTTTATGTTATAATGAATTCGTATAGGTGAATCATATGAAGCTGAACTACAAAAACACGTTTTATATTGGTCTAATTTTCTTTATTATTTCTTTGTTTTGGCAAACATATGATATGATGATTGCTCGTACGATGATTGACAAGTTTGGGTTAAATCAAACATGGTCAGGCATCGTTATGGCTATCGATAATGTTATGGCAGTGATTTTACTGCCACTTTTTGGTGCCTTATCAGATAAAAGCAATTCCAAAAAAGGTAGAAGAACACCGTATATTATTGTAGGTACAATTTTAGCAGCATTTTCGTTTATGTTTTTATCTTATGCAGATTATCTTCAAACGTTAAAGATTCAAGCAACTGATATCGTTACAGAACATTATGATATCGCCTTTGGTGATGATGTTGATTCAAGTGAACGCAATCATTGGTATGATGTTATCGATCAAATGGATGATGAAAGACAAAACGCTTTTCTTTTGGGTGACATTAGCCTTAATGAATTAAATGATTATGAAGATGACATCAAAAACCCTATGTTAAGTATTTTAGGAAATAATGGTGAAACGTTAAACAATCGTGATTTATCCATGATCAAAGATATGTATTATAAATACCTATCAGAAAGAGCATGGGAAGTCACATCGACTAACCTTACGAATTTAATTATTTTCACAAGTATTTTATTTATCGCTTTGGTCTCCATGACGATTTTTAGGTCACCTGCGGTTGCCTTGATGCCTGACGTGACAATCAAACCACTTCGTTCAAAAGCGAATGCCATCATTACGTTAATGGGTGCATTCGGGGGTATTTTAGCTGTGTATATCATTATGCTCTCCGGTTTAAATAAGCACGCTTATGACCATCATGGCATCGTGTACATCATTGTTGGAGTCGTCATGATTATTGCTCTCATCATCTTTTTATGGAAGGTTGATGAACCTAAACTTGTGAGAGAAAAACAAGAGGTTGATCATACGTTGGGTTATGCACCAGAACAACTACAAAACCAACCTAAAAAAACACTTAAGTCCATGACGATTAAACGTCGCATGTCGCTATATTTCTTACTCGCATCTGTCTTTTTACTCTTTATGGGGTATAATGCAGTGATGAGTAAAATTGCAGATTACTTACCAAAGGTATTAAACTTAAATTATTTTGATTATCAATTCATCATTGCGCAAGCACTCGTTGTTGTTGCTATTCTTCCTATAGGGATCTTATCGATGGCTATCGGTCGTAAAAGAACGGTTTTACTCGGGATGGCGATCATGGTATTCGCATTGATTAATGCAGCAACCATCAATGAAGGAAGTGCGTGGCTAGCTGCAGGAATGATTGCTTTAGCAGGTATCGGATGGACAATGATTGGTATTAACACCTATGTCATGGTTGTTGAAGTATCTAAAGGTTATGATGTTGGTCGTTATACTGGTTACTATTATGCCGCTTCAATGTCTGCTCAAATTGTCACACCGATTTTATCAGGAATACTCATGGATCAATATGGTCGGATCATCTTATTTCCATATGCAGCGTTTTTCGTTGCATTATCTATCGTGACCATGTTATTTGTTAAGCAAGGCGAAGCTAAAAAAATAAAAGGCAGCTTACTCGCTGCATTAGAAGAGGTGGAATGAGCTTATGAAAATCGCAGTTATTGGACATTCAAGTTCTGGAAAGTCAACGTTTTCAAAGCGTGTAGCTCAAGTCTATCAAATTCCTGTACTTCATATTGATAAAATCTTTTTTGAACCCAACTGGGTTGAAAGAGATAAGAAAGTTGTAGAAATGGAAATACGTGAGTTCATGCAAGGCCAAAAATGGATTATCGATGGGTTTTACCGAAAGCTCGCTACTGAGCGTTTCGATGAAGCAGATCAAATTTTCATCTTTAATTTTAACCGCTTTAAATGCCTTTATGGCGCGATTGTTCGTCGCTTTAAATATCACAATCAAAACAGAGATTCAGTTTGTGTAGGATGTAAAGAAAGACTCAATTTGAGTTTTGTGTGGTGGATTTTATTTGGTGGTAGAAAAAAGGATTCTAGAAATTTATTAAAGCGTTTTGAAATCGAATATAAAGACAAAATCACAGTCTTTAAGAACCGTAAGCAAGCGAATCACTATTTAAGATCTATCGGTTATACCGGAAGCTTAAATTATGAGTAATTTTCGTTATTTTTAGATTTTGTTGTTAAATAAATCTGATTATTGTATAATCAATAGTGCATGTAAGGATGGGATGAATCGTGGAACATAAGGTTAGAGTGAGATATGCACCAAGTCCAACAGGACAACTACATATCGGAAATGCACGCAGTGCACTTTTTAATTATTTATACGCACGTCACTTCGGTGGCGATTTTATTGTAAGAATCGAAGACACGGATGTTCTTCGTAATGTACCTGGAGGCGAAGAGTCACAGCTCTCTAACCTAAAATGGTTAGGTCTTGATTGGGATGAATCACCTGATAAAGGTGGTAAATTTGGACCCTATCGTCAGCTTGAAAGATTAAACATCTATCAAGAATATGCAGAAAAATTACTTGAAATGGGATATGCCTACAAGGAATATCGCGAAAATTCAAAAAAATATGCCATTCGATTTAAAGTCCCCAGTGATGTCGAACTTACGTTCAAAGATTTAGTGCGTGGTGAACTAAAATTCCACTCTAAAGATGTTGAAGACTGGATCATGGTTAAAGATAATGGCATTCCTACGTATAACTTTGCAGTTGTGATCGATGATCACTTAATGAAGATCACACATGTTTTACGTGGTGAAGAACATATTACCAACACACCTAAACAAATTTTGGTTTATCGTGCATTCAATTGGCGAGTTCCTGAATTTGGACATATGACCATCATTGTTAATGAACAGAAAAAGAAGTTATCAAAAAGAGATAAAAACGTGATTCAGTTCATTAAAGAATATCAAGATATGGGATACCTACCAGAAGCGATGTTTAATTTTATTTCACTTTTAGGATGGTCACCACAAGGCAATGAAGAAATTTTAACACAAGAACAAATCATCGAACAGTTTGATCCTTCGAGATTATCGAAAGCTCCAGCGATGTTTGATAAGAATAAACTAGCTTATATCAATAGTCGTTACATCAAAAAGTTAAGTGTTGATGATTTAGCACAGATGTGCAGACCTTACTTAGAAAAAGCGGGTATTGTTGTACCAACAGAAGATTGGCTAAAAATCTTAGTTGGGTTATTACAAGATCGTATGAGTTATTTAGGAGAAATTGTTGAACTACATAACGCATTCTTCCATGACGAATTTAAAATCAAAGAAGAAGCTTTCCAATTCTTAGTTGAAAATGAAAGTGCACGTCTTTTAGAAGTGTTTAAAGATCATTTAGCTTTAAGTGATTTTACACCAGAAGAAATTGAACCTTTAATTAAACAAACAGGTTTAGATACACAAACCAAAGGGAAACCACTATTTATGGGTCTTCGCATCGCTACGACAGGTGATATGCATGGACCATCACTCCCTGTATCGCTTGCTCTACTCGGCAAAGAGAGAGTTATCCAACGTTTAAATCAAACCATTAATCAACTCAGAGGTGAATCATGAAACGCATAGTCACATTAGTTGCAATCTTATTATTTAGTTTTATACTTGTCGCATGTCAAACTGATGCAGGTGAAGTTACCGCGAATATGACAGGCTTGGATGTTGAATTGACATCAATGACATTTACAATTGAAATTTCTGATCCAGAAGAAGAAATCACAGGTGCCATCACTTTAACCCTTTATGATGATGAAGATAAAGTGGTTCATACCAAAGATATTTCTGATTTTGCAGAACTTGTTGATTATCAAATCGCTGGTTTAAAAAATGAGGTTGTTTATACGTTAAAGCTTTTTGCTACTATTGGTAGAAACGTTGTAACCTTGATTGAAAGAGATATCAATTTAGCATCTGCTGAAACTGTACACATTACAACTCCAGAAGAATTCTTGGCGATGGTAAATAATCGTGCAGGTAATTATGTTTTAGACAATGATATTGATTTTGCAAGCACAACATTCTCATCACCTTTCTCATCACCTTTCTCTGGAACGTTTGATGGACAAGGATTCGCTTTAAAAAATATTACATTTGATAAAGTGTTACAGTATACTGGTGTCTTCGGATATGTTTCAAGCGGTACGATTAAAAATGTCATTTTTGACAATGTGACCATTGGAACAGCTGAAACACCACTTGCGATGACAACATCATCACGCGTTGGTATTGTTGCAGGTTATATTGCTTCAACAACAGGTACTATTGAAAATGTGTCTGTCATCAATTCATCGATTTATTATACAACATCATCTACGGTACAAGCTTATGTAGGTAGCATCGTGGGTGAATCACGTGGTGTAGTTAAATCTTCAGACATAGATCAAACAAACGTTTATGTTAAATCAACTTCATATGGTCGTATCCGTGTGGGTGGAGTTATTGGTCTTCTTGGTGAAGATGCACAATTAAAAGAGATTGAATCAAACGCTAATGTACATGTTGAAATTGCTGGTGCAAGCTTAAAAGATCGCAATTTAAACATCAATGTGGGTGGCGTCATTGGATATCATAACGCAAGAAATATTAATTTATCAGTTGAGAACTTAGTTGCTACAGGTAATGTCGATGTCGATTTAGATTTTGGTACTGCTGAAGGCACAACAGAAGGTAGTTATGCGATTTATGTTGGTGGAATTGCAGGCATCGCGTATAGCAATGTCAACCAAGCACTCTATAGTGGATCTATCACAGTAGATCATGTAAAAAATGATTTTGAAGCAGAAGTCAGTAAATCATTTTTCGTTGGTGGACTCTATGGTGCATACATCACATCGAAAGCAAGTGCAGGCAACTTAAGATATTCAGAAACTGCAACGCTCAATATTCATGTATCAGATGATGTCGATTTAACTGCATCTCAACTTGTAGCAAATCTTGGATCATCCGCAGAAAATGTCTTTAGTTACTTCGGTGATTTAAGTCTTATGATTAATGATGTTGATGAAACTGCAAACGATACAATCGATGTCATCTTAACAACTGATGAATTCTTTGATAGTGAATTTATCAATGCATGGTTAGCAGAATAACCTA
>Ga0265295_1008718_pt1 | contig 11157 bp, 12 predicted proteins | sample Munlansysbiofilm_FD_192503 | JGI IMG/M metagenome (GOLD analysis project Ga0265295, IMG submission 192503) | Leachate microbial communities from a municipal landfill in Southern Ontario, Canada - Methane capture system biofilm | ecosystem: Engineered > Solid waste > Landfill > Unclassified ... | reverse complement strand
ACTCGTGATACGCGCCGCGCACGGCGTCCAGGCCACCTGCGGCCACCGCGTCCTCGACGGTCCCGAGGCGCTGGGCCAGGGCCGCCAGGCGGACGCTGAAAGGCTGCGGGACATCCGCGAAGCGCGCCCCGTCCGCGACCGGGGCCTCGGCCGGGTTCATCATGCTCGGCCGGGCCACGATCTGCAGGGCCGCGTCGATGCGGAAATTGCCCTGCACCACCACCAGCTCGCCCTCGGCTATGCCGCCGCGGACCACGTATCCCTGGTCGGTCCGGAGCCCGAGCACCACCTCCCGGCCCTCGTACACGCCGGGCCTTTCTGCATCGGCCACGTAGACCACGGCACGTTTCCCGGTAATGAGCGGGGCCGAGGCCGGAACGACCAACTCGCGCGGCCCCGCCTCCTGTCCGTCCGTCTGCACCGCGCTCACGAACATGCCGGGCTTGAGCGCCAGTCCGGGATTGGGCACCTCCACGCGCACCTCCACGGTGCGCGTGGCCGGGTTCACGGACGTGCCCACATAGACGACCTTGCCCGCGAACTCCTGCCCCGGCAGGGCCTGGACACTGAACGCCACTTCCTTGCCGGGAGCCATCCAGCCCAGATCCGACTCATAGGCTTCAAGCACCACCCAAACCTTCGAGAGGTCGGCGATGGCGTAGATAGGCATGCCAGTCTGTACGTACATGCCCTCCACCACCTTCTTCTCGATGACGATGCCAGACTGCGGCGCGGTCAGGGTGACATGGTCCGCCGGGGTGCCCCGCTTGATCATACCCTCGATCTGCGCCTTACCCATGCCCAGCAGGCGCAATTTCTCGCGGGCGGCGTTCTCCATGCGTTGGGCGGCGTCCGCGACGAGGCGGCTGCCGGAGGCGCTCTGCCGGGCCCTCACGGCCTGGATGAGCTCGGCCTGGGCCGCCACCAGCTCGGGGCTGTAGACGAGGGCCATGGGTTGTCCGGCGCGGACAACCTCGCCGGTCGTATTCACATGGAGCCTGTCGATGCGGCCGCCGATCCAGGCCGTGATGACGCCCACCCGTGACTCGTCGTAGGCGACCTTGCCGAAAAGATGAGTCTGCACGGAGACGTCGGTCAGCCGCGCAGCCTCCACCCGGATGCCGGCCAGGCGGGCCGCGTCCTCGGAGAGCGTCAACTGGCGCAGGCTCGTCCGCCGTTCCTCGCCATCGGGGATGGCCAGAGGGATAAGGTCCATGAAACAGATGGGACACTGCCCGGCTTCGGGCAACTTGATCTGGGGATGCATGGAGCAGGTCCACAGGGATGCGGCGGGCGCGTCTTCGGCGCTCTCCTGCCCGGCATGGTCGTGTCCGTCATAACCGGTTCCGGGAGGGGCCCAAAGGAGGTATCCCCCGCCAAGGCCCAGAACCACGAGGAGACATCCGGCCGTGGCCCACACCGCGTATTTCCTGAGTGTCGTGTTCATGCATCCCTCGAAGATGGCTTACTGTTTCTTTTCCGTCGGAGCTGCTTCGGCCGGGACCTTTTCCAGCTCGACGCCTTCGTCCCGGAGCTTTTTCATATACTTCTCAGGGTCCTTCTTAAAGGTCTCAGGACAGCCCGCGCAGCAGAAATACACCCGTTCGCCCTTATAATCCACATAGAGTTCCTTGTTGATGGTCCCGCCCATGACGGGGCATTCGGTCTGGGGCGCGGCCCAGGCCAGGGACAGGGAAAGAAAGGCGAAAGCGGTCACGGCCACGCAGAGCAGAATGAGCTTTTTCATGATGGTTCTCCTTGCCTCACTTGGAGGCCTCCGGGGTTGTCAACGATACCCGCAGATCACGGGCGTGTTCCTTCCCGGCCGTTGCCGGGGCCTGCACAAATTTCCGGGGAATCTCCTCTCCGGCCAGCACATCGAGATCCGCCAAGCGCACGGCCTGGTCCGCCAGCACCCTGTGATACTGAAGCTCCAGCTCGATGAGCGTCTTCTCGGCCGTCAGCAGGTCCAGCATGGAGGCTTTCCCCGCCTGATACGCGTCCATGGAGGCGTCAAGGTTCTGCCGCGCCTTGGGCACGATGGTATCAAGCAGAAGCGCCAGACGCCTGGACCCGTCGCGGACGCCAAAAAGGAGCCGGCTGACCTGGGCTTCAAGACCGGCCACCTTGTCGGCCCGCTCCAGACGCGTCGCCCGGGCGGAATTCTTGGCCTGCCGCACCGCCGCCTCCCGCGCCCCCTGATCAAAGGGCAGGTTGATGCCGAAGGTGACGGCCACAGGGTCCTTGCCCTCGTTGACCACTCCGGCCATACGCGGGGCGTCCGTGTAGATGGACTCCACCCCTACGGTCAGGTCGGGGATGAACTCCTTGCGTGCCAGAACAGCGGCGGCATCGGCGGCTTCGGCCTTGGCATCAAGGGCGGTCAGCGCCAGATTGTGTTCCGTCACCGCCGCCGTGATCTGTTCGTCATTCCAATCCGTGTCCATGAACGGCACGCCGGCGGGCATGGGCAGGACCTCGCCGGCGGGTCTGCCAAGAAGGGTGCGCAGACGCTCGGACAAGGGGAGGCGGTAATCATTGAGGGAGGCGATGCGCTCCTCGACCTTGGCCCGCTCCACCTGGACGCGGGTGAAATCCGCGTAGGTGGCGGTGGACACGGTGTATCTGGCCTCAACCAACGCTTCGAAATACTTCAGGATATCCAGCTCTTCCCGGGCGGATTCCAGCGCCTTGCCAAGATAGGCGTATTCGAAATAGGCGGCCTCTATCTCGCGAAAAAGAGTCAACTTGACCCCCTGGGCCTGAGCGAGCAGCGCCGCGGCCTCGCGCTCGGCCACCGCGGCCTTCAGATCGCGCTTGCCGAACCAGGGCAGCATCTGGGACACGCCGTAACGCATGCGCTGAGGTCCCGTGCGCGTCTCGACGGGAACGGTGAAGACCCCAAGCGACAGCCTCGGATCGGGCCAGGCCCGCGCCTGCGGGACCTTGTCCAGGGCGGCGTCGAAACGGACAAAGGCGGCCTGCAGGCCCGGATTGGCGAGTGCGCCCTCCTCCAGATACCTGTTCAGGACGCTTTGCTCCGGCCAGCTTTCATCCCCGGCGAACGCAGCCTTGTCGGCAAAAGCCAGCACCGCCGCAAGGCCCCAAACGGCCAAACAAATCAGGGAACTCCTCATCACGAACCTCCGGCAAGATAATCTCGGGGCACTTCATAGCAACAGCCATGCTTGAGCGCATAAGCTTCATGATTTCGTGAAAATAGATCTAAGCCTTTAAATCGGACCATTCTTATCAGAATAATACATGCAACATATTGCACAAGACCTCTTCACATACTGGCCGCGCCCACTCATTCTGCACAACCGGAACGGGCCTGCCAGCGGACATGCCCTCATCGGCCGGATACTGGGGAATTTTCGAAGGAAAAGCCTGAAAAACATAGCTGCACATGGTGCTCATGGGCAGGGAAATTCCCCTGAAGGACAAAAACTGGCGAAAAAAAACGAAGGGAGATTCGGCGGCGACCACGACCGCATGGCCGCCATCATCGCCGTCCAGATCCTCATCGCCCTGCTGACGCGGCTCCCGCTGCTAGGCCTGCGGCTCTAAGAGAGCGCGACTCAGTCCCCCGCGGAAAAGCTGCAGGTTCGCCTCGAGCACCACGCCCTTGAGCAGATCATCCATGGCCTGTTCGTAATGCTCCGCGGTCACGCCGGGTATGAGCCCTTCCCGGCTGATGACGGACAGCACGGCGATGTTCTGCATGCGTGGGTCGACGAGGTCAGGGCGGATGACAGCATGGGTCGTGATACCGCGCGCGGATGCGACCCGGTCCACGTCATCGCCGGAGATTTCCGCCGCCGCGCCGAGACGCACGGGCAGGGGCTGAAGCACGGTGTCGTAATAGACGAGTGCGCCGCCGTCCTTCAGGGCGGACTGCATGGCGCGCAGGGCCTCGTGACGTTCAAGGCCGACGACCAGGGCCGCCTCGCCCTCGGGGATCATGGGGCTGTGGGCGGCTTTGCCAAGCCGGATCTGGGACACGACGATGCCCCCGCGCTGGGCCAGGCCGTGAGTGTCGACGGCCTTGGCCGCGTGGCCGGCGTGGTCGGCCGCGCGCAGGATGATCTCGCTCAAAAGGCCGATGCCCTGCCCGCCGACGCCGCAAAGGTATATATTGAAGATGTTCATGAAGCGCTCCTTAACGGGTGATGGCCGTGTTCGCACAGGTCTGCATGCAGGAACCGTCGCCGATGCACAGCTCCGGATTCACGGTCACGCTTCCGTCGGCGGCCCGGATGAAGCTCGGGCAGGCGAAATCCTGCACGCATGTGTGGATGCGGGTGCAGCGTTCCTGGTCGATGGTCACGTGGCGGTCCACATAGCCGCTCTTGCGGCGCTGGTTGCGGGTGAAGAGCAGCATGCAGGGGTGGCGGGCGATGACCACGCTGAAGGCGTCCACGGCCAGGGCCTGGCGCATGAGGTCCGTCAACTCGGCCTGCTTGTAGGTGTCGGTCTCGAAGATATGCTTGACCCCGAGCCCCTCCAGCACCTCCCGCACCGGAATGGCGTCGGTCGGCTCATTGAAATTGCGCCCCGAGGCCGCGTGGTCCTGGTGCCCGGTCATGGCCGTGGTGCCGTTCTCCATCAGCACCAGGGTCAAATTGTGCCGGTTGAAGAGCGCGTTGACGATGCCCGGTAGCCCGGCGTGAAAAAAGGTCGAGTCGCCCAGGAAAGCCACGACCTTGCGCGTGTCGTTGAAGAGGGTCAGGCCCGCGCCCATGGCCGTGGAAGCGCCCATGCACAGCAGAATCTCGCCCATGCGGTACGGCTCCATGAAACCCAGGGTGTGGCAACCGATGTCGGCCACGGTGACGGTGCCCTCCGGCAGGGCCTTTTTTATGGCGTGGAAGGCGCTGCGATGGCCGCAGCCAGGGCACATCTGCGCCGGCCGCACGGGCACAGAGACCAGAGCCGTTGCCGCCGCCGTGCGGGGCGGGACGATGTCCGGCCAGGCGCGGTGCAGGATGTCGCGGACCTTGTCCGCAGTGTACTCGCCGATCCAGTCCCCATCATCCTGCTTGCCGATGATCCTGGTCGTCAGGCCCCGGTCGAAGGCCATGGCCTTGATGTCTTTCTCCAGGGTGTCGTCGAGCTCTTCCAGAACCTTCACCTCCTCGTGAGCGGCCAGGAAGTCGGCCACGACCCGGACGGGCATGGGATACGGCATGGCCAGCTTGAGTATGTCTGGCCGGTCGGCGAGCCCCTCCAGCACGTCGGCGACGGACAAGGCGACCATGCCCGACAGGATGATCCCCCTCGGGCTGCCGTGATCCGTGACCGTGTGCAGGCCGCGTTCATCCACCCACCGCGCGGCCTTCCTGAGATTCTCCAGGGCCGTGCGTTTCTTGGGAAAGACAGCGGCCGTAAGCGGGATGTACGGCCCGTTTGCAGCGTCGAAACGAGGATTGTTCTCGAAAACCTCCGGCTCCCAGCCGCCGAAAGCGACCTTCTCCTTGGCGTGGCAGACGTGGGTCGTCAGGCGCAGGATGACCGGGCGGCACAGGCTCCGGGCCAGGGCCGCGGCCTCCTTGTAGTAGGCGTAGACCTCGGCCGGGTTGGCCGGCTCCAGGAGCGGCGTGTAGCTCATGGCCGCGTAGTGTCGGTTGTCCTGCTCGTTCTGGGAGGAGTTGGCGCCGGGGTCGTCGCCGAGCACGATGACCATGCCGCCGATGAGGTTCAAAAGCGACAGCTGCACGAAGGCGTCGGCGGCGACGTTCAACCCCACGCTCTTGAAGAAGACCGTGGACAGGTAGCCGTTCAGGGATGCGCCGAGCGCAACCTCCGTGGCCACCTTCTCGTTGGTGGAGAATTCAAAATGGAAGGGCCGCTTTTCGGGCGGAATAGAGTGGATGGCCGTGGCGATCTCCGGCGTCGGGGAGCCGGGGTAGGATGTGACCACGCGCGTCCCGGCCTCGATCATGGCCCGCACCAGGGCCGTGTTGCCCATGACGATCTCGGAAAACGGCGTCCGGGTCAGGAGCATTTCACCCATGTACTTCATGTGCTTCCTCGCTGTAGGGAGGTTTCGGACCCTGCGAAAACGGAATCCGGTTATTTGTCCCGCCTACCCCACACGAAAGCGGGAAGCAATGACCCTGAGGAGAAAACCATGTCCGACCTGACCTTCACGAAGATCGAGCAGAGCATCAAGGACCGCAAACGCCTGCACCTGACGTTTTTGAAAAACGTCAAGACCTACACACCGTTCCTGGAACTGGAGGCCAAGGCTTTCGCCGACGGCGCCCTGAACAGGAAAACCAAGGAACTCATGGCCCTGTCCATCTCCATGGTCACCAAATGCGAGCCGTGCATGGAATGGCACCTCGACCAGGCCATGCAACACGGCGCCACGGACCAGGAAATCTACGAGACCATCGACGTGGCCATCGAAATGGGCGGCGGCCAGGCCGGGGCCTACGCGCGCTTCGTGCTCAAGGCCATGGAGTATTTCAAGGGGAAGCGGGGGGAATGAGCGGGCCAGACCGGCGGAATCCGAAATCCTAAGATTTCTGCGCCGGAAAGGCGACAACGTTCGACTTTTCTGCCTCCTTATAATTTGATATGTAAAAATACAATTATCTTAATTTATTTAATTTATATTAAAATCTACGCTTTGAAAGTGGATATCGTGCTGGAATGCGGAGGCCGGGTCGCAGGGGTCGAGGCGAAGGCGTCATCGACCGTGACCGGCGATGACTTCAAAGGCCTGCGCAAACTCCAGCAGGCCGTGGAAAATCGGTTTGCGGCCGGGGTCGTGATATACGACGGCGAAGCCGTCGTTCCGTTCGGGCCTCAATTATATGCCGTGCCGATCTGCAGCCTGTGGAAGACTGCGCAATCATCGTAAAGAAAAGTTGGCAGCTCATCCGATAACAGTTCCCTCCAGTAAACTGAACCATTCTTTGGGCAAAGCGGATTGAACACTTATATCAGGCAATTAAGAAAGCCACCCGTGAAGGAAAGCTAATCTGTCCACTAGCGGATCAAGACGAAGAAATCTGGATCGAAAGAAAGGAATGTCTTAAAACCATCCACGAATTTTCCCTTGGAATCAGCACAGATATCATCAATGCTCCCCTTCGTTGACATGCTCATCACCGACAAGCAGCGCAAAGTTCAGCTACACAAATTAAGATTTAATGAAGAGTACAAAACAAAGCAAACCACTCACGGCCCCGCCGGAGCACTGAAAAACTCCTCCAAAGGCCCGCCCCGCCGCTCTTCACCTCCACGGCCCAGATATCCTTGCCCCGCTCAATGACGAAATCGACCTTGTATTTCCCGTCGCGCCAGTAGGTCAGCCCGTACTCCATGGAACCGAGACCGTTTCAGAAATATGTTCGTCGGCATGCAATAATTATCCAATATATACGGCAACGTCCCCATAAAATCGAGGATCAACCTGTCACCCGGTCTCTTCATTCCAAACTACAGCCTCATGGTAATGCACTAACCGAATTTGTGCTCTAATCAATCATGAAAGAACCAAAAAAATGCCCCGAAAAACGTATTCACGCGTTTCGGGGCATTGCCGGATGAACGAAAGAACCCCTAGCGGGATTCGCGCAGATGCTGATCCAGAAAAACAAGCTGCTGATAGATCGTGCGCACGCAGGAAAGCTCCACGCCGTGGTCCCGCGCCGTGCGCAAGGGTTCGCCATAAATGGCTTCCATTTCCAGAGGACGGGCATGTTCTGCGTCGAGCATCATGCTCGGCTTGTAGGGGGCCATCTTGTCCGTGAACGTAAGAATATCCCCGATGTAGGATTCCGGAATGTCACGGCCCACGGACAAGGCCCCGGCCCGAACCTCGGTCATAAGATCGCGGGCCAGCTGGCGCGTGGCCTCGCAGCCCACGATCCTGTCCGTGGTCGCGCCCAGAAGGGCGCAGGGACCGTTGAAGGCGATGTTCCAAAACAGCTTGCGCCAGCGGGCCAGGATGAGGTCCGGATTTTTTTCCACCGCGATGCCCGCGCTCTCGAAAGCCAGCGCCGCCCTGTCCAGTTCAGGGGTGATTCCGGCGGGCTGCTCGTCGGGACGGTAATGGCCGAGCAGGACCTTCCCATATTCAAGATGCGCTATATGGCCCGGCCCGATCTTGTTGCAGCACACGAAGCACAGACAGCCAAGAACCGTGGCTCCGAGGCCGAGGCCCGCGACGGCGCGCTCCCCGTTCAGTCCGTTCTGCATCAGCACCACGCTGCTGTCCGGTCCGCAGACAGGACGGAGCAGTTTCTCCAGAAGACCGTTGGTGGTGGTTTTCGTGGCCACCAGGACAAGATCGCATTCGGGCATGTCCTCGGGGCGGGCATAGGCGTTGACCTGCGGAAAGAACATTTCCCCGACCACGGAATCCACGCGCAGGCCATGGGCGCGCACATGCTCATAGTCAGAATGAAAAAGAAAATGGACCTCATGCCCGGCCTTGAGCAGCCGGGCCCCGTAGAAGGCGCCGATGGCGCCGGAACCGATGATGGCGATGGTCATACTCACAATTTCCTTAATCCGATTGAAATATTGAAATTATAAATTATCTTGTCACGTTAATCTGCTCGAAGACATGCGCCGCGTTATAGCTGCTGCGCACCAGCGGCGCACTGAACACGAACTCGAGCCCCGCTTCCCGGCCCCACAGCGCGTACTGCTCGAACACGTCGGGATGAACATAGCGCTCGACGGGTGGATGGTTGCGGCTGGGGCGCATGTACTGGCCCACCGTGGCGATGCGGCACCCGGCGCCCGCCAGATCCTTGAGCACCCCGCGCACCTCCTCGTCCATCTCTCCCAGTCCGACCATGAGCCCGCTCTTGGGCACGCCGCCCGCCTGCCGGACCCGGCGCAGCAGCTCAAGGCTCTGGGCATAATCGGCCTGGGGCCTGATGCAAGGATAATGCGCCGGAGAGGTTTCCACGTTGTGGTTGATAATCTCAGGCGCGGCGTCCAGCACCGTTTGCAGGGCCGCACGGGAGCCCCCGAAATCCGGGATGAGCACTTCGATAGAGGGCGCGCCGTCCTTGCAGGCCTCGCGCACGGCATGGATGACGGCCGCGAAATGCGCCGCCCCGCCGTCCGGCAGATCGTCGCGGGTCACGGAGGTGATGACCACGTGCCTTAGGCCCAGTGTCTTCGCCGCCTGACCCACGCGGCGCGGCTCGTCCAAGTCCAGCGGCTCCGGGAGGCCGGGCGTGATGTTGCAGAACGCGCAGTTGCGGGTGCAGACATGGCCCATGATCAGGAACGTGGCCGTGCCTTGGGAATAGCACTCGAACATGTTCGGGCACTTGGCATTGCGACAGACCGTGCGCAGCCCCAGGCCCTCCACCAGCCGGTCGGTTCCTGCAAAGGCGGGGTTACTGGGCAGCCTGGTGCGCAGCCACGGGGGAATACGCAAATACGGCGCGGAATTCTCGGGCGCAGACATGCTTGATCTCCTGTATGGATATGGATTCGTCATCAAGTTCGCGGTGCAGCGAGGTGGGTTCGGCATCGGGCAGGCCGCACAGGGTGATGAGCCCAAACAGGGACAGGTCGCGGCCCACGTTCAGGGACACCCCGTGATAGGAAGTCCAGCGCCGCATGCCGATGCCCATGGACGCGATCTTGCGCGGCCCGACCCACACGCCGGGACGCCCCTCGGCCCTGCCTGCGGCCAGGCCGAAATGGTCCAGGGTGCGGATGACGGCCTCCTCCAGATCAAAAAAGAAGCGGCGCATCCCTCCCGGCCGGGGTGCGATGCGAAACACGGGATAGGCCACCAGCTGACCGGGAAAATGGCAGGTGATGTTCCCGCCGCGCCGAGTCTGGACCAGTGCAATGCCTTCTGCGGCCAAGACATCGTCACTGACCAGAAGGTTTTCGCGCCCGCCGTTGCGGCCAAGGGTGATGGTCCTCGGGTGCTCAAGCAGATACAACGTATCCTCGGCCCCCTCCGAAACCAGGGAAAGCCGCTCCAGCTGAACGGCCTCGGCCTGTACATGGCTGATAAGCCCCAAATCGACAATCTGCATCATTTCTCCCGGTCATGGCGAACGGAAGCCTTCGTCACGCAGGCGGACATGACGTGTCAAGGACGCAATGGCCCAAAACCGGGGAAGCCGCGTCTTCAGCTCCGGCATTTTGCTTGTGCCAGCCACGCTTCCCACGCTATGGGGTGGCCGATAAAACTTCAAGGAGCGACCATGAATATCGACTGCGTCCACTGCAAAGCCCGCATTGATTCCTTCGAAACCCTCATGACCGGGAACGCAAGCCTGGCCGACATCCGCCTGGCTCCGGACAAATGGACCTTAAATGACTGCGAACCGTGCATGATTCGCGACGCATAGCAAAACAGCTTAACATATTTATCTCATTTATATAAAATTTATTTCAAAGCCACTAAACTGACAATTGGACGGACAGAAACTTGCAGTTAGCCGCAGCCAATTTCAATTCAACATGAATGCCTTGAAGTCCACGCGGCCCAGTATTCCCAACAGTGCCATGCTGACGCTTCACCGCACGTCCCAAGAGATGCCCGCCAGGGTGCCCGAAGGCGGGCGCTCCAAGGGGATGATACCCGCAGGTCGTGGTGATTTTCTTCGTGTCGCGCCGGACAAAACTATGTCATTCCAAATCATTGCATCCAGCCGATATCATAGCTATCCTTTGCGCAACTTTGGCTTGGAGCCAACAAAAGGTTCGTGACCGAGCGATGACGCGGGTAGCGGACGCAACGCCGAATGCGGAAGAATCTCGCTGACGCCCTGGGCAAAATAAGTTTTTTGAGCAAAGTGGTTATGACGTCATAGAGAGTACTGCAAGAGAAGGAAGTACGGAATGATCCTGGAAAACAAACTTTACATCACCGACCAGATTGAGCTTGCCAAAGCCGAAGAAAAAATCAGCAAGCAAAAAGCCAGACAGCTTTTTGATGCGGGTGATATTCTTAAAGCAGAAATCGGCACTTTCGCAGGCCTATCGTTTATCCACGCCTATTTATTCGAGGATATGTATCACTTTGCAGGCAAAGTCCGTGACGTGAATATCGCCAAAGGGGATTTTCGTTTTGCGCCGCTCATGTATCTGGAGCAGTCGCTGAAATATATCGACAGTATGCCGCACGGCAGCTTTGATCAAATCATCGAAAAATAT
>Ga0265295_1008715_pt1 | contig 11166 bp, 11 predicted proteins | sample Munlansysbiofilm_FD_192503 | JGI IMG/M metagenome (GOLD analysis project Ga0265295, IMG submission 192503) | Leachate microbial communities from a municipal landfill in Southern Ontario, Canada - Methane capture system biofilm | ecosystem: Engineered > Solid waste > Landfill > Unclassified ... | reverse complement strand
CTAACCTCTAACCGCTATCGTGTTTCATATTTCGTTATGTCCCCTAGGACATGGGGTATAAAGAGATTCACAAACAGGAATATAACTATGACGTTCACCGACCATCTAAATAAAATCATCAAAGGCGAAAACCTGACTGCCGAAACCATGGCATCCATGGTTTCAGACATCTTCTCAGGAACCATCACCAGCGCCCAGATTGGTGCTTTCATGGCAGCCCTTGCAACCAAAAAAGAGACTGCCGAAGAACTTTACGGTGCAGCCCTCGCCATGCGCAAAAAGGCCGCAAAGATCCAGACCCTTGAAAAGAAATGCGTTGACACCTGCGGCACGGGCGGGGACAGCTCTGGCTCGTTCAACGTATCGACCACCACGGCCTTTGTGGTGGCCGGCTGCGGCATAACCGTTGCAAAGCACGGGAACCGAAGCATCTCAAGTAAATGCGGCAGCGCCGACCTTCTTGAGGAACTCGGAGTCGTCATTGACCTTGATCCGGAAATAGTTGAAGAGGCGGTTAACGAGATAGGCATAGGCTTTCTGTTCGCTCCCAAATTCCACGGAGCCATGCGCCATGCAGCAGCGGCAAGAAAAGAGGTGGCGATCCGAAGCATATTCAACATGCTGGGACCCTTGACCAACCCTGCGGCGGCAAGATGCCAGCTCCTAGGGGTGTTTGACCCAAAACTCACCGAGATGTTTGCCCAGACCCTCAAGCTCCTGGGAACCCACAGGGCCCTTGTGGTCCACGGCCACGACGGCATGGACGAGATCACCGTGTGCGCCCCCACAAGAGTAAGTGAGCTAAAGGACGGCATGATCCGCTCCTACAACCTCGATCCCCTTGAATTCTTTGACGACTATGCCGACCCTTCAGCCCTCAGGGGTGGAGATGCAAGGATGAATGCGGCCATTACAAGGAGAATTCTTACAGGCGAACAGGGCCCCGGCCGCAATATCGTTCTGATTAACACCGCCGCAGCCCTCATGGCATCGGATGCAACCCCGGATATTGCCCGGGGGATCAAGATGGCGGAAGAGGCGATCGATTCGGGCCGGGCCATGGCAAAGCTTGACAAGCTTATTCGTTTCACCCGGGAGAATGGTTAAGATGGCAATCTCAGGGTTTTTAAAAGAGGTAAAGGAGCTCAAGCAGCGGGAGGTCGCCCATTTGCGCAGTAAAACAGACATGGCCCTTTTACGGGCCCAGGCCGAAAAGAGAAAGACCCCCGGCGATTTTCTCAGGGCCATGGTTCAAAGCACCTCGGAAAGGGTCGGCATAATTGCTGAAATAAAAAAAGCATCTCCGTCAAAGGGCCTTATCCGGCCAGATCTTAACGCTGCAGAACTTGCCCGGCTCTATACCCGGGGAGGAGCGAAGGCCATCTCCGTATTGACCGAATCTAACTTCTTCAAGGGAAGCCTTGACGATCTAACGGCTGTAAGGGAGACGACCACGGTTCCCATCCTCAGAAAGGACTTTATCTTTTCTGAGTTCCAGATATACGAGGCAAGGGCCGCAGGGGCAGACTCGGTTCTTTTGATCACCCCACTCATGGAGCCAGAGGAACTGAGGGACTACATCACTCTCGCACGGGAGCTTGCCATGGAACCCCTGGTCGAAATCAACTCCACCGTACAGTTTGAAACAGCTTTAAAGGCCGGTGCCACCGTCATCGGAATCAACAACCGCAATCTTGAAACCCTTGAAACCGATCCAGACCTGGCCCTTCGTCTTGCCCCTGTTTTTACCGGCGGCTCTGGTTTTGGAGATTCTGCGAAAGATCTGGTCTGCGTTGCAGCAAGCACGATTTCATCCAGACGGGATATCGAGACGGGTATTGACGCAGGAATATTCAACTTTCTTGTGGGGGAAAGTATTGTAAGGGCCCCTGACACCGAATCATTTATCCGGGAACTTCAGGGTGAAAAACCTGGGGGGGAGTGTGTGGGAAACGACGGAAAAACAAGCCGGGAGGACCCCTGTGGAAAACCCCTGGTGAAGATCTGCGGATTGACCGATCCAGAAGAAGCGGTTCAGTGCAAGACCCTTGGTGCCGATGCCATCGGTCTTATTTTCTTTGAAAAAAGTCCCCGGAATCTCTCGATTGCCCAGGCACGTAGAATCACCCTCGCCCTGCCCCCTGGGACAATCACCGTGGGCGTCTTTGTCAATGCAGATTATGCGTACATCATGGAGAGGGTCGAAGCATGCAATTTAAAGGCCGTACAGCTCCACGGGCAGGAGAGCCCTGAACTTGTATCAAGACTTGCCCGAGCAATCGTTGAATCAGGGACCAGTTCATACATCGGAACCGACATCGGCTCTGGTACCAAACCCAAAGCAAACTCCTGCACCAGATCCTATCTAAAGGTCATAAAAACCCTTTTTGCCGAACATCAACCGGGATTTAAAACGGCAGAGGCCTACAGGGATGCCTGGGGTTTACTTGTGGAGGACGGCAGAGGAACGCTTCCCGGGGGTAATGCACGGTCCTGGGAATGGGACAGGGCCGGCAAAATGAGCAGAGACGCAAACGTTAGATTAATCCTTGCCGGAGGCCTTGACCCTGGAAATGTTCGCCGGGCCATCACCAGCGTAAGGCCGTATATGGTGGACGTAAGCTCTGGGGTTGAGCATTCACCGGGAAAAAAAGACCTTGCGCTGGTGGAAAAATTCATCCTGGAGACCAGGGGGAAAAAATGCCGCTGATTCAACAATGGGTCTAAAACCTAGGGTTTAACCACAAGGGTCTCCCCGGGGAAAATGTCTGCCTTGTCCGACAGCTTGTTAAGGGCTCTAAGCTTTGCCACGGTGGTATTGTACTCCCTGCTGATGCCGTAGAGAGTCTCTCCCTTTTTAACCGTATGGGTGACGGTACCTGCTGCCGACTTTTGAGGTTCCGGCTTTGACACGGCCTTTTTAACGGAAGGGGCTGCAGCAGCTTTAGGGGCAGGGGTCGCCTTGGCAGTGCTCCGGCTTATACGATCAAACCCCTCTATCTTCTTTTCAAGAACAGAAAGCCTGGCTGCAACAAGGTCAAATTTCATGGAAAGGGCAGACTCCACCCGCTCCACCCTTGCCTGGTAAGAATCAAGAGAAGGGGTGGAAAGAGCCGTGGGGACCGGATTTTTTTCCAGAGTGGCTACAAGAGTTTCAAGGGCACCAATGCGATCTATAAGGGCTTGAACTTCAACCTGGGGAGCGGCCAAATCAACGCTCTTGTCCTTGTCCGACCTGAAAAGCATCACAAAGACAATGACCGTGATAATACCGGCTCCGATAAAAATCATGGAAAAGTCGCCTTTTTTAAAAAATGATGATGACCTCTTCCGATCATCGTTTTCAGGACTTTTCAGATTTTGTCTAGCCCCAAAGGTTGATGGGGGATTATCCTTTGCATCTTTAATCATGATTTTTCTCCTCTTGTCCCACTGGAAATTCTATTATATACACAGGTACTATGTTGCAATTATTTATCAACAAATCTTGAAACAATCAAGTATTTCCATAAAGGAGTGCTGATAATGGGACGTTTAATTGTCACGGCCGATGTTCACGGTAGCCTGTCCATCTGGCGGACCATCAGAGCCATGGTGAAAAAAAACGACATCCTTGTGGTAGCAGGAGATCTATTTGACACCCGATATGGTAGATCCAGGCCTGATTTCAAGCCCCGCACGATCAAACAAGAGATTGCTTCCCTTGGAAGCAGATTTCGCTATGTCTACGGCAACTGCGACGTTCCCACCTTTTTCCCGGGTTACTCCTATGAGCTTGAATTCAGCCACAACGGGATTAGCATTCTCCTTATCCACGGCCACGCCCCTGTTGCAAACTTACCGAATAACACAGCCCTTGTTATCCAGGGACATACCCATATCCCAAAACTTGAAAAAACCGACAGATTCATCCGCCTTAACCCTGGTTCTCTGACATCTCCAAGGGTTGGCAGCCCCACCTACGCCATTGTTGAAAACAATCGGGCAACCCTAATGGACATTCAAACCCAAACTTCCCTTTCATGCCTCACCCTGTAAGTATCTGTAGCTTTTAGTCGGCCAAGTCAGTAGAACCCCTTAAAATAAAATTTTTCATTGACACAAACCAACAAAACCCTATACTTCCTATCGTTAAGCCGTTTTTATCCACCAGTCACCACCAATCAAACAACTGAACTTTAAGGAGTATCCAAATGAAATCCACCCGTCTATCCATGTTTCCTATAACCATTATTACCGCCTTGATCATGGCCATAATCACCATGGTTCCCCTGTCCTCTGCAATGGCCCAGGACAACAAACTGGAGAAAAAGCTGATGATGGCCACCACCACAAGCACCGACAACACAGGTCTTCTAGATTATCTCATGCCCGAGTTTGAAAAAGATACAGACATCAAAATTGAATGGACCTCAACCGGAACTGGCAAGGCCCTGGAGCTCGGCAAACGGTGCGACGTAGATGTACTTCTCGTCCATGCCCCTGATGCTGAACGACTCTTCATTGATGGGGGATTCGGTAAAGACAGGCGGGAAATCATGTACAACGACTTTGTGATCATCGGTCCGGCAGCAGACCCGGCCGGGACCAGGGGGAAAAGCGTAAAAGAGGCCCTTGAACTTATCAGGGAAGCTAAGGCCTTCTTCCTGAGCCGGGGAGATGATTCCGGCACCCACAAAAAGGAAAAAACCCTATGGCAAGAGACCGGCAAAGCCCTGCCTGAAAAAGAGAGCTGGTACCTCCAGGCAGGCCAGGGAATGCTTGCCACCATTAATGCCACAGAAGAGCGCATGGGCTACACAATGACCGACAGGGGAACCTTTATCAAGTACATGGCCCAGAAGGGAGGGGCGGATCAGGCCCCCCTCAAGGTGCTTGTGGAGAGTGACGCCATTCTTCTGAACCAGTACAGCGTCCTGACCCTTGATCCGAAAAACTGCCCCAAGGCCAAGTACGATCTTGCCCTGATTTATTCTGACTGGATGGCCGGGGAAAAGGCCCAGACCCTTATCAGGGAGTTCAGACTCCTGGGTCAGCCGCTGTTCACCCCTAACGCCAAATAGACCAGTCCCTGACCCATGGATTTTATCCTTGCAGGGCTTATCCAGGCCATGGAGCTCCTTGTAACCGGGGATGATGCTACCTGGAGCGCCGTTATGGCAACCATCAAGGTGTCGACCTGCTCCATGCTCATGAGCATGGCGGCAGGTCTGCCCCTGGGGTTTTTGCTCGGCTACTTTGACTTTCCGGGCAAGCGGCCCCTTAGAACCGTTCTCGACACCCTCCTAGCTCTCCCTACGGTCTTTATCGGCCTTCTGGTCTACGCGTTCATCTCAAGCCAGGGACCCCTTGGCGACTTCAACCTCCTGTTCACCCTGGGGGGAATAGCTGTAGGCCAGACCATCCTTGCATTTCCCGTTGTAACGGCCCTTACTGCGGCCACCGTCGAGGGGATGGACCCCCAGCTTAAACTGACCCTCGTCTCCCTTGGAGCCGGTCGGCGCAACATAATCACCACATGCCTCTGGGAGGTTCGTTTCGGCATCCTTGCAGCGGCGGTCGCAGCCTATGGCAGGGTCATGACCGAGGTGGGTATTTCCATGATGGTCGGCGGCAACATTAAGTGGCACACAAGAACCATAACCACGGCAATCGCCCTTGAAACGGGCAAAGGAATGTTTGCCAATGGAATTGCCCTGGGACTTGTGCTCATCACAATCGCCTTTGCCGTGAACCTCTCACTTTCGTTCCTGAGAAAACAATGATGCATCAGCAGACGCAGCAACAACAACAACAAACGCCTGTATACCAGTTCAACCGGGTTGACCTCTTCTATGGAACCCACAGGGCCCTGGACATCAAAGCCCTGGACATTGCCGGCGGCTCCATAACTGGCCTTGCCGGTCCCAACGGCAGCGGTAAAAGCACACTCTTAAAGCTCATGACCTTTGCCGAACAGCCCACCCACGGTGAAATTCTATTCAACGGAAAAAAAGAACAACCCTTTTCGCCGGGGGTAAGGTTTAAGATAAGCCTCCTCACCCAGAGACCCTACCTACTCAAGCGAACTGTATTTGAAAACACAGCTTATGGGTTGAAGATAAGGGGAACAAACGACAATCTTGAAACAGAGGTGGCAAAGGCCCTCACAAAGGTGGGGCTCTCCTTTGATGATTTTGCCCAGAGGCGATGGCATGAACTCTCCGGGGGTGAAGCCCAGCGGGTAGCACTTGCGGCCAGACTCGCCCTGCGCCCCCAGGTCCTTCTCCTGGACGAGCCAACGGCAAGCGTTGATCTTGAAAGTGCCCAGCTAATACGCCAGGCAGCGCTTGCTGCACGGAATGAGTGGGGAACCACCCTTGTGATTGCAAGCCACGACCGGCTATGGCTCGACGAGATCTGCGACTCCACCATTCAGCTGTTCAGGGGCAAGGCTATAAAACCCGGGATACACACCGTGCTTCAAGGTCCCTGGATCGACCAGGAAGACGGTCTCAGATCATTTCCCCTTGGAGACGACCAGTATTTTTTTGCAGTTCCGCCGGCGGCAAAGGAGCAGGACACCGTGGGCCTAATCGACAATCTTCAAATCAGTGTTAATGTGGATAAAGATGGCACCAGAGACACCAATGGCAACAGGTCAAATTCAAGATTTATAAACCAGCTCAACGGGATTGTAACCCAGCTGACCCTTGACCCAAAAACTTTAAAAGTTGCCACGACCGTAAAGGTGGGTGATCACAGGTTCTCCCTTCGCCTTGATGGAACAAAAGTTGCGGCACTGGCGATCCATCCGGGAACCCGTGTCACCATTAATGCAGGTTCAGATTGCCTGACCTGGCTTTGACTCCCCTATCTCCTTGCCGTCGCTCATGATGAGCAGGGCAAGCTTATGCATATAGGCCCGACGCTCCTTGTCCGTGTACCCCGGAAATTGACGAAAGGTCATGACGATGCCTGCAAGGGAGGCAAAAAAAGCTCGTATATGGAGCGTTGTAACGGCCTCTTCTCCACCGGAAAGGGTTTTGACAACCTTTTCAAACATCGTTAGGAAACGAAGCTGGACCGCTCCAAACTTCTCACTGACTCCCGGGGTTTCATCTCCCCGCATGAGGAAATGACACATCATCTGAAAGGTGGGTTCGTTGTCCAGGAAATAGTCCACAACTGCTATGGACAGAGCCTCAAGTCCCTCACCCTTGACCATACGCTCGTTTAAAAGGACTTCTATCTTATCGATATCAATGAGCAGAGCCTCGATAAAAAGATCGTCCCGGCTGGGGAAATATCGATAAAGGGATGAAGCAGAAACCCCGGCAGTCCCTGCAATGTCGCGCATGCTGATGTCCCAGAAGTTTTTTTCACGAAACATATCTGTTGCTGCAGTAATAATCAGATCTTTTCTTGTTTCCCGTTCACTCTCTCTCAAGCGTTCAAACGATGATATCCTGCCCATGGGCAACATTCTCCTTTACAATGACATGATTTGATTTTTCGGCAAGGTCTCTCAGGGCAAGATAAAAGGCGCCCATGGCAAGCTCGGCACAGTGGTTCTCTTTGGGCGGCAAGGTCTTTAAAAAGGCTGATACCTCCTCATGGGTAATGTTCCATGCCTCATCAACATTTTTTCCCTCGGCAAGAGCCACCACAGTATTTGCACAGGCGTTGGTGTTTCTGCACCCATCGACATCATAGGTCACGGAGGTGAGCATGCCATTTTTTGCCATGAGAAAAAACTCCACTGTATCTCCGCATTCACCGGTTTTTCTCCCATAGCCGTCGGGATGTTCCACCCGTTCCTGAAAATCAGTCTTAAAAGCCATTTCGAGATATTCAAGAGAATGATCCTGCCAGAAGTTTTTTATAGTTTGCTGTTCCATATTTCTACTCTTTTTTCATCCTAAGTATGTTATTAAACACATCCATTAATACTCTTTAATCAGGATCTGGCACAAATCAAATTATAATATCACCATGGTTTTGAATTTTACAAGAGTTGCGGCAAAAATCAATTTAAACGTGAGAATATTTATTTAAACCTTATAAGAAAATTTTAAAGCTTACGCTGTTGGAATTGTCTTCCCCCTGATCGGGATGACACCGGAATTCTCCCGGCTGGATTTACCCTCCATGCCGGGCAAACCAAAAAAGGCACAAGAGTCAAATGAACTCCTGTGCCTACTATATGCAGGAACTAAAAATTTTGCTGGTCGGGATGAGAGGATTTGAACCTCCGACCCCAGCGTCCCGAACGCTGTGCTCTACCAGACTGAGCCACATCCCGACAGCTGAACTACGGATGTTTAATAGATCTTTTTAAACCAAATGTCAATCAAATATATGGTCAAGAACAATGGTTGCCTCACGCCCTGGGCCAACCGAGACAACCTTAATCTCAACCCCGGACAATTCCTTGATTCTATCAAGATACTTTCGGGCGTTTTCCGGAAAATCCTTGTAGTTTCTGATACCAGAAACATCTTCAGACCAACCGGGATGGGTTTCATATACGGGTACGCACTGCTCAAGGGTCTTGATGGACGGAGGAAATGCATCGTAGACCTTCCCCTTATGCTCGTAGCCTGTGCATATCTTGATCTCCTCAAGGCCGTCAAGCACATCTAACTTTGTGATAACAAGTCCGGTAAGGCCGTTCAGCCGTGCGGCATTTCTGAGCATCACCATGTCCAACCAGCCGCACCGCCTTCGTCTTCCGGTGGTGGCACCGAACTCCGCCCCTTTTTTCTGAAGTCGCTCACCTATTTCATCAAAAAGTTCGGTGGGAAAAGGACCGCTTCCAACCCGGGTAGTGTAGGCTTTGACTATGCCCAGAACCTGGTCAAGCCTTCCAGGCCCTACTCCTGATCCGCAGGCTGCATTGGCGGCAACAGTGCTCGACGAAGTAACAAAGGGATAGGTTCCGTGTTCAATATCAAGGTGTGTGCCCTGGGCTCCCTCAAACAAGACCTGTTTACCCTGGTCCATTCCCCTGTTTAAAACTACAGATACGTCTGCGATATACGGAAGAAGACGATCCCTGAACCCCATGAACTCTTTTATCACAGCATCGGGATCAAGGGTTTCTGTTTCAAAATAATTTTTAAGATAGAAATTCTTCTCCTCCATGATGCTTGTTACCTTTTCGACAAAAAGAGCCTCATCAAGTAAATCCGCAAACCTTATTCCCCTCCGGGTGGCCTTATCCTCATAGCAGGGACCGATTCCCCGGCCGGTTGTGCCGATCTTTGCATCCCCCTTCTTGATCTCCCGGGCCTTGTCGATGGACTTATGGTAGGGCATGATCATATGTGCCCTGTCGCTGACCTTCAGCATGTCTGAGGAGACATCTATACCCTTTGAGTCAAGGTAATCTATCTCTTTGAGCAAAACCAGAGGGTCAACCACTACCCCGTTGCCGATGAAACATACCTTGTTCTGGATTATTCCAGACGGCACCAGATGGCTGATGATCTGATTGCCGTCAACCACCATTGTGTGTCCGGCGTTATTCCCGCCCTGGAATCTCACCACATAATCGGCACGAGCGCTTAAAAGATCCACTATCTTGCCCTTTCCCTCATCACCCCACTGGGTTCCCACAACAACTATGTTTGGCACTTTTTGCTCCTTTTATTTCTAAAAAAACCTCTGATGATTTCCGTTGCCTCATTTTCATACACTCCCGAAACAACCTCAAGGGTGTGATTGAGCCTGGCATCCGAGGCAAAATCATACAACGAACCGGCGGCCCCCCACTTGGGATCCCGTGCGCCGAAAACAACTCTAGACAGTCTTGCATGAATAACCCCCCCCATGCACATAATACAGGGTTCAATGGTGGAATAAAGGGTCGCCCCGGTCAATCGATAGTTTCCCACTCGCTCTCCCCCAATGCGAATGGCCAGCATCTCTGCATGGGCCGATGGATCACAAAGGGATATCGGCTGATTGTGGGTTCTGGCAAGAATACTGCCCGCCCCATCCACAAGAACCGCCCCCACAGGGACCTCATCCATCCGGGCCGCTTTCCGAGCCTCATCAAGGGCCATTGCCATATAAAACAGATCATTCATTTGTACTTCTATATCCATGTTTTGGCCTTGAGGTCAATTAGTTTCAACATTTACTTGACAATTTAGACAATTCTATGTATTGTTTGCAGGTTTTCGGGCGCCTGTAGCTCAGTTGGATAGAGTATCTGACTACGAATCAGGGGGCCGCAAGTTCGAATCTTGCCAGGCGCACCATTAAACACAAGGCTTTCAGCGTTTTTCGCTAAAAGCCTTTTTTGTTGGGGGTGACAAAAAGAGACAAGTTGTCAAATGTTGCCCCTCATTTGTCACCCCGTTTCTTATAGGGTTCAGAACCTCTCCTCATAAAAAGTAAACTTCTAAAACCTAAGAGCAATAGTAGCAAAAGGAGCAAAAGGTCCCCGGTGGAGTTTCCCGGCTCCCAAAATAAAAAAACCAGCCCCCGATTAAAGGAGCTGGTTCTTGTGCCTGGCAGGATAAAAGGATCTTTATTCCCCGGCTGTTTTCTCCCGGCGCTTGACTGCCTGTCTGTAATTGTCCATTGCCTTCTTGTCATCCCATGGAGTTTTACCATTTCCACAAACAAGCCCATTTGGGTTTAAAAAACCTGCCCGTTTCTGTGCATCGGTTCTGCTGGGGTAGCAAGTAACTAGCTTAATAAGAATCCGGTCCCGTTCCTCTTGTGAAAGATCCTGGCCGTGATAGTTAGGTAGGCCATCATCAATGGCGGTGGTGTCAACCGGGTTGTCATCTGCTGTCGTGGTGTCGGTATCATTGCCCTGGTCCTCATCAATGGTGGTGTCATCTGTTGGGGTAAATCCGGTGTAACATTATGTGACACCATACTTGATAGGCTGATCTGGTTGGTAATTATTTCTGACCACCCCGAAATATTTCGGAGTAGATATTTTTGGTAGTTAACTACCATTTTGCCGGGTGGCTTTGGAATGGGTAATATCTCCGAATCGGACAATTTAGCCGATATGATCCTGTCGGCAAATTCTGTAATGTGGCAGGTTTTCAAACGGCCCTGAAAAGTGTCAAATAAGGTTTAAGACTTTTTTAGAAAACGGTGCCAACAATACCAAAAATAACCTTGTTGACGGATATTTTGAATGTGTAATTAAAATATACC
>Ga0265295_1008714_pt1 | contig 11166 bp, 8 predicted proteins | sample Munlansysbiofilm_FD_192503 | JGI IMG/M metagenome (GOLD analysis project Ga0265295, IMG submission 192503) | Leachate microbial communities from a municipal landfill in Southern Ontario, Canada - Methane capture system biofilm | ecosystem: Engineered > Solid waste > Landfill > Unclassified ... | reverse complement strand
CTTATCCCCCTCTTCGCCATACTTACCCAGCAAAGTGCCGAGCGTTTCCATGGCAGGAGTTTCGATAGGCTGATAGCCAAATTGCTCAAAAACCTTTTTAATGGTGAAGAAAATATAGTTCCGGCGGTTCATTTCAATGGGTGAAAAGTCGCGGGTACCTTTTGGAATAGATGGTTTATTGCTGCTCATTAAAAGCGGGACTCAGGTAAATTATGAATAAGGAAATCCGGGTCAAAAGTAACCAATTTTTACATTATTAAAAGGTTAAGCTTTTGAAGTAGTTGCTTAAGCCAGGGTCCGGCATCCGGTGAATTTTCAGCAGGCGCCCATGCAGCGAAGTTTTTGTCTTCAATAGGCACATAGGGACCATCCTTAATTTCATAGGCCACCGATCCTGCTTCCAGCGAAATAACGGTATGGAAAGTACGCTCCGGGATCTCCGCACCGCTGCAATCACCCCCCGCTTTTAGTATGGTATAATCCCGGATTTGACCATTCTCTTCAAACTCCACAATACAAAGTGTGCCCTTTAAAGCAAAGAAAACTTCGCGCTTATCCGGGTCTTCATGTTTGTGTGGCTGGATATAGGTGCCCGGCTCCATGGCATTTAACATGCGTTGAAGAGTATCTTCCGGCCCTGAATGAAAATTATAGTTCATCCGTCTGCGGGGGGACTGCTTCGCCTGCAGGCTGATGCTTTCAATTAAAATATGGTCTATTTTTATCATGGCTTTCCTTTAACATCACAAATCCCACGCAAAGACGCAGAGACGCAAAGATACGCAGTGAATTTTGAACCGAAAAATACTGAGATCAACCTTATTTGTTCTTAAAACCTCGGGAATACAAGTCCACCTCCCCAAATCCCTAACCTTTATTAAAGCCCCATCAACCATTGCGCCACTATTCCTGTAAAAATGGCGGCCGCAAAGCTGATCATGGTACCAAGTAAAATGTATTCGGCACCTTTGCGATTATTGCTTTCGCGGATATCACCGAAACGAAGTATAGATTTGGCCGCTATCAGAAAACCAATGGCTGAAAATTGATTGACAAAGATAAAGGTCAGGATCAATAGCCGTTCCAACATGCCAATATAGCGGCCTGCATCTTTCAATCCCTCGGGCTGATTGCTTTCGGACTGCCATTGCCGGGTTAGTTGTGCTATAACGATTCCCATAGGCCAAAGTACAGCAAGATATGCGCCTATATAGATCCACAAGGCTACATTTGCGAAGAGTGCCCCACAGCAACTGTAACCCGGCTGGATAAAAGGCAGATAAAGAACCAGGGCTACCACAGTGGCCGCCAGATGCAAGGCCTGATCTGCAAAAAACACCCTAATGGTATCCGGGGCATAGGATTTAAACAGGTCGGTGAGCAGGTGAGCAATAAAAATAAACAGTGGAATTACCCATATATAATGGTATCCCGATAAAACCCACGACAAAAGTGCCACTATTCCCGCGTTCAGGTATAAAAATGGCGATCGCCATTTATTTTTATGACGATTCACTATCCATGGCTTTTTCTGAAATACAAAATCGCCCGCCATGTGAGCAATCAAAAGCCTGACAAACAGCGAGATGATTTCGGAATCAAAAAAGTAAACCGTTTCCATACTTTTTACACTTTTTTAGCACCAAAAGATTATCACATTATAGCCTTGCATGGCTATATTAACACTTTATAGCCTTATAGGGCTATATTTATATATTATAGCCTTACAGAGCTATAATATATTTAAACTATTTTACGCCCAGGAATAAAATTCTCAGCTAAGTCCGGGTCATATTTAATTTTAAACATTCAGTCAGATGAAAACTTTGAACCCTTTTCAATAATTTCCATAAAATAATTCGTCCAGGCTTCAATGGCGTTCCAACCCATAGCATTTACCTTTGCAGTAACTGTGGGCTGTCGGGTGTGGGTTGCCTGAGCAATTCTATCCTGACTCATGGATTGAAGCAACAAGGGTACCAGCAGCGATTGGGCCGTTGTCCAGCGGCGGATAATATCATCGGCAAGCAAGAGGTGAATGTTAAATTCGCGGTTAACCTGCTCATTTGCTGAGGCAAAACCGGTGAGCCGGGGGGCCTTTAGTTCTTCGAGCAGGCGGCCTGAAAGGTTAAATGCCTCTCCACTGCTTTCGGTAATGTTTTTGGCCAGATGGTTCACCTTTCCCACGGCAATGCCGGTGCGCGAATCCACTGTTTTGCTCAATGGGGCAGGATAGGCAGAGCGTAAGCCTGCCCGGATCAGCAACCATGCTTTAATGGCACAGGCCGGTTTGCAAATCACCTGAAAACCATCGCCTCTGAAAATGCTGAATTGTGTAACGAAATCTGCCGGTTTGCATATAGTGTCAATGGATTCAAAGATTGTGGTCAACACGTCTGGCAAGCGTTTGAGGTCGGCAGGCGACATACGTGACGATTTCACGATATCGCCGGTGAGTACCGCGTAGAGTGGAGTTTGCATTTATTACACCTTAAGTTTCTTATACCGGATGCGGTGAGGCGTATCGTTTCCGGTGCGTTTTTTACGATTTTCCTCATATTCTGAGTAGCCTCCTTCAAAAAACACTACTTGCGAATCGCCTTCAAAAGCGAGAATATGTGTGGCTACCCGGTCGAGGAACCAGCGGTCATGCGAGATGATTACGGCACAACCGGCAAAATTCTCCAGACCTTCCTCCAGTGCGCGCAGGGTATTCACGTCAATATCATTGGTAGGCTCGTCGAGCAGCAGCACATTGGCTTCTGAACGCAGGGTTAGCGCCAGATGCATACGGTTGCGTTCGCCCCCGGAAAGTACTCCTGCCTTTTTGCCCTGATCGGCCCCGCTGAAGTTGAACCGGGCTACATATGCTCTGGAATTAAACAACTTTCCGCCCAACTGCAGATTTTCATTCCCTTCGGAAATGACTTCCCATACGTTTTTTTCGGGGTCAATTTCGGTATGAGCCTGATCTACATAGCCCAGTTTCACGGTCTCACCCACCGAAAAGGTACCGCTATCGGTTGTTTCCAAACCCATAATCAGTCGGAAAAGGGTAGTTTTTCCCGCGCCATTGGGGCCTATAATACCCACAATACCAGCCGGAGGCAGACTAAAGCTCAGATTTTCAAAAAGTAATTTATCACCGTAAGCCTTTGAAATATCGTGTGCCTCAATTACTTTATTACCGAGCCTTGGACCGTTGGGGATAAAAATTTCAAGTTTTTCTTCTTTCTGTTTGGTGTCCTCGCTCATCAGGCGTTCATAAGAAGCCAGCCTTGCCTTTGATTTGGCATGCCGGGCCTTGGGAGCCATACGCACCCATTCCAGCTCACGTTCCAGTGTTTTGCGTCGCTTGCTCTCGGTTTTTTCTTCCAAAGCCAGGCGGTTGCTCTTTTGTTCCAGCCACGAAGTGTAATTGCCTTTCCAGGGAATACCTTCCCCCCTGTCGAGTTCAAGTATCCAACCGGCTACATTGTCCAGGAAGTAACGGTCGTGGGTAACGGCAATTACCGTTCCCTGATATTGTTTCAGGTGTTGCTCCAGCCAGTCGATGCTTTCGGCATCCAGGTGGTTTGTAGGTTCATCGAGCAGCAAAATATCTGGTTCCTGCAAAAGCAATCGGCAGAGGGCTACCCTGCGGCGCTCGCCGCCAGAGAGGTTTTTTACATTCTGATCCGGATCGGGGCAGCGCAGAGCGTCCATGGCGCGTTCAAGTTTGGTATCAAGTTCCCAGGCATTGTGTTGGTCAAGTAACTCGGTAAGGCGACCCTGCTCTTCGATCAGCGCATTCATTTCGTCGTCGCTCAAGGGTTCGGCAAAACGGTTATTCACCGCTTCGTATGCTTTGAGTAAGTCAACCGTTTCGGCTACCCCTTCTTCCACCACTTCCTTCACCGTTTTGGTATCGTCAAGCTCAGGTTCCTGTTGCAGTATACCCACCGAATAACCCGGCGAAAAAACCACTTCTCCCTTGTAAGACTTATCCAGTCCGGCAATAATTTTGAGCAGGGTTGATTTTCCGGAACCGTTTAAACCGATGATACCGATTTTGGCACCATAATAAAAGGAAAGGTAAATGTCTTTTAATATCTGACGGTTGGGTGGAATGACTTTGCCCACGCCCACCATCGAAAAAATGATCTTTTTATCGTCTGCCATAAATATTTCAGGTTTTGCGCAAACTTAAGAAAAAATGCGCAATTCCATCAGTCAAAATTACAGAAAACCGATTGATTTATTCGTCGAAGGCCAGATGCCGGGGCTGCATTACTATGGTAAAAGTGCTGCTTTCGCCCACCACCGTAGAAGCCACAATACTTCCACTATTGAGCTCCATAAACTCCCGGCACAATGCCAGGCCCAGACCGGTTCCCCTCTCGCCCCTGGTTCCGGCGCGCTGCACTTTAGGATCAAGAGAGAAGAGCCTTTTTTCGACTTCCGGTGAAATGCCATTGCCGCTGTTGAGCACAGATAGTCTGACCTGATCGTTGGTTAAAACCGCACTCAGATGAATGTTTCCACCGGGAGGTGTAAACTTTACTGCATTTGAAAGTAAGTTGCGCAATACGGTCATAATCATGTCAACGTCGGCCCAGGCGTGCAACAAGGTGGGCAGTTCATAAGTGAGACTTATTTCCTTGGTTTTCATCATGGGCTCAAATACCGGCAGTGTATTCATGACCATCTCTTTAACGTTAAAAACCTGCTTGGCTGCCTTAGTAGTACCCGTTTGCGATCGGCCCCATTCAAGCAGATTTTCAATCAGCCTGAAAGTATCAATAGATACCTTTAATATATTATTGGCGGCATCTATACGCTGACTTTCGGTAAGCTGCTCATATTCACTGCTGAGCAATTCTGAAAACCCCAGGATAGACTGAAATGGTGATTTTAGATCGTGCGCAACTATACTGAAAAACTTATTTTTGGTCTCGTTAAGCTTATATTGTTCCTTATAAAGTAGCGTGAGCTCTTCCTTTTGCTGAAAAACCTGGTCGTTGCGTTCGGCCAGCAACACATTTTTAATTTTCTTGGATTGGTATAACCAAAAAATGAACGCAGAGAAAACAACGATGATGATGGAAATGATGATGAGCAGGTTACGAATGGTTTGCTGCCGCTTGAGGGCAAGCTGACTATAAATATTTTGCTGGCGTAGCAATTGATTATCGCGTTCGGTTTGTTCAGACTCAAAACTTACCTTTAGTCGGCTGAGTTTGTCGGCATATTCGCTGGTGTAAGTGCTATCGGTTAGACTTTTGTTCAGCTTCAGAAAATGCAGCGCACGTTCGAATTCGCCTTTTAATTCCCAGGCCTCCGCCAATCCTTCATATCCCAGATTTTTAAGGGTGAGCGAACCAGTTTTATCTGCCCACAGCATGGCTTCATTAAAGTTAGCTATGGAAGCATCCGGAGCGGAGGCCTGCAATTCAAGGCTACCCATACCAATCAGCACAGTCGCATATGCATAGGCATCTTTATTGACCATCACCACCCGCAAAGCTTCCTTAAAAAATATTCGTGCCTGATCAATGTGACCTTCTTCGAGCTTTATGTTGCCCGAATTCACCAGACTGTGAATAATACCGAGATGATTATTGATGCGGCGGGAGATTTCGAGTGCAAGCTTGTTGTACTCAAGGGCCATCTCATAGTTTTTGATACTGCTGTTTACAAGACCCAGATTATTATAACTGGTGGCCAGACTATTGTCCCTGCCTCCACTCTTATTTATGGCAAGTGCCCTCAAATAATATTCTTCGGCTATTGTATAATCCTTAAGTCCAAGATATACATTACCAATATTATTGTAACCACGAGCCAGACCAGTGCTGTCATTCAGTTTTTCAGCTATGCGCAAAGCCATGCTCAGGTATTCGATGGCCTTGTCATACCGTCCAAGCACATAAAAAACATTTCCTATATTGGTGTAAGCTAATGACAGGTGGTACTCATTATTGCTTTGTGCCAGCAGGCCCGCTCCATCCTGATAGTTTTTCAATGCTGTACTGAAATCGCCCTGCGACTGTCGGATAAGGCCAATATTATTGAGTAAACCTCCGGCAGCACTTTTATCATCCAGGTCCATATATAGCGTATAGGATTGTTGATAATATTCCAAAGCCTGCCGATGGTTATTGAGGAAATAATGTGCCTTACCCAGCAATTTCATAGCTAAGGCGCGACGAGGTTTATCATCGGAGTTAAGCTGCTTTAGCAAGGCACTGATGTTAACAATCACCTCATCGGGCGACTCGTTAACGATAACTTCAGCCTGCTTCAATTTCTGATCGATTTCATTATCATCTGGCCTGGCACCTGCACTAAATCCACCAAACAAGAGCACAAATGTGACCAATAATAATATCTTACAAACAAGCTTATTAAAATTCATAGGGTATATGCTACTGTTATTTATGTGACTTTAACGCAAATGTAACTTTCAAGATGACCGGAAGCAATCCATTTTTACAAATATATTTCACAAACAGGTATTCAATTACAAAGGTACAAAATCAGCGGCATTTAAAAATTACATTTTCAAAGGTAAAAGTAATTGGAATTTCAATGAAAAGCTATATTTAAAATTCCTATTGTGCGTAAAGCATGTGCCGGCATAAAAATGGCGGAAACATTAATCTATCAGTTTCAGCAATTGATTGGTAGCGCCTTGCCAACTGTAATTACGGTGTACGAAATTGAGTCCTGACTTTGCAATGGATTGTTGAAGCATCTCATCGCCAAGCAATCTGATGACTTGTGCGGCTACTTCTTCCGGGGTATCTCCAATCAGGATATCCTTGCCGGGAATAGCTTTAAGTGCAGCATTACAGAGAGAGGAAGTGATGCAGGGGAGTTGCATTGACATGGCTTCAAGCAATTTATTTTGCAGGCCTGTGCCAATTTGCATGGGCGCCAAAAAAATACGGGCACCGGCATAACATTCGCGGATATCGTCCACCCAACCGGTAACAATCACCTTTTCTCCTGCAAGGGCTTTTACCCGGGCATGGGGGGTGGCCCCTGCCAACATCAGGGTAAGTTCAGGGTATGATTTGCGAAGCAGCGGCAATACTTGCTTAACGAGGTATTCGGCACAATTTACGTTGGGAGGATAGCCCATATTGCCGGTAAATACCAAATCGTGCGTTATCGGCTGCTTCATTGGTCTGAAAAAGGTGTGATCCACCCCATTGGGAACTACCACTATCTGATCTTTTCCCGCATGCGGAATAAAGTCACGGTCGGGCACAGAAATAATGGTTTTGTGATTGAAGTGGTCAAAAACATAGGCCTCAAAGGCGCGCAGTCTTTTCATTTCAATGCGAAGCAAGGGTTTCATAAAAAAACCTGATTGTGGAATACGTCGCTCCACCCCTTTCGAAAAAACGTCCTGATAGTCAAGGGTTTTATTAATGTGAAGATTTATTGCGTAAGGAGCAGTACGCAACAACTGACAATAAATATGATCGGGTTGTATGCGGTTGATTTCGTTCCTGATTTTTCGATAAACGGAGCCCGAAAAATAATAGCCTACCTGCAAAGGCCATCTCTTAAAAATTGCCCGTATGAGATTTAGAAACGTGGTAAACCAATTGAGTCTGAACACGAACATTTCGCTACAGTGTGGGGCTACCTTTTCGCGCTGAGCCTGGCTTACCGGTTGGTGGCTGAGGGCAAACAGAAATATCTCGTGGTGACAGGAAAGTATTTTTAACTGATGAAATGCCCGCAATTTATCCCCTTTCTCGGTGGGAAATGGAAATCGGGGAAGTATAACGATTAGTTTCATGTAGGCCGCAGCAATATTAAGGATTATCCACCTCAACGCAGGATAAGAAGCTATGCATCTTCCTGCCCGGGACAATTCCATTCATACGATGCAAAAGTAATAAATTTGTTAATCTGGCAGCTATACAAAAGCCTCCTCTGCGGAACTATCCGGGTTTACCCTGATAAAACTCTGTAAGTATCTGCATGAGCATTTGGTTATCATGTTTATAAAGTACCAGTTTGCGCCCGGCTATACCCATTTGTCTGGCCGCCAGTGGATGGTTGATGCAAAAGGTGACCGCATCCATAAATCCGGCGGTATCACGGGCAATAAGTAAGTGTTCACCATCAACATAGTGAATACCTTCTGCCCCGACAGGAGTGGTAATCACCGTTTTACCCATCAACATACCTTCAATAATTTTAATACGTATTCCACTGCCCGAAAACAGTGGCACTACCATAATCTGATGATCCAACATATAGCTGCGGGCATCGGCTACTTCACCATCGACAATGACGCCGGGCTGTTTGTTTTGCAAAAGCCACTGGGGCATGGAGCGACCGGCAAGTGAAAAAGTCAGATCCGGAAATTGTTTGCGTAAGCCTGGCCACACTTCATTAAGAAACCATCGTATACCTTCCTGGTTGGGCATCCAGTTCATGGAACCCAGATGAAACAAGCCTTTTACTTTTGGCTCAATCGTGGTCAGATCTTCTTCACCATCACCGGCATCAATACCAAATGGAATAGACACCACCGGAAGTTGAGGAAATGCCTGCCTGAACCATTTGGCATCCACATCGGTTATGGCCACTACACCATCCAGTTTCCTAAGGGTTTGTTTTTCATAATCGCCCAAAGCTTTGGCCAATCTCCTTAGATAAAAACGCTTCAAGGGATTGCGGGTTCCCTTTGAAATGCGCTCCCAGATGAGGTGTTCAATATTATGCGCCCTTAAAATCAGTTTCGCCTGTGAATATTTACGAATCAGTTCTATATAAGGTGAAGTAAAAAGCGTTTCAAACTGTATAATATCATAATTATCTTTAATCAGGATTTGCTCCAGCGCCCTGGCAAAATCAGGAGTAATGAAGCGTTCTACATGGTAGGAAGTGCCCTTTATCAGGCTAAAAAGAGCAGGGAAAGGCTTAATACTCAAATCAATCTCAACGAATTCAATGCCGGTTTGCTCCCTGAATGTTTCCGGAATATCCTTTAAATCGGTGTGATATTTATTACTGTTGATGGCCAGTATTTTCACCTGATGTCTGGCTTCCATCAATCCACTTGCCATAGCCTCCATAGCCATAGGTCCCCCCTCAACAGGTGGCCAGGGCGATTTATTGCATAGCATTAATATCTTCATAATGCATTAAGGTTTATCGTTGTTTTTTACGTAAAAATCTACCCGTAACTATTCGCTTCCATACATCAGGATCAAAAATCGGTGAATCAGAGGTGGCTTTCACGGTGAGCAGCATGCCCAGGGGCAATAAGATGATGGACGACAACCACATACCTGGGAAGGCATCCATCTGCCCGGCCCGCACTGACTTTTCACCTGTCATTGAAATTACATGATAAATAACAAAGAATACCACTGAAATTACCAGCGGCAACCCCAATCCTCCCTTGCGGATGATGGCACCAAGGGGAGCACCGATAAAAAACAACACCAGACAAGCAATACTCAGCGTAAATTTGCGGTGATATTCCACTTCATGCTTTCGGATAAGCAGCAACCGGGCTTCGATGTCAGCCTTGCTAAATTCCACATTGCTTCTGGTATTGCGGGTTGTTGTAAGGGCCATTTCATAAGCCTGAGCACGTTGAAGCTGGTCAAGGGAATCGAGCGCAGGCAAATGAAGTTTGGGCTTACGCACCACCCCACTCAATACGATGGAAGCACTGTCAAGGCTTTGGTTAAAGGAAAAACTCTGTGCAACCGTTTGCCTTATTCCCCGGTAATGATCTTTAAGGTTGATCCGGAGTGAGTCACTGGCTAACCGCAACTGCTCCAGATTGAGCATCTGGTAATGATTTCTGAAAAGCTCCTCGTTGGTCCGCAACATCTTAAAATCACTCAAATCGAACTTACGATATTGCTCGGCAAAGAAAGTCCGCTGAAAAGGTCGGCCCAGCGCATTGCGGCTATCCATCTTTTCATCATAATTATACCCATCATACAACGTAAGTTCAAGCAATTCTCCACCCTTACTCTGTTTCATGATACCCCAATCAGCATGGGTTACGTTACTGTTTCCCATCCGGCTGGAATGATCATATATCATTACATCCCGAATGGTAATACCATCGTCTTCTTTTTTACCGATACGCATTACATAACCCTCAATACCATTATAAAAGACACCTTCACGTATGTTGACGGCCAGTTTCTGCTGCCTCACATCATACAATATGGCTTTAAATTTAAGGTTGGTTAGCGGCAGCACATTGTTTGAAAAGAAAAAGGCAAAAATGCTTATGAATAGAGACAAAACAATCAGCGGCTTCATTACCGTGCGCAGAGAAATTCCGGCCGATTTGATGGCCACCAGTTCATAACGCTCGCCCAGATTGCCAAAGGTCATCAGCGAAGACAACAATATGGCAAGCGGGAGGGCCAGGGGAACAAAAGTGGTTGAAGCATAAAACAAGAGCTCAGCCACCACCTGCCATTGAAGTCCTTTGCCAACAAGATCATCAATATATTTCCATAAAAATTGCATCACCAGGATAAAGAGGGCGATGAAAAAGGTAAGTACCAAAGGCCCCAGGTAAGAGCGTAGTATCAGTTTATATAGCTTTTTCAATTGGGCGGATCAATTTGTGCAAAAATAACAATAAAGGTGAAAGCGGAGAAAAACGGAAATAGTATATGCATGTAATAGTGTTCAATGGATACAAACGCAATGGATTAGGTATTCATTGCCTTTTAACACAGAAAAAATCATGTTAAAAATCATATTGCGCCCTTACAGGGCTCTAAAAATAATTCGTATGCTCTATTTCTACCCATACTTGCTCCCTACGGGAGCCCTATCATCCCATAGATTTCTGTCATAATTTATTCCCTTAGAGAACAGTATTATTCCAATGCCCGACTGAGGAGGGACGGAATGTGGGTAGAAAGGCTTATTACCTTTTAACACAGAAAAAATCATATTAAAAATCATATTGCGCCCTTACAGGGCTCTAAAAATAATTCGTATGCTCTATTTCTACCCATATTTGCTCCCTACGGGAGCGTATCTCATAGATTTCTGTCCTTATTTGTTCCTTTAGAGAACTGTATTATTCCAAAGTCCGGCTGGGAAGGGAAAGAATATGATTAAAAACCGAGAATATGCTTCGAGGAGTTATCTACAAATCCGATTCATCAAATT
>Ga0265295_1008713_pt1 | contig 11167 bp, 9 predicted proteins | sample Munlansysbiofilm_FD_192503 | JGI IMG/M metagenome (GOLD analysis project Ga0265295, IMG submission 192503) | Leachate microbial communities from a municipal landfill in Southern Ontario, Canada - Methane capture system biofilm | ecosystem: Engineered > Solid waste > Landfill > Unclassified ... | reverse complement strand
AGAACAGTCGATTCCCAAAGGACTAGTTCCACCCCAGAAGTAAGGCAAGCCAAGAAACCTTTTAGCTAAGGAAACCATTTGTTCTGCGGTGAGCCTCGGCCTTCTGAAAGGAGCTTGCTTGATTTCTCCATCACCCATCTGAATAAAAGCCCGGCGGCCACAGGGAAGGATTACTTCTCCCCATCGCCCCTCAAACTTATCCAGTTTCAAAACTGTACTGATAGGAGCAAACATCAGGGGTTTCTGTTTGGTAACATCCGGAGAAGAGTAGATATAAGCAATTAGGCTGGTAATTTCTATGACCTGGCCTTCCGAGGCATAGGCTTTTTCTCCTGCTGACAGCAGCCTTACCGCCTGACTTTTGACCCAGCCCTGATAGCTATCAGGAGTTTCTAAATAATACCAATCACCCTGCTGATTATTATTCTCAATTTTTAAAATTTTAACTGTAGTTCCCAGCAAAGCCTGTATTTATGAATTGCAGTTCAATACCCACCTGGTCGATTAGAAGATTAGTGGCAGTATTATCAGAGAGTACCACCATTAAAACACACAGATCATAAATAGAAATTTTTAATGATGGCCTGCCAAGATAAGCTAAGATCAGGCCTCCTCCGACCTTGTCTTCTGGCTTAAGCTCAATGAAATCCTCAAGCTGCAGTCTTTTTTCTTCAGCCTGTTTTAATACTTCTAATAAAATAGCGATCTTAATTGAGCTAGCTTGTGGGAAGCTCTCGTTTTCGTTGATAAAGAAAGTCTTTCCCGTAGACAGGTCTTTGACTGCCAGACCTAAAACTCCATCAAAAGAATCGTTTATGGCCGCCAATTGCTCAACCAGCCGGTTTTCCAGAAGGCGAATTTTGTCCTCAGCCTTTCCAGGCAATTGAAGACAGATTAAAAAGATGGCCAGGCAGGTTAGCAAAGCAAGGAAATAATTTTCTCGGAATCTCATTAAGCCCTCCTTCCAGGTTTTCTTTTTTAACCTGAATTATTTAATAATAATTCGGACTAACCTTCTTTATTCGCAAGCCGCTCATTCATTCCCGGCCTTAAGCCCAGGGCTCACTAAGGCCTTGAGAAATTCCCTTTTACCCCTGACTTTCATTCTCTAATTTTCTCGTGGCTTGATATTCCAACTGCTCATGCTTAAAATTTCAAGCCAGGCTCACTTTTATTAATAATAGAGATTAATTTAATTTATTTATTATCAATTCTTGGCCAGGCATCAATTTATCAGATGACAGATTATTATCTTTCTTTATCTTATTGATGCTTATCCCATAAGTTCTGGATATCTCATACAAGGTATCTCCAGATTTGACCACATAGATAAAGGACCCTTCCTGCCCGGCAGCCGGTCCAGAAATTACTTTCACTGGCTGATTATCATTATCAGCGGGAATTAAGTCCTGATTCTGCCCAGGGATTTTCAACCTTTGTCCTGGATATATAAGCCTGGAATTTTTAAGGTTGTTAAGCCTGACGATGGCTGAAACCGTGGTCCGGTAGCGCCTGGCAATCAGTCCCAGGTTTTCACCTTTTTTCACTAGGTGCCAACCATAAACGGCTTCAGGAGGTATCCAGGATGGAAGTTCATTTAAGCAGGCTATAGTTTGTTCTCCATAGCCCGGGGGAACTCTTAACGAGTACTCATAGTTTGGTGTGGAATTGTGTCGGAGTTCAGAATTGAGCTGAATCAGCAAATCCTGGTTGAGTCCGAGCCTGGCTGCCAGCGAGGATAGCTTGACTGGTTTATTTATATTGATTGTCTCAAAAGCCAGAGCTGGTTCAGGTTGGGGTAGGGTAAAACCATATTTCTCCGGGTTTTCAACAATTAGCAAAGTGGCGATGAACCTGGGGACATATCTGGCAGTCTCATAAGGTAGATTGGCGAACAGGTCCCAGAAGTTATCAAGATAATCTATTTTTTGGGCTCTGATAACATTCTGGACTCTCATTTCACCACAGTTGTAAGCAGCTATGGCGGTAGTCCAATCTCCAAAGAAATCGTGGAGCTCGGTCAAATATTTAATAGCAGCTTGGGTTGATTTTATTGGATCCATCCTCTCGTCGATAAATCGGTCTCTTTTTAGACCATAACGATAACCGGTAGAAGCGATGAATTGCCAAAGGCCCAGAGCCCTAGCTCTGGATAAAGCTCTGGACTTAAAGCCGCTTTCAATTAAGGGTAGCCAGGATAATTCTTCTGGCAGGCCAGCTTTTTTTAATTCTTCAATGATGAGCGGCCGGTATAAACCCGAACGGAGATAGGATTCCTCAAAAAATTTTCTCTCTACTGTCTGAAAAAGCTTTAATTCTGACAGAACCCATTTATTCTCCACCAGCGGGATGGTTCGGTGGTTAGTGCTGGGGGGAGGAAGTCTAAAGGCATAAACTTGCTGAATTTTCTGGGCCAGCAGAATCCTTAAATCATTTTTTTCCTGATCAAGTGACAAATCATCTGAAGTCTCAATTCTCAGAAGAACAGAATAAGCCTGATCTAAAAGAACCAGAGCCTCATCCAGATCTCCACTTTCCAGAGCTCCCTGAGCTTCCTGAATCAGAGCATAAGCTTCTTCGGCTTGAGCTGGGGTTTCTGCGTTGTTAGGTTCTGAGATACCATCAATTATCTGGGCAAAGGTCAGTTCTGAATTGTTAGAAGAAAGCTCAGTCTGGCTTAGTCTATTTTCATCTTCACCGGTTTGGTTTGAGGTCTCTTTAATCTGGGAACTCGCTGGCTGGTCATTAACCTGAACTTTTCTGCTGGAGGAAGAACAAGAAAAGAAAGTTAGAACTAAAGCCATCAAACAGACAATAATTATTGCAAAACGATAACGCATTTACTACTCCAATTTTAAGTTTATAACATCATCCCGCCGATTTATCAACCTAGAAAATGGATTCTGCCATGTCAGGCAGAATTAATGCCTTTGGTGCCACTGCCAGGCTGTTTTCACAATGAATTCCAGGTCGGAGAATTCTCTGCCCCAACCGAGCCAGGATTCAGCTTTCTGGCTGGAAGCTAATAAGACTGGAACATCGCCTGGCCGCCTCGGACCAAACTTTAGACTGACAGTTTTCCCGGTGACTTTTTCTGCTGTTCTGATTACTTCTAGAACTGAATAGCCTTTGGCAGAACCAAGATTAATAATTTGACTGGAAGAGCCAGCCATAATTCTTTCCAGAGCCTTAAGATGAGCTCTGGCCAGGTCGGTGACATGAATATAGTCTCTTATGGCCGTCCCGTCTGGAGTTGGGAAATCATTCCCAAAAACCTGGAACCCGGGATTCTGGCCCAGGAGATGCTGGATGATATTAGGAATAAGATGAGTTTCAGGTTTATGAAGTTCACCGAGCTGGCCGTCTGGGTCAGCTCCGGCCGCATTGAAGTACCTTAAGGAAACATATTTCAAACCATAAGCCCGGTCATAATCACTAAGAACCCTTTCCACCATATATTTGGTAGCTCCATAGGGGTTGATGGGGTTAACCGGGTGTTCTTCAGTTATGGGAATTTGTTGGGGTTGGCCATAGACAGCCGCGCTTGAAGAAAAAATAAGCCTTTTGACTCCGAACTCCAGCATGATTTTTAACAAATTCAGACTGGAAAAAAGGTTATGACAATAATATTTTTGCGGGTCAGTATAGGATTCACCAACCTGGATAAGAGAGGCAAAATGCATGACGGCCTCAACCTGGAAGGTTTGGAAGACCTGGCGGAGGTCTTGTTCTGACCTCAAATCTCCGCGCACCAGATGCCCCCCACATACCAGCTCCTGGTGACCCGAGCTGAAATTATCCAAGATTATTACTTGATGTTTTTGTTTTAATAGTTCTTTAACCGTATGTGAACCTATGTAGCCAGCTCCTCCGGTTACCAGCACCTTCATTTATCGGACCTCCAAAGTAATTTTCTGGCCAATTTGATTCCTTGAGCCCTGGTTTCAAATCGATTATCCAGCTGCCAGCGATAGAGTTTTTTTAGGATTTTGCCCATTTCTGGTCCGGGTTCTACTCCCAGTTTTAGAAGATCTCGACCCATTATCAAAGGTTTGATAGTTTCTTTGTTGATTTTTAATTCTTCGAATTTTTTAAGCAGCCAGATGGCCTGTCTATCCAACTTGGATATAAGCCTGGTTCGGCGGCCAGCCCGGTCAGCCGCATCCAAATAAATCAACAATTCTATTTCTCCCTTTACCTCAGCAGCCAACCGGTTGTAAGCCCTTTTGGTTACCACCTTTCGGTTCAGCCAGAGCTCAGAAGCCCGGTGGTGATGTCTGATCAACATGGGCACCAAGTTCCTGAGGTTACAGCCATTCCAGGAAAATATCTTCTGCCGGGTTAAAACCTTTCTAGCAATTTTTTCACTCAGCAGGTCGTGACCGTTGTTGGTAATGACCAGCCGATCCCTTTTATATTCCCAGTCAGCAGTGCCCGGTTTGCCGGTGTCATGGAAAAGGGTTGCTAACAAGAGTGTTAGCTTCTTGGTTGTTTTGAATCCGGCCAGGTCAGAAATGATTTTAGCCTGGTCCACTGCCAGCAGGATATGTGCCCAGACAGTATGATGGCCGAACTCATCTTTCTCAGGGTGAAAAACCGAGTCCTGAATCGAAAGAGTACAGCGGTATAGTTCTGGAAAGAGCTGTTTTAGAACATTAAGCTTGTGCAGTTCTCGCAGTCCATATGAGGGTCGTCCTGAAAGGAGCAAAATTTTGAACAGCTCTTCATTGACCCTTTCTACACTAAGTCCCTTGAGATCTATCTCTTTGGCTGCCAAGTAGATCTCCTGATCTATGGTAAACTCCAAAACTGAGGCAAACCTGGCTGCCCGCAGTACCCGGAGAGGATCATCGGGGAAGGCTTGAGGATTAGTCATTCTGATAATTCTTTTTTTTATATCATCAGCTCCTCCAAAGGGATCGATCAGAGTTCCGTCGGTTAGCCTGAGGGCCAAGCTGTTGCAGCAAAAATCTCGTCTTTCTAAATCTTTTTCTAAGGGTAGGTAAGGATCTGCTCTTATTATGAAGTCTTTATGTCCTCGTTGTTGGTTCAGTATCTGGTCTTTTGGTTCGTCTTTTCTGGGCAGAGCCACATCATAGGTATGTCCATCAATGGTAAATTTAATAACTCCGAAACTCCTGCCTACCAGATCAACTTTCCCAACTGGTTTTAATTTCTTAATGATGTCATTTAAGGGGTGGCCTTGAACTAATAGATCAACCTCAGCTGAGGGGATTCCCCGGAGGCGATCCCTGACGAAACCACCGACGGCATAAACATCCGGACCAAAAAGCCGGGTAAAAAGTCGGCGGTGCTTGAATTCCTGGTTTAATTTTTTCATTAGGGGTATTTTACCTTATTTTTCGGTTGTTTAAAGGCCCTTAATCCGATATATTCAGCCAGGAACCAAGTCTATGCCTGTTTTTAACCCATCGGCGAATGGTACTCAGGCCTAAGTCCTCCCTTGATCAATTACTGGTGTTGCTAAGTTAAAGGCATGGGGAGAGGGCTGGTTTTTTGCTCCTGGTAGCTGGGCGCATGATTCTAACAGGTCAAGTCTTTTCTATATTAGTCAGGATTTCAGAAATATTTTAAGACAACTTGTAATATATCAGATTTTCAGGTATTTTAGCTTAAAAAATATAAACAGCTGGTTCTGCCGGAATATGAGAAAAAGACAAAAAATAAATTTTATCTTCCTCTTTTTATCCCTGCTTATTTTATCTAAGCAATTAGCCCTTCTGTCCCAGCCTCTTACTAAAAAAAATATTGAGGTTAGCTTGAAGGAAGCCAGGATTTCGGAGCTGTCTGCTGAAGGATTAACCTTATCGTTTCTAACCTTAGTGGAAAACCAGACTTCCAGAAGCTACCAGCTGGTTTCTTACCGCTATTTAGTACTGATTAACGAAAAAGAATATTTTCGCCAGGAGATTTCTCTTAATGAGCCCATCGAGATTCAAGCTGAAAAGAAGACCCTCATAAACTTTCCGGTCAAAATAAACTATCTTTATCTAGAACCTTTTCTTATTGGCTCCCGGACCCAGGCTGTCTGCCGGGTATCCGGGGAAATCTATTTTCAGGATGAAAGAAAAAGAACTGAGAAAATTGCCTTTAATTTTAGAGCTGATTTTCCCGTTTTCGAGTTACCTGAAATCCAAATTCAACCCCTTCTGGTTCGGCATCTGACTCTTGGAGGGGCAGAGTTTTCCTTCCGATTTATTCTCAAAAACCTCAACAATTATGACCTGCTAATTCAAGAAATAAAGGTAGTGTTGGTCCTGGAAAACCAGACTATATTTCAAGGCAAACTTGCAGGTGATAATACCTTAAGGGCTGGAGAACGCAAAACTTACAGTTTGCCTCTGATCCTGGATTTCTTTGAACAGGGACGAGAGTTAAGAGACAGCCTGGAAAAAGAGGCCAGCCCGTTTACAGTAAAATTATGGATTGAGGCTGATTCAGCCTGGGGCCGGTTGGCTTTTCCTGTAGAAAAAACCGGGTTGGTAACCAAGGAGTTCAGCCGATAATTTTTAGAAATGGTTTCAGCGATTATTGTAAGTTTTAACCGGGTCTCTTTTCTGGATGAAGCTATTCAGTCAGTTCTCTCTCAAACCTATTTTCGAAATCATCCCGAGGGCTGGGAGCTTTTAATAATTGATGATGGCTCAACTGATGATACCGGCAGGCTGGTAGCCGATTATGTTAGAAAATGCTCCAGGATCAGGTATTTTTATTCTGATCATCAGGGAGTTAGTGCGGCCCGCAATTTAGGCTTGAGGCTGGCTTCTGGAGAGTTAATTGCCTTTCTGGATTCTGACGACCTCTGGCTGAAAGATAAAATTCAGGTTCAGCTTAGCTATCTGAAAGCTTTTCCCGAAGCCCGATTCTGTTTGACTGAGGAAATCTGGGTGAGAAATGACCTGCGGGTCAATCAGGCTAAAAAACACCAGAAATATTCAGGCTGGGTACTAGACAAAGTTCTACCACGTTGTCTGTTGAGTTTGTCTGCTGCACTGTTTCGCAGAGAGTTGTTTGAAGAGCTGGGCGGATTTGATGACAGTCTACCGCTCTGTGAGGATTATGACCTGGGGATAAGAATTGCTCTGAAATATCCCTACCATTTTATTCAGACTCCGCTTATCCTGAAACGAGGCGGGCATCCTGACCAACTGTCTAAGAAATACTGGGGGATGGATAGATGGCGGCTTAAGGTTCTGGAGAAAGCCCTGAGCCTAGCTGTCCAACCTGAAGACCAGGAGTTAATCAAAAAGGAAATCCAGAAAAAATGCCAGATTCTAATCAAGGGTTTTCAGAAGAGAGACAAGATAGAAGAAGCTAACTATTACCTGAAGATAAAAGAAAAATATTCTCCTTCCCTGATACCTTCTGCCTGACTTACCCTTTTATATTAATTATTAGTTATTCCTTATGGCCTAAGGAGATTTAGCCTTAGAACCAGAAATTAAGACCGATATTCAAGGAATAACCGTTAAAATCAAAATCCTCAAAGCCTTCAAAAGAATCTCTGAACTTGACTTTGAGAAAATTATAGCGAATTCCACAATCTAAGGTCATTCGAGTTCCAATGGGAAGCATAACTCCGGCAAAAGCATTATAGCCAAGCTTAATCCGGTTGGATTCACTAAGAAGAGAATAATAAACTGGATAAACCTCGATCTCGCCAAAGTCAGGGTCAGTATAAACCCAGGGATCGGAGAAGTCCACAATGTCTCCCCGAAGCCGGACAGTCCAGAAGCTCAAGCTGACTCCACCCCCAAAATAAGGTACAAATCTGACTCGCCGACCTAAAGGCGTAACCTTTAGAGACAAACTCAGAGGTGTTTGAGAAACTTCAAAGGAATGGATGATAGCATTGCCATAGGGGTCTGGAAAAGCAAAATCGCCGATATCGCTAAATGAGTACTTGGTATAGTCCTGGTACCAGCCAGCTCTGTTCCGGTTGTAGAAATCGACTGACAGCATTAGGCTCAAGTTCCGGTTTAAAAAATATTCATAAGATAAGCCCAGCACTCCGGCCTGGTAGTCGGATTTTTTAAAACTCATATTGTCAAATTCGATGGTCCAAAGGCTATCGGGTCCTCCACTCATGCGGGGGACAAAATATCCATATCGGATGGTAAACATATCGGCTGAAGCTACGATCGGTAGTAACATCAAGCTAATAGTGACGGCAATTAAGGTTTTTTTCATTTTATTAACCTCCTCACACCTGCATTATAGCAAATTACGTGCCAGGGAAAATACCAAAATATCAGGTTGAAACGGCTCATAATTGTTACTTATTTTAGACAACTGTCCTGTTTCGGTGAGATATTTTTACCCACGCACCAGAAAACCCTGTGCTTTAGCCCAGGGATGGATGGAAAATTCTGATAGGCTTTCGGCGCGGGATTCCGTCTTCTACACTACAAGCAAACCACGGGCTTTAGCTCGTGGAGGCTTCACTTATTGGGTAAAGGAGTGAGCTTGCTTGCAACGACAGATAATTTGGGTTATCCTCAAGCCAGAAATAATTTAGGAGAAATTATTGTCTGAGGTTTTTAATCTTAAAGACTTTAAGCTGACAGGGCCAGAAATCAGCTTAATAGCAAAAAAACTGAAAGAGGGGGCGACTTTAGTTTACCCAACTGAGACTTTTTATGGACTGGGTGGAACGGCCAGACTGCCAGAGGTAGCTGAAAAAATATTTCAACTAAAAGGACGGGATGGTCAAAAGACTCTACCAATGGTAGCTGCTGACCTGGAAATGGTTTTTAAATTTTTTGAACCAGACTCAGTCATTTTCCCCAAGCTAGCAGAACAATTCTGGCCTGGCCCCCTGACCATAGTGGTGAAGGTCAAAGAAGGTCTTTTGCCTGATGAAGTTATAGGACTTGGTAGAACCGCGGCGGTCAGAGTACCGCCTCTGGATTGGTTGAAAGAATTGATAAAACAAACTGAAGGCCCTCTTATTTCCACCAGTGCCAACCTGAGTGGGCAACCTCCGTTGGATTCATTCGGTGAGGTTTATAGAATTTTTGCCAGCCGAGTAGATATTTATATAGATGGGGGAAAGACCCCTGGAGAAAAACCTTCGACAATTATCGACCTAACTGGACCAGAGACAGTTTGTTTAAGAGAAGGACAGATTCCTTTTTCCCGAATTCTGGATGTCCTGGATAATTTTTGAGCCTGCCAGAATGCTTATTTTACCTTGGTTCCTGGCGGTACTTCCCGGTCAAAGAAAGGGATAATAGCCTGGCCTTCAACCTCAGCCGCTAACAGCATACCCTGAGATTCGATACCTCTGATGACAGCCGGCTGAAGATTAGCTATGACAATAAATTCTTTGCCGACCAGGTCTTCGGGTGAATAAGTTTCAGCCACTCCGGCTACTATCTGTCTTTGTTCATTACCAAGGTCAATCTGCAATTTGAGGAGTTTATTAGTTCCCGGTACTCTTTCAGCTGTCAATACTTTGGCCACCCGCAAGTCCATTTTTTTGAATTCTTCAAAGCTGACCAAGTCCATTTTTACCTCCTGTTTTCTTGATGATTCCTCAGCGATAGTTGATTTTTTTATCCCACCGATAAATTCTTTTAGCTCAACTCTGGGAAAAAGAGCCCGGGGCTTCTTGACTTTCTGCCCAGGCTTAAGACCATAAAAGTTAAACTGAGTTATCAAGACCTGACCGGGCTTTTTATCTTCTCCCATAGCTGACCAGATTTTTTCAGCAGTCTCTGGCATAACTGGATAGAGTAAATAGCTACTGGCCCTGATGGCGCACAGGGCCTGGTAGAGTATTCTAGCCAGCCTGGAACGTTCCTCTATTCTTTGGGCTAATTTCCAGGGTTCATTGTCAGCTAAATATTTATTAGTGGAATTTAGAAAGGCCCAGATTTCTTCCAGGGCTCGATTGATAGAATAATCATCATAAAAAGCAATCACCCGGTCGCGAGTTACCTCGAACAAACTTGACAGCTGTCGATCTAATTCTTTTTCTTCACCTGGGGTTTGAAGTTCACCTGAGAAATAGTTAACAACCATGGTCAAGGTTCTCTGAACCAGGTTACCAAGATCATTAGAGAGGTCAGAGTTAATTCTATGGATAAAGCCCTCATGGGAGAAACTGCCATCCTGTCCTATAGGAACTTCCCTGAGAAGAAAATAACGTAGAGCCTCCCCACCGACTTTTTCCATGATAAAATAGGGATCAAGAACGTTCCCCTTTGATTTGGACATTTTAGTCTCGTCTTTTAACCACCAGCCATGGCTTAAGACGGTTTCTGGTAGTGGAAAGCCGGCGGCCATCAGAAATGCTGGCCAGAAGATAGCGTGGAAGCGAAGAATATCTTTGCCTATAAGATGAACATCTGCTGGCCAGTAGGTCTCAAAAAGCTCTTGGTTCCAACCGTAGCCCACCCCCGTAATATAATTATGAAGGGCGTCAAACCAGACATATATCGTATGTCGGGAGTCACCGGGGACTGGAATGCCCCACCGGACCGAGGTCCTGGTGATGCTCAAATCTTTAAGACCATGCCTGACAAAACTGACTACTTCATTCATGCGGCTTTGAGGGCGAACAAACTTAGGGTGAGAAGAATAGAAATCAAGAAGAGGTTTCTGGTAGGATGACAGCCGGAAAAAATAGCTTTCTTCTTCCAGCAGGGTAGCTTTCCGACCACAATCAGGGCAGATTTTATAACCGTCTTCCTCCACCGGGACATCCTCAGATAAAAAATTTTCTTCTGAGATGCAGTACCAACCCTGGTAGACCCCTTTATAAATATCCCCTTTGTCCAGAAGTTGATTGAATATTTTTTGAACACCTTCTTGGTGGATTTTTTCAGTAGTTCTAATAAAGTAATTGTAAGAAACGTTCAGTTCTTGCCAGAGTTTCTTAAAGCGAACCACTACCTGGTCAGCCAGCTCCTTAGGACTGAGCCCTTTTTCGCTAGCTGCTTTTTCTATTTTCTGGCCATGTTCGTCTGTTCCAGTCAGGAAAAAGACCTTTTTTCCCTTCAACTTCTGATACCTAGCCAGCGCATCAGCAATGATGGTGGTATAAGCATGTCCAATATGAGGGATATCATTAACATAATAAATTGGTGTAGTAACATAAAAAGTAGGTTTAGGTTTCTTTTCCACTTGGGAATCCTCCTTT
>Ga0265295_1008712_pt1 | contig 11167 bp, 9 predicted proteins | sample Munlansysbiofilm_FD_192503 | JGI IMG/M metagenome (GOLD analysis project Ga0265295, IMG submission 192503) | Leachate microbial communities from a municipal landfill in Southern Ontario, Canada - Methane capture system biofilm | ecosystem: Engineered > Solid waste > Landfill > Unclassified ... | reverse complement strand
TTGCGTTTCAGCTCCGCACTGCCCTTTCAGATTCAGGATCATTGGATTTCAACGCAGCAAAGCATCGCTTTGGCCTTGCTGATCATAGTACTGGCGTTGCTAATCCGAAGGCAGTGGAAGCTGCTAAGTTCCTTGGGAATGGGATTACTGATCGTAGCTTGTTTACTATATTTTGTTCCCCATGCCCAGCGCAATCGTCTGATGGTATTCAATGCCGGAACCGCTGATTGCAGCCTGATACTCACTCAAGATGGAAGCAGAATCATGATTGACAGCGGTGGGGTAAGCTCTCAAAGAGCAGAAACCTCTCTGCTGGCAGGTGACTCTCTTCACACAGATTCCTGGGCTGGGAAGAAGCTGATCAGAAGCCTGAAGCAAGCCCATATCCACAAACTGGATTATCTTGTGATTACTCACCTGCATAGCGACCATGCAGCAGGATTGCCTGCCCTTTGCCGCCAGCTTGAAATCAAAAACCTTCTACTCAGCCGCAGCGCTGTGCAATCTAAACTCTGGCAGGATCTGGCTGCCAAGCTTGAGCTTGCCAATACCAGGATCTATACTGTGGATGATACCCTAAGCCTGCATTTTGGTAATCAGAGGCTCAAGATTCTGCATCCCGATGCGCAATATCCCATCAGCAGTGAAAACAATGCGTCAATTGTCTGCCGCTTTGATGATACTGTGCATCGCTATCTCTTTTGTGCCGATATTGAAACCGAAGCGGAAAACTGGTTGCTGCATCACTATCCTGAAGAGCTGCGAGCGGATTATCTGAAGGTTCCTCATCACGGTTCCCGCAACAGCTCCAGCCTGGATTTTCTGCAAAGCGTCAACCCCCGGGAGGCCTGGATCTCCTGCGCCCGCACAAATGTTCATGGCTTCCCACATCCCGAGACCCTACAGCGCTTTAACCAGTTGAATATCCCTTTGCTGTTCACCTATGAAGGTAGCATCATCCGCCAAATGGCACAAAAAGATTGACAGATGCTCAGCTTTGTGGGAATTGCCGTTAAGTAATTCATGAATTGGGAGAAAATCTGCAGTGATGAACAAGAAACAGATGCACTTTTTGGGTATCAGTCAGATCTTTGATCTGATTCTAACCCCCAGCAGCTTCATGGCAATGGTGAAACGGCAGCATATCCTGCCGCCTGTTACCGATACGGATGCAATCCGCTCTGCCTATGTGCGTCAAAGCGCATTCATCACCTGCCTCAAAGCGAATCCCCATCATCAATGGAAACAGCTTTTCACAGATCTTTCCCCCCTCAATCTTCCAGCTCAAAGCTCCATATTCACCCTGCCTGATCTCTTTGAACTGAAGAGTTTTTGCTATCATTATCAGAAGCTGAAGCAAGCAATAGCCAAGGATAATCTACCCTATCCCCCCATGCCCGACTTGCAGGAATTGTTCAATCTTTTGGATCCTGAGAAATCACAATTGCCCAGTTTTCGCCTATCTCCGCTTTTTAGCCAGGAGCTGACGGCATTGGATGCTCTGCGTCAAGCCATAAACCTGAAGCTCAAGCATGTGCGACACGAGCTGCTCTGCGAAGCCCGACAAAGTCTTGATCTGCCCAACCTGAAAGAGAGTTTTTGCCTCGCCCGTAGCGAGGGTGATCTGATCCAGATTCTGGAGCAAAGCCCTTACTTTGTGCTCAGCGCAGAAAGCATCGCCAATCTTAGTTTTCACCTGGCAGATTCCGCCCAGAGCAATGCCCTGAAACATGAACTGTCCCTCCTCAATCTGAAGATTGAAGAAGAAGAAGACTGGCTTTTGCAAGAGCTTGGTTCAAAGATTAACACATTCCGAACCCTGCTCAATTCTGCCCTGGATGTGGCAATCCAGATCTGCCGGGATTTCTTGCTGTCACAATTTGCCCTCGACAATCGCTGTTGTATTCCCGACTTGGAATCTACTCCTGATTGCCAGATAAAGATGAAAGGCTTGCGCAACCTGCCTCTGGAACTCTCCCTGACCCAGCAGCACCGCAGCTATCAACCCCTGGATCTATGCTTCTCTAGCAATGCCAACCTGATCACAGGACCCAATATGGGCGGTAAAAGCACTCTGCTCAAGGCACTTGCTCAATGTGCAGAGCTCAGCCGCAGGGCTATCCCTCTGCCTGCCTCCAGTGCCAGCTTGCCCTACTTTGATTTTGTGTATTATAACAATGAAGCAGAAACTGCCACCCTCTCTTCATTCGGTGCCGAAGTGGTAGCCTTACATAAGGCACTGCAAAAGCCAGGAAAGGGACTATTTCTTCTGGACGAGTTTTCCCGGGGCACAAATCCCTATGAAGGAGAAGCCCTCGCCACTGCTGTGATCGCCTTTTTGGCGGAAAGCAAGCACAGCCTGGTGGCTGCGACGCATTATACCAAACCCGCCAGCCTGAAAGCCATTAGCCATTTTCGCATCAAGGGAATCGACCGCCTGGTCACAAGGAATCTGAGCAACAACCTGGATGAGCGCTTGAATATCCTGGCCAAAGCCATGGACTATAGCCTGATTAAGGTAACCGAGCACAGCGATGCACCTCTGGATGCTCTCAGGGTGGCTGAGATTTTAGGCCTGCCCTCCAGCATTCTGAAGCTGGCACGGGAGCATTTGGATGAATAAAATCAGCCTTCAGGAATGCAGCAAGCTTGCCCTTGAGACTGGACGCATCATTCTGCAAAGCGGGGGTACCACGAACCGCGTGGAATTGATGATGCATAAAGTGTGTCAGGGCTTTGGTTTTGAAGATAGCGAATCCTTTGTTACCCCAACCGGAATCTTTCTTTCTCTCGGCGATGGGGATGAACAAATATCCACACGGATCAAACGAATCGAACAGCGGCGCATTGATCTGGGCAAGATCACCCAGGTCAGCAAATTGGTCAACGCCCTGCAAGCCGACATCCATAACTCCAGACCATTGGGAGAAACCCGCAGCCGGGATTTCTATCAGGAGCTTGTGCGCATTGATCGGGAAAATCCCTACCCAACCTGGGTAATCAATCTCTCCGGCGGGGCTACCAGCGGATTCTTTTGTCTGCTCTTTGGTGGTTCCTGGATTGAGTTCGCCATTGCTTTCATGATCGGTTGTCTGATTAGCCTGAGCTTGAAGTACATCTCCAAGCTTCCAGTAAACAACTTCCTGCTCAACGCCCTGGCCTCTGCACTAATCGTGCTTCTGGCCAAAACAATTGATACCTGGATTCCCAATATCCGGCTGGATAACATCATTATTGGCGGAATCATGATTCTGGTGCCGGGACTCGCGCTTACCAATGCCATTCGCGATACCATGAGCGGAGATCTGGTTTCCGGAACTGCCCGCGGTGTGGAAGCGCTGATCATCACCATTGGCATTGTTGCTGGCAGTGGCGCCATGCTGAAAGTATGGGATCTCCTGGGTTATTAATATGATGCGCCCTTTTGATTATCTTACCTTGATGCAGTTTGCCTGGGCCTTTCTGGCGATAATCGGCTTTTCGGTGCGTAGCAACCTGAAGGGAATCAGAGTACTGTTCACAGGTCTGGGAGGGGGTCTCTGCTGGGCCAGCTATCTGATTATCCTGTATTATACAAAGTCGATGTTGCTTTCTGTGTTCCTGGCGATTATCTTAGTATGTATATACTCGGAAGTGGTGGCCAGAAAACTACTTACGCCAGTATCGGTGTTTGTGATCTGTGTGATCATCCCGCTGGTACCCGGAAGGAGCCTTTATTATGCAATGCGGGCCTATATCAGCGGTCAATCGATGCAGGCTTCAAAGTACATTTTCGACACCCTGATGATTTCGGGAACCATCGCTATGGCAATAGCAATTGTTGCCTCAGCAACAAACCTGATTCTGCGCCTGCGTCACCGCTTCTGATCAAGGAGACCTAATGAATAAATCAGTAAAACAAATACAGCTAGAAAAACGGATCCTGAAGTTACTCTCCGGAAAGCCTTTACAGGCCATGGAAATGCTCTTTGCCGATCCCCAGATCCAAGCCATGCAGGAATATGCCAATGTCGTTTCGATTAAACGCCTCGGCTACAACGATCATGGCCCCGTTCACATGCGTAAGGCTACCCTGAACACCATCATGATGTTCCATCTGCTCACTGAAGCCGGCATCAAGATGAATCTGGAAAAGGAAAATGTTGCCACTGCTGATGATTCCCTGATCGGGGTGATCATGGCTTCACTGATGCATGATATGGGCATGACCATCGCCCGGGATAGCCATGAGTATCTTAGCATCCAGCTTGCCACTCCCTTTATTGATAAGGTTCTGGCCGAGATCTACAGTGCAGAGGATTACACCTTGAAAGCCGCCGTCCGTTCGATTGCCATTGAAGGCATATTTGGCCATATGGCCACGCATAATATCCATTCTCTGGAAGCTGGATTGGTGCTGATCGGAGATGGCAGCGATATGGAAAAGGGACGGGCCCGCATTCCCAGCATTTTATCCTCCAAAGTACGTCCCGGAGATATTCACCGCACTTCGGCCTCTGCCATTCAAAAAGTTCGCATCTCCAAAGGCAATGAAAAACCCATCTCCATCGAAGTGGAAATGAACGCCTCCGTCGGCTTCTTTCAGATCGAAGAAGTCTTTTTCCCAAAAATCAATATCAGTCCGGTGAAGCCATACATTGAGCTATACGCCGGTGTGGTTGATCGGGAGATGCTGCGATATCTATAGCAGCCTAATTGTACATTGTAAATCGTAAATTATAAATTTTAACTTGACTTTCGTCGCGGGAAGGAAAGATGTCTGCTGTGCCTTGGCACAGAGGAAAGTCCGGACACCTTGGGCAGGATACTTCCTAACGGGAAGCTGCAGCAATGCAGAGCCAGCTCCACAGAAACAAACCGCGTAGTCCCATGGGGGCTGCGCAAGGGTGAAATGGTGGTGTAAGAGACCACCGGTACCGCTGGTGACAGCGGTAGCCAGGAATGCCTTATCCGGTGCAATGCCAAATAGGAAAGCTATGGTTAAGCCCAAACCGCTTTCGGGTAGGCAGCTTGAGCCAAAGCGCGAGTTTTGGCCCAGAGGGATAGACATCGGTTCCGGCTTGTCCGGGATTACAGAATCCGGCTTATTGACTTCCCGCGAACTTTTACTTTGGGCACTTGTCATTCCATCCAGGAACATTCTCGCTCAAAGAGCCACAAAACCTGTTCTCATGCGCATCGAGAATAATATTGACACAATTCCCTGTTTGATAAGGCTGGTCAAACATTAATTGGAGGTAGAAATGCAACGCTTGTTCATTACTGCTCTATTTATCTTTTTTATCAGCCTTTGCCCGGCCATTAGCTCGTCTGAAGCCAGCGGCGATTTCTCCATGGATACCGTTGATCCTCAGCTCCAGCTCCTCAGCCCCCTGGGTGGTGAAGAGTGGTTCATTGGCGAAAGCAGACTCATCCTCTGGTCTGCCTCAGACGACAATTTCTCAATCGATCCAATCTCCCTGAGTTACAGCATCGACGGGGGATTAAGCTATCAAGATCTGGCTGAAGGACTTGCCAATTCCGGCACCTATAGCTGGCTCCTGCCCCACAGCCAATCCAGAACCACCAAGGTGCTGGTACTCGCCCGCGATAGCTTTGGCAATTGCAGTTCCAGCTCCTCAAATCAATTCTTTAGCATTCTCTATGCTCTGCCCATGTCCCCTGAAAACGTGACCGTAGAAGTCATAAGTGAGCAGGATGCAATCATTTCCTGGGATCCTGTTACCATCACAGAACCGCCATCAAGCATGCCCATCACACCCGATGGATACATCGTTTTATTTAATGATACTCCTGATCAGGACGAAGAGTCCTACCAGTTTTTGGGGAACAGCCTGACCACCTCCTTCACACACCATAATGTCACTACCCTTCCGGATCGGATGTTTTACCGGGTGGTGGCATATAAGAACGATAGCCGTGAATCAGCATCGGCCATGGAGGATCTGCTGCAAAGATGCTCAGAAATGAAGATCAGTTGGGGCAAAGCAAAAGCCAGCCTGAAAGGAGTTCAACCATGAAGAAAACGACTATTTGTCTGTTGCTCCTGCTCTGCATCTTTTGTGTCTCAGAGGCTGAAGTAGTGATAAACCAGGGTTTTGAAACTGGAGATAGTTGGAACTATACAAGTGAACCTCAGCCATATCGGGAAATCTGGTGGGGGCCCAGAAACCTGGATGTTGGCGGTGCCCTGGCACACACCGGTCAGTGGTATTGGGCCAGTTGGGATGTTGATAGTCAGCTTCACTCGCTCACCTTTGATAGTATCGAGCTCAATGTGGAATATACCTATACCCTTGGGTTTTATTATTATAGCCGCAACCTTACCGGATCAATCGATACCTATCGCTACTGTCTGGAATTTGACGATGGTAGCGCCTGGAACAACTGGCAGGAGTTTGAGCTGAACACCAATGCCTGGACTGAAGTGCGTATGACTGTTCCCGGTTATGCCAGCCATGTGCGACTCAAACTGGAAACTCAGTACAACGGCATAAACAAATACCTGCATTGGGATTCCTTCGAGCTCAGCCGAGTACCGGCAGTGCTCTATCCACCTCTGGTCTCGAACATTAACGCAACTCAGCGCAGTGATGGCAGCAAACTTGTAGATATCACCTACAATCTGGAGGATCGGAATCTGAACTCCTGCGAGATCACGCCATTGATCTCCCTGGACGGCGGAGCCAGCTTTGCCTATCAACCTCAATCTGAACTCCTTTCTGGAGATCGCGGCGAAAACGTCCTCCCCGGGATCGGGAAACATATCATCTGGGATGCCGGTGCGGAAGCGATTGACTTTGTGGGAGATCAATACAGGGTGAAGATTATTGCCGATGATCACGCAGATTGGGGTGTTTTAGCTGAACCAGTAATCAGCCCCGATGGCGGAAATTTCCATACCTGTCCTGAAGTGAGCCTTAGCTCGCTCATTCCCGGAGCCTCCATTTTCTACACTCTGGATGACAGTGATCCCACGCAAAGCTCAACTCTTTACACAGGACCAATAACCCTGCAAAGCTCCGCTACCCTCAAAGCACGTGCCTATATGGATGATTTGTTCCCATCTGAAATCAGTACTGCAGTGTTTCATCTGGCCCCAGTTAACCTTGAACAATTCGTCTATGTTCCCTCCGGAACCTTCACCATGGGCAGAACGGTGGGAGAAGGAAATGATAACGAACTGCCCACCCACACCGTTAGTCTGAATGGCTTCTTCATTGGAAAATATGAAGTTACCCAAGCTGAGTATATCTTTCTGATGGGGAATGTGTCGGATCTGAGTAATGGCAATGGACCGAATCATCCAATCTACAAAGTCAGTTGGTACAGTATGCTTAAATACTGCAATCTCAGAAGCTTGCTTGAAAATTTGCAACCGGTCTATACAATTAATGGCAGTACCAATCCCCTGGCTTGGGGGATCGTGCCTACAACCGATAATGCCACCTGGAATGCGGTGATATGTAACTGGGAGGCAGATGGTTACCGCCTGCCCACTGAAGCGGAATGGGAATATGCCGCACGTGGAGCCACCAATGATCCTGATTATTTGTTCAGCGGATCTGATGACGCCGGAGAAGTGGGCTGGTATCAAGGCAATGCATATTCCACTACTCATCCCGTAGGACAAAAACTACCAAATGGACTGGGAATCTATGACATGACAGGCAACATCATGGAATGGCTGTGGGATTGGATGGGATCTGATTATTACAGCAATTCTCCCATTGACTCACCCACCGGACCCGAAACCGGATTATATCACGTGGGCAGAGGCGGAAATTGGACCTTGCCCTTGATGTCAAACAGGATGTCTTACCGATCCTGTGCGGCTGCTCAGTACAGACATAATAACTACGGTTTCAGACTGTGCCGCAAAGCCTATGCGGAGTGATGCAACAATGCTGCATCCCTGATCCCTCCTCTTGACTCTGGCTCAGTTTTGGCTCGGCTTCAACCCATGTTCACCACGTGACACGGGGGAATCAGGGGCTGATGCCGAGCTAAAACCGAGCTGAAGCAATGAGGGCCATAGGTAGAACACTGGATTCTCGACTAGTCGGGAATGATATGTCACTCCTCTAATATACTCCCTCTGTCTCATCTGAGGTATCAGGAAGCCGCTCAACCACTTTTTCTCCCGATTGATACCAGACCTTCGCAAGATGCTTAGCTTGAACTACTGTTTTTCGACATTAGCTCATCAAGCTGTTCGATCAATTCATGCATATTTGTAAATGAGCAAGCCCCTTCACAGGATTGTTTATTGTGCATGCACTCTTTTGAATGTTTTATGGCAGTGTTAGTTCTATCGCGCAAGAAGGCATATATCTTTTTAGCCCATGGTTTATTCTTTTCATAATCGGGTATGTTACCACGAACAACATTTAAAAGACTGTCATAGCTGGGATAGTATTTTGTGGTATAAATGAAGTGCAAGAGAAACCAAAACTCAATGCATGGCATGGATTCTATCATGGTTAGCTTTCCTCTCGATGCCTTCAATGCGTTCTTTCTTAGATTCTGATATCTATTCAGCTTATCTTGCTTTATTATTGCATCCATATCGTTCACATAGAAACAGGTTACTTGAGCATCGCCAAAATATTCTTGCTGCAACAGGTTAAACACTTTTTCAAATGCGTCAGCCTTCCCAAGTCTCGGCTCAATCGATATTGACAAACCATGATACCTGTCATTCTTCAATGATTGGATATACCCCTGTTCAATCTCACCCGGGCATATAATCAAGATGGATTGTTTGAAGGGTTTTGTATTCTTACTTCTTGGCTTTGCCACCTATCACCTCACAATTCATTGCTGCCCAGGTTCGGCTTACCCCCAAGCAAACCTTTTCGATATAGAGAATCGATGGCATGCTCCTTTCTGACGGGATAATCTGATACAGGGGTTAGCTCCGTGCTACCATCTGATTTGCGATCTGTAATCCAGATGCAATCCCTGCGAGTAATCGCTTTCTCATTTAACAGAGCTGTATTATGCGAAGTGAAGATCAACTGCCCCTGCCTGGAGTTCCGTAAAAACATGGCGATGAAGTGGAAAAGCAGATCATTATGTAAAGAACTTTCTATTTCATCTATAGGCATTGTTACTCTACCACGAATTAAACTGAGCAGGATGGCACCCAGACCGTAGAACCTTTGGGTTCCCATCGATTCTTCTTTCATATCCAGTGTATATGATTCATTATCAAGTTTATGCACAAATCCAAAGTCATATTTTATAAAAGTTGGCTTAGCATTTGGTTTGGGAGGATTCAGGAAATGCACTGGCATATTAACTGGCACATCAGAAGCATCAACAACTTCCTCGTTTACATCAATGTCATTGATCCACAAATCTGCCCTACTTAACAAATCAAGCAGAAACTGTTTTATGGTCTTTTGGTTGGTTCCCTGATTAATGAGAAGTTCATTTGTATATCTCAGCAAACTCATATTCGGTAGCAGAATGGGTTGAAGCTTGAACCGGAACCAATCATGAGCATCTTGTAGAGGACTGCTATCCTCTATTGAAGCAATCCTCGCCAGTATCGTTTGGTTCTGTATGGTTAGTTCAAGCATATCTCTGGTACTTTTTTTAAAGAGCTTCTCATTCCAATGGTATTCATATCCCTTGCCCGGGGTTAGTTTTCGGATAAATACTTCAGCTCGTTTACCCTTGGGGTAATAAAACAGTTCCTCAGATTGGATGGCATTCTGAAGTATGCTAAGCTGATAATTGTAAACAATATCCTTGTACCAGAATCCAAGCTCAAAAAAACTGGTTTTGTGATTTTCCCTCGCAAAAGCTGGTATGCCAATGGCTGCATTTTTGTCTTGTTGAGGTTGTATCACGAGTTTACGCAGAAAGTCTAAAGCAAGCAGTATGCTTGTTTTCCCTGAGGCATTAGCTCCGTAGATCATCGCAATCTTTAATATCCGCATCCGGGGCTTTGGGATATCTACAACGAAATACTCTTCCTGATGCTTATCGGAAGTAGCTCGGAAATCGAGAGTCACTTTTTCTCGGATAGAACGGAAGTTCTGCATACTGAATGATATGATCATGCTTACCTCTCAAAATTGCAGTATATCTGCATCTGGAAGACAGTCTAATGAGTAATGCCAATATGTCAAGCTAAATATTACAGGCTTCCTGTAAAATCAGCACCAAAATGTGCTTCAACCGTCAAGCAGGTTCTGTTTTGTCATGCCTTCTTCTTGCTCTCCTTTCATAATTTCCAAGCTTCCGAGATTGCAACAGGTTATCAGAAACAAAGATTTAAGGCATTCCCCCAAAAAAGTGGGCTTTAGTGTGGATAACTACTTGACTTATACATATATAGATGCAGTTAATGTCCCAAGATTTGGTTTTCTCGAATCTTGATTCAGACTTATCCACATAATGACGGCAGCAAACTGTTATGAACTGTGGTTTGCGACTTCAAGAAGTTGATAATAACGCTAAATAGAACTCAAAAACGGGTGAGTGGCAAAAATGATTCAATTCAGTTTTTACTTCCAAAGAAAGCGTATCACGCAGCCAAAAACCGATGGGAAACGGGACAAAAACATATTTTAATGAATTGCTAAATATATCTTTGCAAAAACGATGCCTCTAATAATGTTGGTTTACTAATACGACAATAAAGGAGCGTCGATATGAGTAATACAATAAATGAAACCCGCAGTTTTGTGCAAGGTAAAATTAGCAGAGTTCTGCAAAAAAGTTAGCCAGGGACAAACCAGACCTGTGCAAAAGTTCTACTATGATATGCTGATGGGGCTTTGTGGAACCGGATCTCCCTCTCTTAACAACATCGCCAGGATGCTGATCGATAAGGTTTCGACGACAAAAACCAGTGAACGTTTATACCGCAATATGCACAAGAGAGGGTCTGGCCGAAGAAATCGATAGAACTCTCTTGGGATTGATCAGCATTAACATTCTGCGGCAAGGGCACCTATGTGTTCGATCGAGGTTACGATGATCGCAAACTGATCGGATTTTTGGTCGATAACGGAGTCTCTTTTGTGATTCGGGGAATGGGAATTATCAGCGATTTTCCCTATCGCCAGTCCGTGCTGACTAATGATTGCAGAAACTATGGAGATTGGGATTGCCTCGGTACGAATCATTAGGAATGCGACAGTTATCTCTG
>Ga0265295_1008711_pt1 | contig 11168 bp, 6 predicted proteins | sample Munlansysbiofilm_FD_192503 | JGI IMG/M metagenome (GOLD analysis project Ga0265295, IMG submission 192503) | Leachate microbial communities from a municipal landfill in Southern Ontario, Canada - Methane capture system biofilm | ecosystem: Engineered > Solid waste > Landfill > Unclassified ... | reverse complement strand
AGGCGTCGCTGAAGTGGTTCAGGGTCTGGAGAAAGAAGAGCATCTTTTGTTCGCCGGGGTCGAGGGTGAACTCCTTGGAGTAAAACAGGTTGCGAATGTTCATCTCCCTTTCCCTTAAAAACAGGTCAACCGTGTTGCGCTGGCTCTTTGCCAGGGCCTCGATGTTCAGCTTGCCTGTTTTTTTCAATGCCGCTGTAAACTGCCAGTGGAAATAGACGGAAAGAAGCACATGGGGAATGATAAAGCAGGCCAGAACGGCCAGACCAAGACGAACTTTCAGCCGGTTAAAATAGGCCCTTGTCTGTAGGAGCTCCTCTGAAACTCCAGAGCTTATACCTTGATTCATGGAGATTTTCGTTGAGGCAGACTTTTTCCTCCCAAGGCTTACAGGGTCCATCTATTTCCCTCTTCTAAGTGGGTTGATGATTTTTCTTCTGGCAATTGTAATAGCAACGGTCGTGCCATTGGATGGGAGGAAGCGTTCTTCGGTTGTTTGAATGTGGTAATGGTCTGTAATTATTCGATAATTTTATTGTTTGTCTCTGGGAGTGGCCAGACCCCCAGTCTGGTTCTCACCGGTAAGAGGGGAAGAATTTAGAAGAATTACGAAATGGATTTAGAACAATTGCGAAACGCAACATGAGCCAATTTTTACTACCAACTACCTACTATCTACAGGCAACCGAACAATAAATCCGGCACCCCCAAGGCGGCTTGGGTGGAGTTTGAGTGTGCCCCTGTGGTCGTTGACTATGCGCCGGCAGATGCTGAGTCCTATACCCGAACTGTTCTTGGTGGTGTAAAAGGGGTCAAATATCCGATCCCCATGGATGCTGGAAACCCCAGGACCTGAATCTTCCACAAGGATGATCACATGCCTAGGGTCGAGACATTGGGTTGTGATGGCAATGGTTTTGGTGCCAGGAGCCAGGGTCTTCATGGCCTCTGCCGCATTGGTGATAAGGTTGAGCATCACCTGCTCGATCATGGGGTTGTCAAGGCCGCATTGGGGCAGGGAGGTACCAAGGTTGGTCTCTATTTTTATTCCGCTCTTTCTAAGGGTTACTGCGGCAAGATCAATGGCGTTATGTACGGGCAGGTTGATATTTATGGATACGGGCTTTAGTTCCCCCGGCTTTGAAAAGTCCATGACTCTTTTTATAACCGCCTCTATTCTGTTGGAGGCGCTCTGGATCTTGGATATGATTTTGCCCTCTGTTTCAGCATTCCGTTCCAGGGCGTATTTCTCCAGGGATTTCAGATAGATGTTGATGCCGGACAGGGGATTTCGGATCTCGTGGGCAATGCCTGCAGCAACACGGCCAAGGGATGTCATCTTGTCCTGGATCCTGAGAAGATTTTCAAGTTCCCTTGGTTTTGTCATGTCCATCACGTTGAGAAGAACGGCGGATCGCTCCTTAAACTCGGTCATGGCGGCCCTGCAAAAGACCGAGGTTATTCTTGGATTGCCGTTGTCTGCCTGGGGGGCTGAGATTCTGAAGTCAACGCTGAGGGTCGTAAAATCGTGGCGCATGATTGCCGTGTGAAATTTCCGGGCCTTATCCCTGTCATCCGGATGAACCCCTGTATCCATAAACAGGTTGGGGCTGTGGGAAAGGGGACCAAAGATTTTTTTGTATTCGGGATTTTGAAATACAACTTCATCGCCCTGGAGAATGGCGATGCCGGTCACGGCATTTTTGGTAAGATCCCGGAATCGTTGTTCGCTTCGTTCAAGGGCGATTCTTCCCCTTTTCCTCTCGATGATCTTGCCCATTCTCAGCGAGATGGAGCCAATGAGTTCTTTTTCTTCGTTAAGGAAGGTTGGTTCATTTTTCCGGTGGCTGTGGGAAGGGTAGCAAACGGTAAGCATCCCGACCGTTTTGCCGTCGACAACAATGGGATTTTCGACCATTGGCGTTCCCCTGGTGAAATTGGCGGTGGTAAATTGCTGGCGGGTGTCAGTAATAGTAAGGGCTGCAGCGGCAAGATCCGGATAGGTCATGGAGGCCGGGATAAGGTCGATCCCCCGTTGCAGAATGGTTTCAAGGTCAGTGTCCGGCTGTTCTGTGAGCTTTGCCAGGCTATGGAAGTAGTTGAGCTCCAGGCTTCGTTTTAAAAGAGCGGTGGCGGTCTTTCGGTAAAGGGTCTCCTGGCCCATTCTGTTAAGGCACGCCCCTAGGTTCTCACCTATCTCAACAAGGAATGACACCTCTGTCTTCACGGCAATTATCTCGCTTGAAAGCGTCACAAGGAGGATTCCGTAAAATTCTTCCCTGAAGAGCAGGGGAACTACAAGGGCTGCCCATCCTGTGCAGTCGGAAATGATCGGGCAATTGGCGCATCCTTTGCCGTCCCGTTCAAGCATCAGAGGTTCTTTATCCTGGATCACGGTCTTGATGCAGAAAGGTTGGGGCTGATCCATGAATAAAGCCCTGGCGCAGAGGGGAGGGGTGCCTGTTCCCCATGCGGTTTCTTCCTGGTCTCCTTTTTCTGCCACCCAGATAAAAACCTCCGAGTAGAGGCGTGATGCTTTGAGGTTCTGGCCCATCCTTTTGAGCAGCGGTTCAACCTGGGTCGCCTTGATCAACAGCCGGCTGATCGTCTTAAAGGTTTCTGGAATCGAGGTCTGGGTTGTACGACTGCGGATTTTCACCTGGAAGTCCTCCTGGCCTTACCTTTACTATGCTCTTGCTCTTTATTTTGATTCTGCTCCTCATTCTGGTCCAGGTCCATGCATTTTTTCCTTTGATAGCGAAAGGTGTGGTGGTTAATGTTGAGCAATTTTGCTGCCTGGCTTTCATTACCCTCGGCCAGGGTGAATGCCTCATTTATATAAAATTTTTCCAGCTCCTGTTTCAGTAAGGGTAAGTCGATGCCGTCGGTGGTAAGGGGGGCAAATATGGTTCTGGTATCCAAATCTTCCGGCTCTTCGTTTGCAAGACCGAGATCCTCAGGGGTGAGAGTGGATCCTCTGGCCACAAGTACCCCCCGCTCCATGATGTTTTTAAGCTCTCGAACGTTGCCTGTCCAGTGATGGTTCATCATGGCCTCCATAGCCTGGTCGGATAAAGAGGTTATGTTTTTGGAAAATTTTCGGTTGAACCGATCCAGGAAAAAGGCGATCAGGGGCATGATGTCCGAGCGTCGCTGGTTTAGAGATGGAATGTCGAGTTTGATCACCCCGATGCGAAAATAAAGATCACGTCTGAAAAGGTCGTTCTCAATCATCTTTTCAAGGTCTTTGTTGGTGGCTGAAACGATTCGGGCCTGGACCTGGTGTTTCCTGGTGCTCCCTATTCTGTAAAATTCACCAGTCTCAAGGAATCGTAAAAGAGCTGCCTGGGCTTCGAGGCTCAGATCTCCTATTTCGTCGAGGAACAGGGTGCCCATGTGGGCATCCTCAATCAGGCCCCGCTTGCCGTTGGGGTTTGCTCCTGAAAAAGCTCCCCGTTCATATCCGAAAATTTCGCTTTCAATCAAGTTCTGTGGAATGGCCGCACAGTTCACCGTTATAAATTTGCTCCTGAAATTCGGGCTTCGATGGTGAATGGCGCTTGCAATAAGCTCCTTGCCCGTCCCGGTTTCCCCCAGTATGAGAATGGGAGTATCCGGACTCTTTGCAACCATGTCCACAAACTCAAGCATTTCACGGATCACCTTGCTCTTCCCGATAAAACAGGGCAGATTGTCCTGGATGAGCTGATCCTGAAGGCTCTTGACCTCTTTTCTGAGCTTTATGGTCTCAAGGGCGTTTGCAATGACCATCTCCAGGGTGTCCATGTGCAGAGGCTTTACAAGGTAGTCATAGGCCCCCGCCCGCATGGCGGAGATTACTGTGGTGATCTCTTCAAAGGCCGTGATCATGATTACTGGAATACCAGGATTGACCTTTTTTATCTTTTGCAAAACCTCAATGCCCGAGATGTCCGGAAGGCCGATGTCAAGGAGAATCAGGTCCGGCGGTTTCTTGGGAATCACGGCCAGGGCATCTTGACCCGTTTCAAAGCTTTGAATGGTATAGATCGATTCAAGGGCAAAGGTAAGGCTGTCCCTGATCGTCTCCTCATCGTCTATTATAAATAGGGTAAGGGGATTCATGGCGTATAAATACCCCTTTCAACGCTCAAAATCAAATGTTTAATATCATCCATCGGTGTCTGTTCCTTTTACACATTGTAAATATCGGGTATGATGCTGGTGGGGACAAGAAATTTGAAACAAGAGACAAGAAACAAATTTCAGTCCTGATGACAGAATTTTCCCAGGGGCTGAAAAACTTGATTGTTGAGTGGCATGGATTTTGTATTAATTATATCAAGTGAAAGAAGATTGAGCCTAAAATCCGGGGAGAAAATTTAAAGCCTCTTTCCTGATCACATACAATACAGGGATAAAATTTATGAGTACGTGTAACTTAGATCGAATTTTCAATGCAGAATCCATCGCAGTTATCGGTGCCAGTGAACGTAAGGAAAGCGTCGGTGAAGCGATCATGAAAAATCTTGTGGAAAAGGGTTACAGGGGCAGGGTCTTTCCTGTGAACCCAAACCGCAAAACCATCATGGGTATTCCCGCATTCCCCGGTGTGGGTGACATCGATCAGGATATTGATCTTGCCATTGTGGCAACCCCCATTGCAACTGTTCCCGGGGTGGTTGCCGAATGCGCAAAGACCTTGATCGCAGGCTGTGTCGTCATTTCAGCCGGGGGTAAGGAGACAGGCAGGGCCGGGGCCGCAATAGAAAGCTCTATCCTTGATGTTGCACAAGCTTCCGGTATTAGAATTATCGGCCCTAATTGCCTTGGTATAATTAATACTGCTAAAAATCTCAACGCAAGCTTTGCCCACCAGTTGCCCCTGCCGGGCAAGATCGCCTTTCTCTCCCAGAGCGGGGCGGTGTGCACTGCGGTTCTTGACCTTGCCATGCGGGAAAATGTGGGGTTCAGCCACTTTGTAAGCCTTGGATCAATGGCCGATGTGGATTTCGCCGACATGATTGACTACCTTGGCGGACTCAAAGAGGTTGAAAGTATAGTGATGTATCTGGAAAATATCACCAATATACGCAATTTCATGAGCGCAGCACGCTGCGTTTCCAGGGTTAAACCCATCATTGCCCTAAAGACCGGCCGATCTGCTGCAGGTGCCAGGGCCGCCGCTTCCCATACCGGGGCCCTGGCCGGTGATGATGCCATATATGATGCGGCATTTAAGCGGGCCGGAATCCTCAGGGTGAATGACTTTGAGGAGCTGTTTGACTGCGCAGAATTTCTAGCCAAAGAACAGCGGCCAAAGGGCGGCAGGCTTGCCATTGTGAGCAATGCAGGCGGTCCCGGGGTCATGGCTGTGGACGCCCTTGATCGCTATGGGGTTGAGCCGGCCCAGTTGAGTTCAGATACCCTGTCAAAGCTCGATGCCATCCTGCCCAAGGGCTGGAACCGCCAGAATCCTGTGGATGTTCTTGGTGACACCGCTGCCGAACGATATATCCAGGCGGCAAAAATTTGCATCGAAGCCGAAGAGACAGACGGCCTTCTTTTGATCCTTGCCCCTGTGGGTTTGTTTGACGCCTCCGCCCTTGCCATCGCCCTGGTTGAGTTTTTAAAAGGAGTTACCTTTCCGGTTTTTACCGCATGGATGGGAGGAACGAACATCGACAGAGCCAGGGATATTTTTAACCGGTCAGGTGTGGTCACCTATGACTCTCCTGAAAGGGGAGTAAGGGCCTTTATGGACCTTTACAGATATGGGCAGAACCTGGAGATGCTCCACGAAGTTCCCATACGAAGGGACCGCAGGCTTTTGATCGACCGGGAACAGGCAGCCCGTGTCGTAAGGGGTGTGCTCGAACAAAACAGCAGCGAATTTACCGAGAATGAGGCCAAGGATCTTCTGAGGGCCTATGGAATACCGGTGAATTCCTGTGTGCTTGCCGAAACTGAGGACAGGGCCGTTGATGCTGCCAAAAACATGGGGGCATCGGTTGTACTCAAGATCTGCTCAAGGGATATTCTTCACAAATCCGATGCAGGCGGCGTAAAACTCAACCTCAATGGCGAGGGGGAGGTGCGCCAGGCGTTCCAGGATATTATGGAGTCGGCCCGGGATTATGATCCAGGGGCTCGTATCCTCGGGGTGACAGTTCAGCCCATGGCACCTGCCGGTGATTATGAGTTGATCCTGGGGGCAAAAAAGGACCGATCCTTTGGGCCCGCAATTCTTTTCGGCATGGGTGGCGTGTTAACCGAGGTGTTCAAGGATACCGCCATTGGACTTCCTCCGCTGAACGCTTCCCTTGCACGCCGGATGATTTATGATACTAAAATTTCCCGGGTACTCGCAGGCTTTCGTAATATAAGCGCCGTAAATATAGCATCTGTGGAGGATGTCCTGATACGGCTTGGCCGCCTTGTCACGGATTTTCCTGAGGTCGAGGAGCTTGATATAAATCCGCTTCTGGTGAGCCGGGGAAACTTAATGGCGGTGGACGCAAGGGTAATTGCAAAGTCAAGCGACGTTGAGTCACCCATGCACCTTGTTATCTCCTCCTATCCCTGGGAACAGGAGGCGGAAGATACCACTGTTGATAACCAACCCATCCGAATCCGCCCCATTCGGCCCGAGGATGCCAACCTCATGATCGAACATTTCAACTCCCTTTCTCCGAGGAGCATTTACCAGCGTTTCTTCTTTCCCATGAAACAGTTGTCCCAATCCCAGCTCATCAAGATGACCCAGATCGATTATGATCGGGAGGTGGCCCTGATAGCCCTCATGGGGACTCCCGGGTCAGAGCGCCTCACAGGGGTGGCAAGGGTGATATTTGAGCGTGACGGTCGACGCGGTGAGTTTGCCGTGGCAGTTGCGGACGAGTGGCAGGGAAGGGGAATAGGGGCCTCTTTATTGAAGCGTTGTCTTACAATTGCCCGGCAGAAGGGGCTTGAAACCGTGTGGGGACTTGTCATTGCGGAAAATGTTCAGATGCTCAAACTCGGCAAGCGACTTGGATTTAAGATCAAGCGGGTTGCGGGCTCCAGCGAATATGAGTTAACTATTAATTTAGCGGATAGCTGTCAGCAGCTAAAAGCTAACAGCTATTAAAAGGAGAATTAAAAATGGAAAAAAAGAAAATACTGGTTCTGGTGGATGGATCTGAAAGATCCCTCAATACCATTCGTTTCATCTCCGAGTTCGCTCCTTTAAGGGATATGCAGCTGGTGCTTTTTAATGTGTTTCATAAGGTTCCCGACTATTACTGGGACCTTTCCAACGAACCCATGATGGCGGGAAGGGCTCCCCACATGGCCTCCTGGGAGGCTCAGAACCGTCAGACCATTGATCAATTCATGGAAAAATCCATTGCCATACTCAGAACCTCCGGGTTCAAGCCCGAGGACGTGGTTGTCAAGGTTGAAAACCGGGTCAAGGGAGTAGCCAGGGACATCATTGCCGAGGCTTCAAGGGGTTACACGGCGGTTGTGGGAAGGCGGCGGGGATTTACAAAGGTGCCAGGGCTCCTGATGGGCAGCGTGGCCGACAAGCTCTTGATCTCCCTGGGTGAAATTCCCCTTTTCTTTGCCGGAGTAGAACCTGTGACCGACAAGATTTTGATCCCCATGGACAGTTCGGAATCATCCCTGAACGCCGTCCGGTTTGTGGCAGATATTGCGGGCGATAGCGGTTATTCTGTGACTCTTTTCCATGTGGTAAGGGAGAACGAAGTCTTTGCCGATGAGAGCTATGGAGATATCCCCGAGGGGCGCAAAATAATGCTTGAGGTGTTTGACCAGGCAAAGGAGATTCTCGTTGAAAGGGGTGTAAATGCCCAAGACATAGAGGACAAGGTGATCACCGGGGAAGGCTCCAGGGCAGGCTCCATCGCCAGGTTTGCAGTCGAAAACGGTATTTCCACCATTGTTATGGGTCGCCATGGTGTGTCCAGGGTCAGGGAATTTTTCCTGGGCCGGGTCAGCAAAAAGGTCTTGTATGCGGCCCATAAACATACGGTATGTCTTGTGTAATAGCTGTTAGCTTTTAGCTGTTAGCAGCCATTCGCTAATTGCTAACAGCTAATAGTTTCCTAGGATCTGATTTTTCTGGATAAGTCCCGGGTGAGACTCAAGACCCTCTGGGCGGCGTCAAAACTAATGGCGCCCGTGCCGCAGCTCGGAGTGATAAGGGACTGGCTGATCAAGGTTGTTCGATCTATGCCAAGCTTTTCCAGCTCCCTGATCTGTTCTTCCAGCTTCTGGGCAAGGGTCTCCTGGGTTTCCCGAAATATATCATCCTCATCCGCAGTTGGGACAATGCCCCAGGCAATGATGCCGCCCCGTTGAATGAATGCCCTGATTTTGTCCGGATAGAGTATAAAACGGTCAAAATAGGTGTAGGCGTCAAAGTTGATGATGTCGATTCCGGATTCAAGAAGCATGTCCCATTCGGTGTTGGCGCACACGTGGATGCCGGCAAGGCCTCCCTCCTGGTGAACGGCGTCCATCACCTCGGTAAGAACTTCTGTCACCTCCTGGCGGGTTACGGTAATGTAACCGGATGTTCCAAAGCCTGCAAGGGCCGGTTCGTCCAGGAAGATGATGGGGATAAAGCCCCTTGACTTAAATGTTCGTGCCTGCCAGCGGGCGTTCATGGCAAGGTGTTTTACGGCCGCATCCCTCAGCTGTTCGTTGTAAAAAATTGCCTTGCCTGTGTTGTCGGTAACGCTTGTGGTAAAGGTGAACGGGCCGGTAATCTGGCCCTTGAGGGCCTTGAAGTTCTGGTCCTTATCAAGATCCACCTGGCGGATAAATTCCTGGAATCCCCTGCCTGTTTCAGGGGTGAAGGTGAAACGGGAGGTCTCAAGGCCCTGGCCTGCTTCGGTTACGGCCAGGTACTCTTCGTAAAAGGCCAGGTACTCTGCATCAAAATCATCGCCAGTCCCATCGATAAAGAGTTTGCCTGCGGCAGACTCGGTAAAGCCCGGCATGCCCGGAAGAAACTGGTATGCCATGCCCTCTTCCTTGTAAATGGGCAGCTGGGCCCACAGGGGGATCTCAGGGGTGAACTCGAGGATCAGCCGGGTGGCCGCTTCATGGTCCTTCATGGGCAGGCTTCCGATGAGAAGAGGAAAAGCGTCTGCTTTGAATTTAGTCATATTTTTTTGCTCCCTATATGCAAGAAACTTGAAACAAGAGACAAGAAACAAAGTTCAGTCTTAATTCAAGTTTCATACTTCGTTGTGTCCGTAAGGCCATGTGGGTTTTTATATGAAACAGCTAATAGCTATCGTTTATGTCTTGAGAGGATTTTTTTCCTCACACGAACGGTCTTGGGTGTCACCTCCACAAGCTCGTCCGAACTGATGAAGTTCAGGGCATGTTCCAGGGTCAGGGGTTTGATCGGAGAACAGGTGGTGGCCTCATCCTTTCCCGATGCCCGCATGTTGCTGAGTTTCTTTTCTTTGCAGGGGTTTACGTCGAGATCCCGGTCCTTGCTGTGCTCGCCGATTATCATCCCCTCGTACACTGGGGTTCCCGGTGTGATTAAAAGTCTGCCCCTAGGTTCGAGGTTGTACAGGGCGTAGGCTACACCCTTGCCCTGGCGGTCACTCACAAGGGACCCTGTCCTCCGGGTGGGGAACTCACCTCGAAAGGGTTCGTACCCGGCGAAGATCGAGTTCATGATGCCCGTACCCTTTGTGTCAGTGAGGAACTCGTCCCGGTATCCGATCAACGACCGCGACGGTGTTGAAAACTCGATGTTGGCCCGGCCCCGCTTGTTCACAAGGTTGACCATCCTGGCCTTTCTGATGGATAGTTTTTCCGTGACAACCCCTGTAAATGCCTCTTCACAATCCACGTACAGGTGCTCCACAGGTTCGAGCTTTTCGCCATTTTCACCGGTCTTGAAGATCACTTCGGGTCGGCCTACACAAAGCTCAAACCCCTCCCTGCGCATGGTCTCCACCAGGATGGCCATCTGGAGCTCCCCCCTGCCTTTCACAATGAAGCTGTCCCTTTCAGTCGTGTTTTCGACGCTGATGGCCACATTGGTCCGGGCCTCTTTTTCAAGGCGTTCCCGGATTCTGCTCGACTGGACAAGTTTGCCCTCGATCCCGGAAAACGGTGAGTTGGAAGTGGTGAACATCATGGAGATGGTGGGCTCGTCAACGGAGATTCTCGGAAGGGCCTTTGGGTGTTCCTTGGTGCAGATGGTATCTCCGATCTCAAAGCTGTCCGTACCGGAGACTACGGCAATGTCGCCGGGTTCCACATGGTCGGCAACAGAAAGGGAGGCCCCGTCGTAGGTCTGGAGGCTTGCCACCTTGATCTTTTCAGGAATCCCCTGTTCTCCGATCACCACAAGCTCGTCCTTGGAGCTCACCCGGCCGTTGGCTATTTTGCCGATGGCCAGCCGGCCAGTGTAGTCTGAATAGGCAAGATCCGACACCAGCATCTGAAAGGGTTCATCAGGGTCAAACTCGGGGGAAGGGATTGCACTCAGGATGGTTGTAAACAGCGGTTTAAGATTCTCTGAATCGTCGTTCATATCATTCTTGGCCACCCCGTTCTTGCCGATGGCGTAGAGAACTGGAAAATCAATCTGTTTGTCGTTTGCATCAAGATCTATGAACAGGTCGTAGATCTCGTCTAATACCTCCTCCACCCTGGCGTCGGGCCGGTCTATCTTGTTTATCACAACGATGATCACCAACCCTGCTGCCAGGGCTTTTTTCAGTACAAACCGGGTCTGGGGAAGAGGGCCTTCAGATGCGTCCACAAGCAAGATGGCGCCGTTGACCATGGACAAGGCCCGCTCAACCTCGGCGCTGAAGTCCGAATGGCCGGGGGTGTCAAGAATGTTTATCTTGATATTTTCCCACACCACCGAGCAGTTTTTGGCCGAGATGGTAATCCCCCGTTCCCGCTCAAGGTCCATGGAGTCCATGATTCTGTCATCCATCTCTTTTCCCTGGCGAAAGGTGCCGCTCTGCTTGAACATGGCGTCCACAAGGGTGGTCTTGCCGTGGTCGACATGGGCTATGATGGCTATGTTGCGTATGTTTTTATTTATAGATTTTTTTTTCATTTGTACTAGCATCCTTAAAGTTGTGATGTGAGGAGAACCTCATCGTTTTCAAATTCCCGCTGCTTGATCTGAGCAAACATTT
>Ga0265295_1008710_pt1 | contig 11169 bp, 10 predicted proteins | sample Munlansysbiofilm_FD_192503 | JGI IMG/M metagenome (GOLD analysis project Ga0265295, IMG submission 192503) | Leachate microbial communities from a municipal landfill in Southern Ontario, Canada - Methane capture system biofilm | ecosystem: Engineered > Solid waste > Landfill > Unclassified ... | reverse complement strand
CAGACAATGGACAGCATCTATGCTCTGCCATTTGTCCGGGCACCTCATCCGCGTTATGCAGGACAAAGAATCCCTGCCTGGGAACAGATCCAAAAAAGTATCACCTCCCATCGAGGATGCTTTGGAGGTTGCAATTTCTGCGCTATAGCCGCGCACCAGGGACGACAAATCCAATCACGATCCGAGCAATCCATCATCAATGAAGCAAAGAGCATTGACAAGGTGATCACCGATATTGGCGGACCCACCGCCAATATGTATCAAAGCAGGTGCAAACTGGGATTCCCCGTTTCCTGCAAGCGTAGAAGCTGTCTGTATCCGGCAATCTGTCCTAATCTGATTTCTGATCATGACGCACAACTGCATCTGCTACAGAGAATATCTGCCCTGCCCAATATCAAGCATGTCTATATTGCCAGTGGCATCCGTCATGATATGGCCTTGGGGCATAAACGATACATCGCCGCAATTGCTACAAAATACACTGGTGGTCGGTTAAAACTAGCTCCCGAGCACAGTTCCGATGCAGTTCTGAGACTGATGGGGAAGCCCTCAATAAAAGCCTATGAAGCTTTTTCCAAGGAATACTTTGCGGAGGTCAACAAAGCCGGGATCAAACGCCAGATAATCCCATACATCATCATCGGGCATCCTGGCACCACAATGCAGGATGCGCTGGCTTTGAAGACCTGGTTGCTCCAAAACAGGATTAAAGTGGAACAGGTTCAGGAGTTCACCCCCACCCCCATGACAATCAGCACCTGCATGTACTACACTGGTCTTGATTTTGAAAGCTCCCAGCCCATTCATATCCCCAGTCCATCGGAAATCCGCAAACAAAAAGAGCTGATTGTAAGTCCGGTCAGATCCAGGAAATCCCATTCCCCAAAGTCCTGATCTGGATTCTCTCTTTAGCCTTCCATCAGGCACATCAACGGAAAAGTTCCCACCAATATTAAAACGCCTCCCATTGAGGAGGCGTTCAAACTTGGTGCAGAAGGCGGGACTCGAACCCGCACACCCGTTACAGGCACAAGATCCTTAGTCTTGCGTGTCTGCCAATTCCACCACTTCTGCTAATATCATTCGCCCGGAGCAGGTTCCACGGGAGCAGGATCACTCGCAGGAGCGCTTTGGGCAGGTTGCTCGGTATCGGCGATTTTGCTTTGACGCTCTTGCACGCCACTGAGACCGCTACTGCGGATATCGCGAACCAGGAAGGCAAGGAGGATGCAGGATGCTGCAAAGATGACGGCCAAAATCTGAGTCCATTTCTTGAGCATCTGAGAAGCTCCACTACCACCAAAAACGTTCATTGCAGCACCACCAAGATTGGCATCAAGGCCACCTTTTGAGGTCTGCGCAAGAATTACCAGCACCAGAGCGATGCAAATAATTGCGTGAATGATCAGGGCTATTGTGTATAAAACCATTTATGTTTCCTTGTTTAATTACTACGTTTGCGCACTGAAATTGAGCGGCCTTTTTCTGTCAATCATTTTTTTGGGCAGACTCAGGATCAACATAGCCAACAAGAGCAACGATGCACCGATGATCATCCGTGCACTTAACGCCTCATTCAATAGCCAAAAACCACCCAGCAATGCAAATACTCCCTCCAGACACAGGATCACTGCTGCTGGAGCCGGAGCTGCTTTTTTCTGGGCTGTAATCTGCAGCGTGTAGGCAATGCCCACACTGATCACTCCACCATAGAGAATTGGAATCAGCGCAGCATGGATACCTGATAGATACGAAGCGGACACCCAGGAATCAGAATGCCTGATACCCCGCCAGAACAGGGCAAACAGCGTAGATAACAAAGCGCACACGGCAAACTGATCAAAGGCCAAAACTCCAGCAGGATGCAGCTTGCTGAACTTATCGATGATCTGCACATGCCAGGCAAAAAAGACGGCAGACAGCAGGACCAGGAAGTTGCCCAGAGACACATCCAGGCTTTGGAAACTATTGATCAAATACAATCCTGCGACCGCCAGCACAATTGCTATGCTTACTCTGCGATTCACTTTCTGTCCTCTAAAGATTCCGATCAAGGGAACGAACACCACATAGAGTCCGGTGACAAATCCAGCACTGCCGGCATTGGTGTAGATTATACCAATCTGCTGCAAACTGGCTGCCACAAACAACACCAGCCCAGGCAAGAGCAGTACCGATGCTCTATTGCGGAAGCTTTTATGCAGAGCAAGGCGTACAAAGATCGCTCCCAAAGCGAAGCGCAAAGCATTGAAGGTAAAGGCATCCAGGCTCTCCATGCCCTTGCGTTGCGCCACAAAGGCAAATCCCCAAAGGGCAGCAGTTAGCAATAGCAGTAAATTGGATGCCATCAGATCATCAGTTTATTGACCAAACCACTTCCCGCGCAGCTCTTCGAGTTTTCCGTTTGTCTGGATTTGTTCAAAAGCTTTCTGCCATTTCTGAACTGTAGCGGAGGGAGTCTTTTTGGATATTGCAATATAATAATCGCTACTCAGAAGCTCCAGGACGGCGGTAAATGACTGGGGATCAACTTCCGCTTCGCGGCAGAGCTCCGGTAAAGTCACATCGGTGAACACCGCCAACTCCACTTCTTCATCTGCAAGTAGCTGGATAGTCTGCAAGGGATCTGCTTTACTGATCAGGTTTGTAAATCCCTTTTCCAGCAGGAATTGCTCGGTGAACCAATTTGTGGTAGTGCCAATGGCAGCTACTGTCCTGGCTTCCTCCAGATTCTTGGGAATGATGATCTTATTACTATTGGCATAGAAGCTTGCCACATTTGATCCCAAGGGGCCGATGAAATGGAAATCATCCTCACGTTCCGGAGTTCTATCCATGGTAAACAGCAGCACGTTTGCCTCGGTCAAAGCTGTGGTATAGGCCTCATCCCAGCTTTTCATCTGAATTGGATAGGCAGTTCCCAGTTCTGCTTGCATGGCATTGACCACATCACTCCCAAAACCGGTTACTTCCCCATCTTCGATGTAACTCAGGGGTGGATAGTTTTCAGTGAGAATCACCATATTTTCATTAGCTTTGGAACATGCACCAAGCACAAGTACAAAGATCATAAGTAAATACATCGTCTTGTTCATTTATGATCTCCTTTTCTATATTCAGGTGGATTTGGGTTTGACTTCGCTAAGAATCACAATCTTAGCCAGCCGCGTATCCAAATCTCCATTTTTCAAAGATTTTGTCCAATGTGCCCTTAGCCGCAGATCAGCTACGAGCTCCTTTGATCCACAAAGAATATAGGCAACACTGGAGGGACACTTTTGTTTCAGGAAATCGCCCAAATCATGATACACAGACTGCACTCCAAGGGATTTCTCCAGACGGACTCCATAGGGAGGATTTGTGATAATCAATCTTCCCTGCCCTTTGGCTATGCTTTGAAAGGATTGACAGCTGATTTGAACGTTTTCACCTCCAGGTAGCATGGCAAGATTCTGGGTGCAAGCTTCCACAGCTTCAGGATTGATATCTGAAGCAAAGACTTTGCCTTTTTCCAGAGGAACAATCTGCGCATCTTCAGAATCCATAATCTGTTTCCACAACTCAGAGTCAAAGCCAGGCAAATGTCTGACCCCATCATTATTCCGCAGATAGCCTGCCGGAATCTTGCATTGACGCATGATTGCCTCCGCAATCAAGGTACCGCTTCCACACATTGGGTCACACAGAATGGTTTCACCATCCCAGGCTGCGATATTCACGATTGCCGCTGCGAGAGTTTCCTGCAATGGAGCTTCCACGCTATGTTTGCGATACCCTCGCATATGCATGCTACGCCCCAGAACATCCAGGGCAATGGTGGCATAGTTGTTCTGAATGTGCAGGTTGAACAGAATGTCGGCATCCTTGTTGCTAAAAGATGGCCGTGCCTGATATTGATCCCGGAAACTATCGCAAATCGCATCCTTCAGCACTTGCGAGGCATAGAGTGAATGCCGGACGAAAGAATTGCTGAGGTTGCAATCAATGGCAAACTTCTGATCCAAATGAAACAGAGAAGTCCAGGCTATATTCTTTCGCGCCTGTTGATAAAGATATTTGGCACTGTGACAATCGAAACCAAGCAGGGGATACAGCACTCGCTGGGTCAAGCGTGAGCAATACAGGATCCGATATAGAACATCGCTGGAACAGCTAAAGTAAAGACCCCGCGGAACCTCTTTGTGGATCACTGCTCCAAAATCCAGCAATTCCTGATGCGCATACTTCTCCAATGAACCAGCCACAACGGCAAAGTAACGTTGATCCTTGCGTACTATATCTTTCCGATACTCCATATTCATCATCCGGGATGCAGAGCTCTTCCCCTGTTGACCTGGAGAAATCCAGGGAGGATATTTACTCAAGCCGGTTAATCATCCAATTTGGCAGCTTCTTTATTTGATTTCCTGTTATGAATACAGGTAGCGTTTGATCTTTTGGGTAGGAGTTTTTTGGAACGGTTCGTTGACGATGTGAATCTTCACGATGCGGCTGAAATCCGCCAGGGCTTTATTCAATTCCTTGCGGTTATTTTCCATCAATTCGCCAACCCGGGTTTCGGGGATACCTTCTGCATCCAGGCTTTCAAAATCCGGATAAACCATGGCATGTAACTGACGCTCCCGTTCCAGAACCAGTGCTTCCCCCACAAAAGGTAAGTTATTCAGCTTCTGCTCCACTAATTCTGGATAGATGTTTTCTCCGCTGGGACCCAGGATCACGTTTTTGCTGCGGCCCCGGATAAAAACAAAGCCATCTTTATCCAGGGTTCCGATATCGCCCGTATATAGCCAGCCATCCCGGAGCATTTCTTTGGTGGCATCTTCATTTTTGTAATACCCTTTAAAGACCTGATCGCCGCGGATCATAAACTCGCCTGGTACTTTCTGAGGATCAGGAGATTTTACTTTTATTTCCAGGAATTCCACCTGCTGTCCGCTGGATTCAAAACGGTGATGCTGCCAATTGGCATAGGATATCAAAGGCCCACACTCCGTCATCCCATAACCAATCGTGAAGGGAAACTTGATTTTCTTCATAAATTGTTCCACTTCGGCGTTCATTGGTGCGCCTCCTGTAATCAGCTCCCGGATGTTTCCGCCAAAAGCCAGCATCAGTTTGTCATGGATCTTCTTCAATATCAATTTGTTTAACAACGGAATTTTGAGCAGAGTTTGCATCTTGGGTGTTTCAATTGTGGGTTGCAATTGTTTTTTATAGATCTTTTCGATCAGCAGAGGCACCGTCAGCACTACCTCCGGTTTCAGATCCTTTAACGCTGCTAAAAGGATCTTGGGCACCGGGATGCGATCCAGGAAATTAATGTGATTTCCACGGGTAAAGGGATAAAGCAAATCAAAGCTGCAGGCATAGGCATGCGCAAGCGGCAAAAATGCCAGAACCTTAGCGCCAACGCTGAAGAGCAGATGTTCCCTGGCGACGATCAGATTTGCCAGCAAACTCCGGTGCGGGAGCATCACTCCTTTGGAAAAGCCGGTAGTCCCGCTGGTGTAGATAATCGCGGCAATATCTTCATTGTCGCAGACATCTTCGACTTTCATATCCTGCTTGCGCAGATTCTGAATGTCCTGACTCTGAGTATAATCACTGATTGTTAGCTTGGGGGCTTTGGGAGCGCTGTTCAACAACTGGTAATCTTCAAGAGAAAAGACATAGCGAACTTTACTTAACTGCTCACAATCCAGACTATCGTATTTATCCTTTGAGATGAAGAGGATTTCTGCATCGCTGTGATTCACGATATGCTGGGTATCCTCAGGAGAAAAATTCGCCAGAATCGGGACTATCGTTGCCCCATACATCACACTGGAGAGCCAGACAACTGCCCAATTGCTGCAGTTCTTCCCCGCCAAAGCTATTTTGGTTCCCTTTTGAATCCCTGCCGCTTTGTAAAGATGATGCATCCAAATGATTCTGCGCCCTACTTCGGCATAGGATAGGGCAGGCCCCGGGTAATCTGTAAGGGCAGGAAGATCCCAATGCTCCTGAATAGACGAAACAATATAGGGTATCAGTTTTTCATTAATCATGAGAACTCCTTATTGGCCAAGATGGGCTTTGTACAGATGTTTTCAAGCCCAAATACATCTGTGGGTTAGCAAAGAGCGTTGTCAAGGAAAATCGCTCCACCACGCTTTGGATCACTATTTCACGCGGTATTGCATAGCTCAAAAGTGATTGCCCATCTTCAAAGGGCACAACCTGTCAAGCAGCACTTCAAGGATTTGAAGTCAATTTTGCTCCAGGCACATTAATTGTCCTCACGATGCCGTTACCTTGTGGTCACAAAAGTAACCGCATTGTGACCGCATCGTGATGATAACTAATGAGAATCAAGTGTTTAAAGTTTTGGTGATTGGATTTGAAGTTTTCAGTGAGGGTCTATAGCCATGATAGCATTCCCCGTTATGCTGACAAATCAGGATGAGCAAGGAGACGACAGAATTTGTGGTTGACAGGAATTGGATACCATGAAAAATGCTAGAAGAATATCCGAAACAATTAGATAGTAACCAGGAGCATGTATGATTAAGTATCGTTTCCCATTTATGGCGATTATCGGTCAGGACGATTTGAGCTTGGCCTTGATCCTGAACTTGGTCAACCCCCGGATCGGAGGGGTATTGATTCGTGGAACCAAGGGAACCGGCAAGAGCACGGCTGTTAACGGCTTACCTCAGATAGCGCCACTGATCAGGGTTCATGAGTCATGTAGTTACAATTGCTCCCCAGAAGAACCCGACAGATGGTGTCCACAATGTAAGTCACAGCAGACCAACACCATAGTAGAGAGAGAAATGGAAGTGGTAAATCTGCCCATGAACATCTCGGAAGAGAATTTGTCCGGTAGAATTGATGTGGATAGACTGCTAAAGACAGGTGATAAGATATTTACTCCCGGTCTCCTGGCCAAGGCTCACAGACAAATACTCTATATTGATGAGGTGAATCTGATTCCGGATCATATCACCGACAGCTTGCTTGATGTGGTAGCCTCCGGGGTCTGCACCGTCGAGCGGGAAGGATTTTCCGTGGAGCACGATGCCAGATTCCTTCTCATCGGCACCATGAATAGCGAAGAAGGAGAGCTCAGGCCGCAGATTCTGGATCGTTTCCCCCTATCAGTAACCATCAATACCCTCCGCAACCCCCAGGACAGACTGGAGATCATTCGCCGCAACTATGCATTTGAAGCAGACCCTGCCAGCTTTATGGAAAGCTTCAAAGACTTGAGCGATATGATGAAGCAGACCATTTTAGCTGCCAGGGAGATGCTCCCAGAAATCAAGATACCAGAGAGTTTAGTGAAAAACGTAGCCGATTTCTGTGTCCACTATGTGGTCGATGGGCATCGACCGGAGATTGTTATCATCAAAACTGCCATAGCTTATGCTGCACTGGAATTGAAGCCCGAAGTCGAGAGTAAACACATAAAAATGGCGATGAAGCTTGCCTTGCTGCATCGAACCCGTGACGGAGGATTAAAAAAGGCAGTGAATGCTTCCGATATAGATAGCTGGTTTGACGGCATCAAAAAAGACCGTGAACCGGAACGGCCTTTCTCCATGGATTACGATGTGCAGAACTTGAGCATACTGAAAGGAGGTTACCTTAGCCCATCAAAAAAATCCGGGAAAGTCTCGCCGAACTGAGTTTGTTACTCGGTAGCGAGGCTAGCGATGACTACACCCTTAGGCGTAGTCTGGTCAAACTGATAATCAAGCAAATTCAGCATAAAGAACTTACTGCCGCAGAAGTAGCGTTACTCAATAGCTGGGATAAGGTGTGGCAGTATTATGAGAACCGGCCGGAAACTCTTGAAGTTTTACAAAGTATATACTCTTTGCTATCTAATCCTGATTACAAGTACATAGAGTTTGGAGCGGATTTTACTGCTTCAGCACCATCCCCATTCAATCGCTTGTTTGCCGATCCCATGAGCCTGAAAGAAGTAGCTACAATAGCTCTCAACTATGTTAGGAACAAGCTGGTTAACGATCCAAAAGTAAAAACCGTTGTAAAAGGAATGGGAGAACAATCCACGGATTCCAATACCACTTTTGATGTCCAGCTGACAAGCCATGAGATCGGTAAAATAGGCTTCAAACGCAAACAGATCATCGGCTTCAAACATGGTGCAGGAATGCATCAAGCTGTTGGACCGATAGCTTCATGGTCAGCAACAAAGTATGGTAATGCGCAGTTAGCAATCTATCAGACCATCAAGGCGGCAATCTCCGATGGATCATTCTCACGAGAACCTTTTGAAATCAAGGTAGCCGAAAGGCATTTCCGTTATCCCGTATATCAGTTTAAGCAAAGCTTCAACATCATGTTGGTGTTGGATATCAGCAATTCTGTCAGATGGATTTTAAAGTATATCGAAAAAATTATCTCGATGCTCACTGCTCAAGCCAGTGCTTCGAAAGATAAACTTGGTCTGATCGTTTTTCAGGAAGATCACGCGCAGATATTGCATTACCCCACGAGCAATGTCCGTCATGTGATTGGAACGATAAACACTTTGGTTCCCAAGGGTAAAACTCCCCTGGCAGATGGGATCAAACTGGCTTTACAGACTCTGGAACATAGCAGATTCCAGGTTACAGGTATGTCCAATGCCATTGTGCTCCTATCGGATTGCTTTCCAGAGCCAATTACCGGCGAGTATGAGGATCAGATGGATGAACCAGCTTGCCAGGATTTTCTGAATGTCAGCGACAGGATTGCCGCAGCAAAGGTCAGATTCCTGGTGATCAATCCCGGTATCAATGGTATCAAAGGCTACAAAAAAAACCTCGGCTACAGATTGGGAAAACTTGCGGCAGAGCGTGCAGAAGGTAATTTCCTGAATCTGATGGCGGATATCAAACGAACTATTGACCCTAACGACAGAGACTATGTATTTTCAGAGCAAATGATGAATCAGTTTATGCAGGGGATTAGCGATTTTCGGACGGGAGGTGTGTAACAAAACCTATTCCCAGGATTATTCTATTATAGCTAATGCTTATCCTTCAAGAAACACATACTAAGTCCATGACGAATCAAATTGTAACTGACACATCCCCATCCTGTTTATACTGGGCTTCAGAAGCGAGCTCAAGCTCGCTGCTGGAGTTTGGACATTTTGTGTAGATAATCAAAATAATGCTTGACATACCTACTCATATTTCAATAATGACTCCAAACTGATATAAGGAGTCCAACATGAAAGACGAAGATATCCGTCAAGCCATTCTGGAAGTGGAAGAACTTAAGCTTAAGGCTCAGTTGAGAGCTGTCAGAGAGGCAATGAAAGGCGAGTCAGCGCAAGCTTCAGATGACAATGAGAAGCGTATATCACAGGTAGAGTATGTCTATCAGCTACTTAAGAGTGAGAAGATGCCAATGCATGTTAACGAGATTATCATCAAGTGCAAAGACAAGTTCGGGGTTGAGCTGTACAGGGAGTCCATTGTTTCAGCTTTGCTAAAGAAGGTTAATCGCATGGACAGGTTCATTAAAACAGACCGCAATACTTTTGGACTGAGTGAGTATAGGGATATCTATCGCTCGCCGAAAGTGGAGGGTTGAAATCATGATGCTCAGCGAGGCTGTATATGGTTTTATGCTGAAGTGGGACAGGGTGTTTCAACAGAAGAGGACTCTTTGTAATGCCTTAAGAATAGCCTTTTGTCTGCTGCTGAACCCAAGTCGCAATACTATTACTCAAAGCATGGTATATGGTGGTTTAGAGGATGATGATTGGAGCTTGTACTACAAGTTGTTTTCACGAAGCAAGTGGAACGATACTAAATTGTTCCAGCCCATTATAGAAGAAACGACAGCATACTACCCCAATAACTATATCAGCCTCGCTGTTGATGATACCAAGATCAAAAAGGCTGGAAAAAAGATACCCTTAACCCAGTATTATCTTGATCCCCTGTCTCCACCTTTCCATCCAAACTTTATCTACGGACACAGGGTTCTGCAGTTTTCTGCCCTGCTTCCCCTCTACAAGCAAATCACTCATGATCTTATCAGGCAAAACATACACCTTCACGTTTGTCGTGGTGTACCGGTTGCGGTGGATAATGTTCCGGCTGTAAAGAAACCAGGCAAGAAAGCCACTCCGGAAGAACTTGAGGAATACCGGGTATTGAAAGGCAAGAACAATCTTTGTCTGGCGTTCCTGGAAAGGGCAAAGCAACTTCGCAAAGACTATGATGTAGCCGGAGCAGATAAAAAGAATCTGCTGATTGTGGCAGACGGATCATTCTGTAACTCTACCGTTTTCAAAGCTGAACTGGACAGAACCCATATCGTAGCAAGGTGCAGACTCGATGCCAAGCTCTGCTTCAGGGATACAACAGCTTCACGAAGAATCTATTCTCCCGAGAAGTTTTCTCCTCTGGAAGTTCGCCAGAATGAAGACATAAAGTACAAGAAAACAAAGCTATTCTTGGGAAAGAAGCGCCGTAAAGTCAGGTACAAAGAGGTTCATAATGTCTTATGGCAAAGGGGTGCAGGTGAAAAGGAGCTGAGGTTGATCGTGATAGCTCCCAAACCCTACAAGTCATATGGCAACAAACAACTCTACAAGCGTGCGGCATATCTTCTGACAGACAATCACGATCTTAGCGCTAAAACAATCATCCAGGAATACCTCAACCGTTGGGAAATCGAAGTGAATCATAGAGACGAGAAGAATAATCTGGGCGTGGGACAGGCTCAGGTCTGGAACGCTGAATCTGTCATTAAAACACCTGCTCTACTGATCGCAGCATATAGTATGATGCTGCTGGCAAGTCTCTCTTGTTTCGGCCATTCCCGGGGTGATAACTACCTACCGCAACCTAGATGGAGAAAGGGTTCTGTACGACCGTCATGCAATGATCTGGTTAACCTGATGCGTAAAGAGCTAAGATCGACTGATTCTCTGCAAGAATCCCTCAAACTATTCCCAAAAAGGTCTGAAAACATGCTAGTAAACCAATAAGATATGTCCAAACTCCAGAAGCGAGCTCAAGCTCGCTGTGGCAAGCAGGAGCTTTCCACTCCAGAACCGCCACCCCGGGCATAAAGTAGATCGCTTAATGCATATAGACCCTCACTGAAAACTTCAAACCAATCACCAAAACTTCAACTGCCCAAGCCCAA
>Ga0265295_1008709_pt1 | contig 11170 bp, 8 predicted proteins | sample Munlansysbiofilm_FD_192503 | JGI IMG/M metagenome (GOLD analysis project Ga0265295, IMG submission 192503) | Leachate microbial communities from a municipal landfill in Southern Ontario, Canada - Methane capture system biofilm | ecosystem: Engineered > Solid waste > Landfill > Unclassified ... | reverse complement strand
GTTTTACGAAGCGTTTTTCTTAGACAAAAAAAGTGCGAACGATACGATCAAATTTATCTTACCCCAAGGTATCGGAAACTACGCAATGCGTAACGATATTCCCAAAGAAACGGTCTTGCGTGCGTTAAAGGGCAATCATGTTTAAAACACTGTGTTGCTTTTTTTTAACATGTACGTTTTTGTTTGCCGACGCAAACGCTACGTCTAAACTCGAAGAGGGCATCAAAATCGATGCCTTGCATCAAAAAATTTCCCTCATCGACGAAGCGGTCAAAGACAATCTATGGTTTAAACGCTACGGCAATTACCTGACGTACCAAAAACTTTTAGAAGAGCTCTCCACCGTCGATGCCGAAGTGAAAAAATTTAAAAACACCAAAGACAAAGCCTCTTTGGAAAAATACGAAAAACTCTTGACCAAACAAGAGTCTTTGGAAAAGCAGATCGAGCTTTTACAAGAGTTTAAAAATTCGCCTTTTAGCAAACTCGTCGATGCGGCGGACGTGGAAAGTTACACGAAAGTGACCAACCCGTTTGCCATTCTTTCGGCACTCTCGTACATCAAAAAAATCAAACAAGAGAGTTTAGACTACAAAGCGCGCTTGGAACGCTTGGACTTTTTGGTCGAAAAACTCAAAGAAAAAGAGACGCTTTTAGCGACCTTGTACGAAATTGAGCCGATGATTACCAACGAAGACGCCTTGTACGAAGCGCAAAAAGAGCTGAACGCCTTTACCTCCGCGCAAGAGATCGCACGCACGAGCTACTCGCTTTACGTGAAAAAGGTCGAAGAGGCGACGATTCGGGTGACCCAAGACATTACCGTACAGATGAAGCGTGCTTTTAACATCGGTATTTTTATTATCGTCGTCATCGTCGTGACGTTTTTATTGAAATTTATCGCCAAACGCTACGTCAAAGACAACGAACGTTTTTATACCGCCAATAAGATCATCAATTTCGTGAACGTCACGTTGATTTTGTTGATCTTGCTCTTTTCCTACATCGAAAACGTTTCGTATCTGGTCACCGTCTTAGGATTTGCGTCCGCGGGTATCGCGATTGCCATGAAAGATTGGTTTATGAGCATTTTGGGTTGGATGGTCATCGTTTTCGGCGGCAGTTTTCACGTCGGCGATCGTATTAAGATTCAAAAAGACGGACTACCTTACGTCGGCGATATTATCGATATTTCGCTTCTACGTATGACGGTTTTGGAAGACATTACGCTTACCAGCTATAAAGAAAATATCCGTTCCGGTCGTATCTTTTTCGTACCGAACAACTTGGTTTTTACCTCGGTCATTTCCAACTACACTCACGGAACGATGCGCACCGTTTGGGACGGTATCTACATCTATATCACGTTTGATTCCAATCACAAAAAAGCCGTGCATATCGCGCGCGAAATTACGAAAAAATACGCCAAAGGCTACACCGATATCGCGCGTACGCAACTCAATTTATTGCGCAACCAGTATAGCCTCAAAAATACCAACGTCGAGCCGCGGATCTTTGCATTTGTCGAAGAACAAGGCTTTTGCGTCAACTGCTGGTATATGACCAATTCGTACGCGGCAATGGCACTTCGCGGTACGATCGGCTGCGAAATCATCGATGCGTATAACAAAGAAGAGGATATTACGATCGCTTACCAAACGCAAAACGTCAATCTTGCGCGTCAGGACAAACCGATGCCGACGCACGAATCGCCAAAGAGCGTAGATGAAAAAAGTCTATTTTAAAACGTTCGGGTGCCGTACCAACATCTACGATACCCAAGTCATGATGGCAAATTTGCGCGATTTTGAGCTAACGGAAGACGAGCATGCCGCCGATATTGTCGTCGTGAACTCGTGTACGGTTACCAACGGCGCGGATAGCGGTGTGCGAAACTATATCAATCACGTCTCAAAAGAGGGCAAAAAAGTGATCGTCGCCGGATGCGGCGCGATGAGCAAAGGCGAAAGCCTTTTCGCGCAAAAAAAAGTCTTCGGCGTCATGGGACACTCGGAAAAAGCACATATCAACACGCTCTTAAAACACGACCGTCCATTTTTCGAGATCGGCGACTTAACCTCGCTGGATGAGACCATCGTACACGAATACACGGGTAAAACCAAAGCATTTATCAAAATCCAAGAAGGGTGCAACTTCAGGTGTGCTTATTGTATTATTCCTTTCGTTCGCGGAAACGCGCGCAGTCAAGATGAAAACACCATCGTCGAACAAGTACGAAAGTTAGCCCTCAACGGATACGGCGAATTCGTCTTAACGGGAACGAATATCGGCAGTTACGGTAAAGACAAAGGAAGTTCTTTAGGAAAACTCGTTCAGCGATTAGGTGCTATTCGCGGCGTACGTCGTATCCGTTTAGGCAGTATCGAGCCGATCCAAATCGACGAGAGTTTTCGCGAAATTTTACGCGAACCGTGGTTGGAGCGACACTTGCATATTGCATTGCAACACACTTCCGAGACGATGTTGGAGCTGATGCGAAGGCGCAACCGCGTTATGCACGATTTGGAACTTTTCTGCGAACTGAGCGAGCAAGGCTTTGCACTCGGAACCGATTTTATCACGGGACATCCGGGAGAAAGCGAAGCAATTTGGCAAGAGGCGTATCGCACGTTGGAAAAATTTCCGTTAACGCACCTGCACGCTTTTACCTACTCCAAGCGCGACGGCACGCCGTCTGCTTTAATGAAACCCGAAATCAAAGGCGATATCGCCAAAGAACGCCTTAAGCAAATCGAAGCGTTGGTTCACGCAAAAAATATCGCGTTTCGTCAAGCACGCCGACATGTCGCTTTAGATGTTTTGGTTGAAGAGTATAAAGACGGTCTTTTTATCGGTTACGATCAATTTTTCAATAAAGTAACCCTGCAAAGTGAACGCGACGTCCTGAAAGAGTGGGTCAACGTCGCATCGTACGAGATTTTAGGGGAGTGCAATCATGCAAATTTTTAAGTCGCAAAAACTGATGCTGTCGTTTATGGCGTTGAGCATTTTTATCGTTTTACTCGCTTTCGGCTATATGCGCATTACGCCGAAAATCATCGATTTGCCGACGTACAACGCGCTTTTAAATTCCGGTGCGATTCAAAAAGCCAAAGTCGCCAACGACGAAGTCTTTTTATACGGCATCAACGACCAATTCGTTATTATTAAAGACGGTATCGACATGAGCGAACTGCTCAAAAAAGTTCCGGTCGAAGTCGCCCGTAGCAATGCGTTCATCGACGATATGCTGATTATTGTTTTGCTCTTGGGAGGGCTGTTGGCACTCTTACTGTATGCACGAAAAAAACGCGCCGAAGATGCCAAAAAAGAACAAGAAAACGCTCAAAAAGCGTACGCCTCTTACGATCCGTTTTTAGGCAACGTCATTCGTCCGGTACGCGCACACGTAAGCTTTAAAGACGTCGCGGGCATTCAAGACGTCAAAGAAGAACTCGAAGAGATCGTCGATTTTTTAAAAAATCCCGCCAAATACAAACGCTACGGCATTTCGCTTCCCAAAGGCGTGCTCTTAGTCGGACCTCCGGGCGTGGGCAAAACGATGATCGCCAAAGCCGTTGCGGGGGAGGCGAGCGTACCGTTTTTTTACCAAAGCGGTGCAACGTTCGTGCAAATCTACGTCGGAATGGGAGCCAAAAGAGTCAAAGAGCTTTTTTCACAAGCTAAGGCACACGCGCCTTCTATCATCTTTATCGACGAAATCGATGCGGTGGGTAAAGCCAGAGGAGGGTTGCGTAACGACGAAAGAGAAGCAACGCTCAATCAACTCTTAACCGAAATGGACGGATTTGAAGACAGTAGCGGCGTTATCGTCATTGCCGCTACCAATAAAATCGAAGTGATCGACGAAGCATTGCTTCGCTCGGGACGCTTCGATCGACGCATTTTTATTTCGCTTCCCGATAAACACGACCGAACGGAGATTTTAAAAACGTACTTGCGTAACAAACCGAGCGAAATCAACCTTGAAGAACTCGCAAACATGAGCGTGGGTTTTAGCGGAGCAGCCCTTGCGACATGGGTCAACGAAGCCGCGATCAACGCACTTCGTAGAGGTTCGCAAACGCTTGAAACGAGCGATTTTATCGCTGTACGCCAAAAAGTATTGATGGGTAAGAAAAAAGTCCTTAGTTTTTCCAACGAAGAGAAAAAAATTCAAGCACGCTACCAAGCCGCCAAAGCCGTATGCGCGTATTGGTTTGAAATCGATTTCGATAAAGTGACGATCGTCAACGACCGCATTAAAGACATGGATCGCGAAATCGAATCCAAAACGCAAATGCTCAGCAAATTGAAAGTCTATCTTGCCGGAATGGTCGCTACGGAGCTTGCCTACAACGAAAAATACACCAATGCGACCGAAGACCTCAACCGCGCTTTGGAAATCGCCAAGGAGATGGTCGAAGTTTACGGTATGGGCGAAAAACTTTTGCCGAACGAGAACGACGTGCTGATAATCTTGGAAACCGCCCAAAAAGAGTTGGAACGTTTTTTAGAGGGGATGCATAGCCTTTTGGACAAAGTGAGCGATACCTTGTACACGCACGAAAGCATCTCTCGCAATGAGTTAAAAGCCATTATCGATGACGTTCTTTAGCGGTTTTTGTTTTCAAGGCGAAGAGGCTCTTTTTGAGCCTTACCTCATTCAAAACGACTTCACGGTCGCAGGATTTAGCTACGGAGCCATCAAAGCGTTTGAGTATGCCCTGACATGTCAAACGCGTATCGACACGTTGCAACTCTTTTCTCCCGCGTTTTTTCAACACAAAGACGCGAAGTTTAAAAAGCTTCAAACCCTCTTTTTTGCCAAAGACAGCACACTTTACACACGTCATTTTAGACAAAACACCGTCTATCCTTCGGCGTTTGATGTGACGCCCTATCTTCATCAAGGCTCGCTTGAAGAACTCGACGAGCTCTTAAACTACGTATGGGACGAAGCTAAACTGCACATGCTCGTCGACAAAGGCGTCACGATCGAAGTCTACACCGGCGAATGCGATGCGGTTGTCGATAGCCTTACATGTAAGGATTTTTTCGTGCCGTTTGCGAGCGTTTACTACGTCAAAAGAGTAGGGCATCTTTTAAAATAATGCAAGCCCTAAACGAAACCGAACTTTTAGAACGCCTTAGCCAACCTCATCACGCTTTTTTACTGCTTTTGCACACCGCACACTGTTCTCAATGCAAGATCGCCGACGCAAGAGTAAAGCGCGTAGAGCAAAATCCTGTGTTACATGTAGACTTTTTGACATGTAATCTTGATGAAGCGCCTCGCATCCATGAGCTTTTTAAGATTCGTTCCGTCCCCGTCTGCATGGCGTACAACGAAAAAAACGAGCTGCTCCGAGTCGAATACGGGCTCAAATCCGAAGCGGTGTACGAAAGTATGGCACTGAGCGTTAATACTCAAAAAGGTAATCCAAAAAGTCGACTCCTAGGCTTTTAATTGCACTAGAGTGAACCATATTTTATGATTTTACGGTTATTTAAGTTTTTTCTTGTATAATTCGAACTCTTAATTCAATGTGCCTGAGTGGTGAAATTGGTAGACGCGCTAGACTCAAAATCTAGTATGGAGACATGTGCCGGTTCGAGTCCGGCCTCAGGTACCATTTCTTTTTCTTTCCCTGTCTTATATCGTCTTCAAAACCCTTAAAAATCGAGCTTTAATCGAATATTTTGTCCAGAGATGTCTACATTGATTTATACAAATCTAAATTTTTTTACGGTACTCTATACGGTACTGAACCCATTTATATGATTTTCATGAAAGTGAGTACCGTTAAAAATGCCACGAAGCACGACGCCACTGAGCGATACAGAGATTAAAAAATCTAAAATCAAAGATAAACCCTATAAGTTAAGTGATGGTCAAGGACTTTATCTTGTTGTAAAAGATAATGGTACAAAATTCTTTAGGTATGACTATACCTTTCAAAATAAACGCAAATCTATGTCGTTTGGAACATATCCCGATATTTCTCTCAAAGAAGCACGAATAAAAAGAGATGAAACTAAAAAACTTCTTCTTGAGAAGATTGATCCTATAGAGTATAAAAACAATAACATCCCTACTCTCTCTTATACTTTCAAAGTTATTGCAGAAAATTGGCTCTATAAAATGCAAAGTGAATGGAAACCTATCACGCACCAAAAATCTAAAGTCAGATTAGAACAGCATGCTTATCCTTTTATAGGGCATATGAATATTAAAGATATTACTCGTTTAGATATATTGAAAATTATTGATTATATGCAAGAGCAAGATATTTACGAGTTAACATCTCGTGTGTTAAATAATATTGAACGTATTTACAAATATGCGGTTACTTATGGACTAGCTGAACATAATATTATTGCAGATCTTGATAAACGAAGCGTTTTAAAAAGAAAAGAAGTTGTGCATGTACCAGCTCTAACAAAAGAAGATGCAATCAAAGGGCTTATAAAAGATATTTTTAGCTATGGAGAGGCTTTTAATGCTGATATTTCCACTATCTATGCTTTAAGGCTTTCACCTTTTGTTTTTTTACGTCCTTTTAATCTTAGACATTTAGAATGGTCTGAGATTAATTTTCAAGAATCATATATTGAAATTAAAGCAGAAAAAATGAAAATGAATCAATCATTTATTCTACCTCTTTCAAAACAAGCATTAGATATTATCAATACAATTAAACCCTATTCTTTTTCTCATAGTAAATTTGTATTTCCAAGCCCTACCACCAATCTAAAACCAATAAGCGAAAATACATTAAATCATGCCTTGATGAAATTGGGTTATAAAAACACCATGACATCTCATGGTTTTAGATCAATGTTCTCGACAACAGCAAATCGTTATAAAACAAAATACTCTTTTGACCCTGATGTCATCGAGGCATGCTTAGCACATGCTGAAAGCAATAAAGTTAGAGCCGCATATGATAGAACTGACGTTATGAAATATTTTGATGAGAAAAAAAAGCTTGTTCAATGGTGGGCTGATTGGTTAAATTTATAATTTATTTACATATGCAATAATGTAATGATTCAATTGTATAGTTTGCTTTATATGTTCTTTTAGAATCGGTTCTATATCTCGTATGTTGCATTTTAAAAACACCATATTTACCCTTATGTTCAAGCATACTTTTTATATCTTGGGCAGAGATGATACCTTCATTACTATAACTAACAAAAATATATTTTGATTTACTTTTATTAATAAGTTCTTCTAGTGAATTCTTTGCATGCTCTTCATAACAATATAAGGATTTTTGATGAGTATATTCTCTAAGACCAGTTTTGCCATATATCTTTGGTGTATCATATTTTGAAATAGTCTCCAATAAATGGTAATTAGTTGCATAATGTCGATTATTATATGGGGGATCAAGGTAAAGGATATCTGATTCTATTTGTTCAATAAGCTCATTTGAATCCATATTATAAACTTTGTGCTCTTGATCGTTAATAATTAATTCTGTTGGAATAAGCTTAAAAGGTTCTAATGCTTTTTTTCTGAATTTTTTTAAAAAAGCACCATAGACAGATAAAACATTAGCATATTTATCTGCTGAATTTATTAATGAAGAAGCTAAAAAGTAGTATTCATTTTCATCAATGAGATTATTTTGATACCAATCTTCAATTTTTTTTCTTATAGCATCACATTTTTTTGCATTTTCTTCTGTAAAATACATTCTTTTATATTCTGAATACCGAATACTTGCAGGTGAATAATTTTTAAAAATAAATCCTTCTATCCCTTCTATTTGTGTCAAATAATCACAAACAAGATTTTTTCGTTCATTTATAGGGGTAGATAACAAATTTGGCACAATATCTAATAAGCTATTAAAAGGCATTTCCAAGTGATTCTGAATGAGATGTCTATTGATAACATAAGAATAGTGTTGAAGGTCATTTGAAATTATTTTATAACCTTGCTTTTTAAAATATGCACCTACGCACCCTGTTCCTGCAAATAAGTCACAAAATTCTAATGGTTGCTCACCTACAACTTGATGTATTGATTCTGATATAAAATCTAAAATAGTCTTTTTACTACCAATATAATTCATTAATTAGTGATTTCATTTCTTAAGATATCTAAAAATAAGCGATTTCTCTTACTTGCATCAAGTATTAAATGTTCAAATGAAAGCACATTCTCATGCACTTTTCTTAAATCATTATATTTATAATAAGCTGGAATATTATGACCATCTCTTGTTAAAACCTTTGGAGAAAATCCTCGGTCTAAAAGGCTATCTTCAATTTTTGGATCAAAACTTATTAGAGAATAAACATAAACATCTCGAATATTTTGAATACATTGTTTAATAATCCTTCCATAAGTCATCAATTGATCCAAGGATTTTGTTTTCTCATATTTTGTAGCATGAAGTTTTTTTAGTTCAACAAGCACAGCATCTCTTGGCTCATCTTTATCAGCTGAAAACAACATTAAGAGATCAGGTCTATCCTCTCCATATAAGTTAAGTGCTTCTTCTATATTGCCTTTAAATTCACTCTCTTCTTCTGCCAAACTAGTCAATATTTTTTCAATTTCATCATCGCTCGCGGCAAAGGAGTAAGTCATAAATTTATCGTCAAAAAGCCAAAAATTATTATCAGTAATTATATGTCTATTATCTATTTTGATCTTTTTCGGTGGCATAATCAAATTATGAATATAATCTTCGCTGAATGTCTCAGTTTTATCTATTGTTGATGTATATGCGTAAGATAACATTTCAATAATTGTTTGTCTGTACGCTATGTAATGAGCTAGTTGTTCTTGTCCCACTTCTGTAAAATTTTGTGCTATTTCTATATATTTTTCTTTATTAAAATCTTTGGTTTTTAAAATATTTTGCGTAAAATCAATAACACTTTTCTTGGTATCCATAAAGCGTTTAGTAAATTTTTTTTCAGCAATTGTAACTATATCTTTTTCTTTCAATGCTAATTGGTTAATTTCTTTTATGTATGTAATTAAATGGGGATTGTTATATGATGCTTGCTGTTTTTCTTTTGTAAAATCTTCTTTCATAGAAGGAAAATTTGTTTCCAAAATTAAATTTAATTGTTTTCGTAATTCTTTATTAATATCAGAAAACAATAATGGATAGCGCTCAGTTGCATTGTTTTCATTAATGTCTAGCATAAATTTTTCTCTAGAATCACTAACCATGTTTTTCAAATAATCTGAAGTTAAAAAGAAAACAGCTGAGGCATCATCTGGTAATCGAGAAATTTTAACTGATGCTGGGAAGTTCATAACTTTTCTACCAGAAGCTCCATAAAATTGTAGTAAATTATTCTTACCATTTTTATCAATGTTATAAGTTAATTTGAAAGGAAATTCTGTAAGATCATCTTTTAGAGAAGATGTGACATTAAACTCAACAGTAATAATATTTCGATTATTGAAATATTCTTTTAAAGTTTCTCTATCTAACCAATTCTCTCCATTAATTCGAATAAAAAAATCCTTATCATTATTTTTTAGATCAATAAATTGTAATAGTAATTCATCAAGAATACTTTTTTTAATTTTATCTATTTCTAAATGTCGTTCTTCCAATTTATATAAATTTGTAACATCTTCATATGAAGTTTTTGTTATGTTTTTAGCATCGGGAGTATGTTGTTTTAATTCAACTTTATTTATTTCCTCGACACTATTAAAGTTAAATTTTGTATTAAAATTGATGAGTACTTTGTAACTATTGATTTTAGTATGTAGAGTACTATCGATTCTTATATTATTAAAAACCTTTAAACATAGAATTCTACCACTACCTAATGCACCTTTATCAGCATTATATGTGCTCCATAATGTCAAAAACGAGTCAATATTTTGATCAGTAAAGCCTACGCCATCATCAATGATAGAGTAACCTTTAATATACTTTGTATGGTTTTCTTCCAAAATATCAAATATAATGTCAATATTTTGTGCATCAGCCTGAAAAGAATTCATAATAGCTTCATATAGAGGTCGGTAAAAGCTAACTTTAGTATTTATGTTTTTAACAGCTTTTTCTATATTTACTTTCATTTAGTGTACCTTTCATTATACATTAGGAAAAAATAAAGATTGACAAGATTTTATCATTCAACGGCTTAGATAGAAATTGGTTTTATTGCTTTTCACTATATCCATTACTCATAAACTTTTTATTTTATCATGAGAATTTATACTTATATCATATTCAATATTAATAGAACTCTCTTGCACTCTTGAGTGCATACGTTCTAAAATATTTTGATCAATAAGAACCAGATCATTCACATCTTTATCTTTTTCATCTTCTTGATATTGAAGTGAACTATATTGTTCAATATTGGCTTCTTGTACGATAGTATTGAGAAACTCAATACCTGCATGATCATTTTGATTAAAAAATGTAATTTGCTCATACTCTTTTTCTTTTAAAAACTCAGCGATTTTATGAGCGTTGCTCGTAGTATTGGCGATGATAACATTGATGTGTGATAGATCGATTTGTTGATACGCTGCAGCGTAATCCATTTTGCTCTCAAACACTGCTATTTTCTTTGAATTTTCATTGAGAAACAATGAAATATCCTTATTCCCAAAACTCATGGTTTTTAAATCACCAATTCGCTTTAAAAAATGGATATCAGCCCCATTACCTTGCGTAAGGATACCCACACCAAAAGCTTTTTTTGCCTCCCCATCTTTGGTATAGTATTCACCATTAATGAGTTTAAACTGTGGTGGTATCTTGTGAATACCTCGGCTTGAAAGGTATTCAACGGCAGGTGCATAACTGCTGATCTCTTTTGTATCAAGAACCCGTGAAACAGGTAGGCTTTTTTCCCTTTGGCTATTTTGCGCTTTCATGGCTTGGATGCGCTCTTGCTCCTCTTGGCTGAGTGAGTGATCCATCTTGTTGTGATGTATTGCTTCTTTAAGCCTGTTTCGAATATGAAGCGTGTCTAAGCAAAATTGTAATGCTGATTTATAATCTCTTCCTGTGGCTTCCATGACTACGTTTTCAATGGTACCATTTTTATTCGTTCCAAAGTCCTTGAACTTCCATACCCCTTGGCGAATGGTGATATACGCTGAGGCATGATTTTCAGGACGGACTTTCAGTTTATAACTATCATTGCCAACAGGTTGAAA
>Ga0265295_1008708_pt1 | contig 11170 bp, 10 predicted proteins | sample Munlansysbiofilm_FD_192503 | JGI IMG/M metagenome (GOLD analysis project Ga0265295, IMG submission 192503) | Leachate microbial communities from a municipal landfill in Southern Ontario, Canada - Methane capture system biofilm | ecosystem: Engineered > Solid waste > Landfill > Unclassified ... | reverse complement strand
AAGTGCACGACAATGATAGAGGGCGTAAGGATTCTTGGATCTATGTCGGTAAAAACGCACGACTTAAAAATGCCGAGATCTCAGGTTTGACTTGGTATGTCCAAAATAACTTCAGCGTTGATGAAGCTCTCCAAACCCCCGAGCTTATCATTTATATCAATGGCAATACCCGTATCAAAAAAATCAAACATACGATCCATAACAGTCGTATCATCATTTTTTCAAATGGCAACATCGAAGAAATCAAATTTGACGAAAGCGCTCCGAATGAACCCCTCATGATCGATGCATATCTATATACGAATGGTAACTTATCTATAAAAGCAGATCGCTCGGCTCAAATTGTGATCCATGGCGGGCTGTTTGCCCATGGCTCCATCATCTTAGATAGTAAGCCTACTAATAAAAAACCACCAAAAAAGAAAAACGATGCGATTCAATACGCCTATCTATCGATCGTGCATAACCCTGAACTGATTCTCAATCCACCCCATGGCGCAGAAGAGATGACCCTAAACAAAATGACCGTCAAAGTGGTAAAAACGGAATAAAAATGTATGCAAATATATATACTTGTTGACACTCTGCCTATTTGTTACGATTTATTTAATACCAATACTTTCCACCGTATCAGGGCAAACGTCACGAAAGTGGCGGACGCAAAGCTATAGGGGCTACTCTCTCATGTCAAAATGAGAAAATGCCAGCCAGCTGCCGGTCAGAGTGTAAACGGACAAGCACGCCTGACGAGGCGTGCTTTTTTGCGCTGATAGGGTGTACTAAGGGTATGTAAAGGAGATGATCGATCGATGAAGAAAACGAGCGCGAAGCAAATGTTTTATTACCGCACAGCCATTGCATTGTTCATTGTAGTCTTCGCCTTCATGTATCATGTGTCTTTCCTAAAGTATGCATCGGCAAATGGTCAGTCAACAGAAGATAGTGTTGTGCTTAACACAACTGATCCGAACAGCGCTTCACACCCATCCTCTCAAGACCTTGAGACATCTGGAGATGACGGGTCCGCAGAAAAAGCGATTGACGATGATGACGAAGAAGAGGAAAAAGAAGCGTATAAAGAAGAAAAAAAGGAAAAGGAAAAGGAGAAAGAAAAGGAGAAAGAGAAGGAGAAAGAGAAAGAGAAGGAGAAGAAAGAAAAAGCGAGTAAAGCTGAAAAAGAATTGGCCAAAAGAAACAAGAAAATCGAAAAAGCATTGAATCAATATACCAAAGGTCTTACAAAAGCGTTAGAAAAAGTGAAGGGTACCCCTGCAGAATCCGTTATCATCGCCTTACAAAAAGCAACAATGCAAGAAATAGATAATCTCCTGAGTTTATTACAAAACGACGAAAAAAATGGCCAAGCCCTAATTGAATCATTGGATGATGAAACCTTGGATCAATTGCTAACGCAAAAGGTTTATATCGAATCTATTGATCATTCCTTAAAAGAACAAGTAAAATTAATGCAACGTTTGGTAGATATCTATGAAAAGCATGGTAAAAAACAGGCTGCTTTGGCGGCTCAACAAAAAATCATCAGTGAAAACCCCAATGATATCGACGGATATCAGAAATTAAATGACTTACTGAAGCAAAACATTAATAAAAGAAACATTGAAGTATATGTGGACGGTGAACCTTTATCATTTGATGTTGCCCCGCGTATTGAAAATGGTAGAACCCTTGCACCTATTCGGGCCATATCTGAAGCTTTAGGGCTTGATGTTCGATATGATGCATCAACTCAAACGATTACCATTCAAAATGGCGATCGAACAGTTATCTTAAAAGTCAATCAGGATACAGCGCAAGTGAACGGTCAAAATGTGAAATTGGATGTGCCAGCCAAGATCGAAAAAGGTAGAACCCTTGTACCACTTCGTTTCCTGTCCCAATCACTGGGCGCTGACATTGAATGGTTTCCAGAAGGACAACTGATCGCCATCATGCAAAAATAATAAGTCTATGCTTTAAACCCATCGATTTACACGATCGATGGGTTTTTCCTATTCTCACGTTCAACGACGGACTGTATATATCGTAGAACATCTTCTCGCAAATCTTCCCGCATCAAAGCAAACTCAATCGTCGTCTGAATAAAACCGAACTTCTCCCCAACATCAAATCGTGTCCCTTCAAATTCATAGGCGTAAATCGCCTCATGCGCGTTGAGACGGGCCAGAGCATCGGTGAGCTGAATCTCGCCGCCTGCGCCGGGTGGGAGGCTATCCAATATCTCAAAAATACGCGGTGTGAGGATGTAGCGGCCCATGATGGCCAGATTGGAAGGCGCTTCCGCCTGTTTTGGTTTTTCGACCATATGTTCGATCGTATAGACACGCGGGGCGATCTCTTTGGCATCGACTATGCCATAACGATGCACTTCCGCATCGGAAACGCGTTTGACCCCGATGATCGAGGCGCGATACCGCTCAAATTGTTCAATCATCTGCTGCAAGGCTGGCTTTTCCGAGACGACGATATCATCCCCAAGCAAGACGGCAAAGGGCTCGTCCCCTACAAACTTGCGCGCGGACCATATGGCGTGCCCCAAACCTTTGGGTTCCTTTTGGCGGATATAATGAATATCCGCCAGACGTGAAGGCTTCAATACTTCTTCTAAAAGCTCGTCCTTTCCTTTCATCCGAAGATTTTGTTCTAACTCTGGGGAATGATCAAAATGATCTTCGATGGCCCGCTTACCCTTGCCGGTGACGATGATAATATCTTCGATGCCGGAAGCAACCGCTTCTTCGATGATATACTGAATCGTTGGTTTGTCGACAATCGGAAGCATCTCCTTAGGCATCGCCTTGGTCGCCGGCAGAAAACGCGTTCCAAGACCTGCTGCCGGGATGATCGCTTTGCGTACTTGCACATCCTTCATCCTCTCCGTACGTTTTTAATGCCTTTCTTTTTAAGCAACCGTATTAAGATCCTTTCGTCTTTAAGCGCCGTTCATCCGACTCAGGCCATCGGCTTATCCTGCGACTGATCGATGAGTGCGAATGATAGCGTGCCTTCTGCGGCTATCTCTCCGTCAACCGTTGCCACGGCTTTTCCACGTCCCAGCGTACCTTTCATACGTTCAATCGTCACCTGAAGATGCAGCGTATCACCGGGACGCACTTGCCTGCGAAAGCGGACGCCATCGATGCCTGTAAAAAAAGCAAGCTTTCCGCGATGTTCATCTTTGATCAGCAAAGCAAAAGCACCGACTTGGGCCAGTGCTTCGATGATTAAAACGCCTGGCATGACTGGATAGTCTGGGAAATGTCCAACAAAATACGGTTCATTCATCGTCACTTGTTTAAGACCGGTAGCCATGAGACCGGGTTCCACTTCCGTAATGACATCGATGAATAAAAACGGCGGACGATGAGGAATCACTTGCATAATCTGATCGATCGTATACTTGTCAACCGCACGCACCCGTACACCTCCATTCAGTATCATGTTATTATTGTTTAGCCGATGACGATACGCAGAACATGCCACCACGACTGAGGATTGAGCGCTTCAGCGATCGTTCCTTTGCCTAGAACAACATACCCGATCAAAAGCCCACCCCAAAGCGAGACAAGGGTAAACGTGAGCAGCACAAGTACATAATGTTTCCATGTAAATCGTTTTTTGGCATGATGACGCTTACCATGATGCTTTCCGTTTTTTGGTTGACGGTTCGAAGTCGTAACGGTCGTCGGTTCTTGCGTCATATGATAGCACCTCTTTTGCTTTTTTTAAGCGCATATTCAATTTTAAGCATTACGCCGTCCAATCTCGTTGGCTAAGGCGGTCATCTGATCTGCCATTTGCCAATGACGGGCAAGAAACTGGATATGACGTTCCTGTTCGATAAGATGGGTCATCTCTTCTGTAAGATCGACCGTCGAACGTTCTAACGCGCCTTGGATGAGCCGTGTACCGGATAAGGCCAGGGATCCGCCAGCATCATTTAAACGACGGATGCCCGTGTCTCCCGGAGCTAACTGATAAGCACCATCCCCGCGCGCCATGAGCGCATCGGGACGGGTCGGCGCATAGAGCGCAATATATTGCCCAGTCGGATAGACTTCCTCATCCGTCGCTTGTATGAGCACTTCACCTTCAGGTGAGATCACCACCGAGCGCGTCATGACCAAGGGGATGATGTTCCCTATCTCAATGGGCTGATCGTTCGTATTTAGAACATACCGACCGCGCGCATCGACCAGAAAGAGACGCTCATTGCCGACTGTTCCTTCCACCGACCAATGAAAAGAGCCCGCCCGTGCGTACACATCGTCTCCGCCACCCATCACGACGCCCGGTGCGTTTTCAGGTGACCTTAGACGAAGTTTAAAATATCCTCGACCTTGAATGGCCAGATGTGTTGGTTGACCCGTTGCCTGAAGCGGACCTTGAACCTCACTTAAAAGGGGCGTCCCGCTCACACGCGCTCCCAACCCACTGCGAACATACTCCGGTGTGGTGCGCCCATCTTGTCCAGCCGTTTCACCACCCGGTTGATTTTTTAACATATCATAGTACACACTGGAAAATGTGACTTCCCGCGTTTTGTATCCCGGTGTATCCACGTTGGCCATGTTATGTGCCGTCGTATCGAATGCTTGACGGCTCGCTTGCAGCGCATGGCGCAATTGAATGGATATGCGTTCCACAATCTCCCCACCTTTCCATCGTTTCTCGAATTTTGATGTCGATCATCCTATGAAATGCATTTTTTGTAAAGTCTATACTTTTCCTACTTCATTCACGGTTCGAGAGAGGGTCTGATCGATCGTGAGCAATGCGCGTTGGTTCGCTTCGTAAAAACGCACATTGGCCATGGCCTCGGTCATCTCACGAATCAGATCAACGTTTGACGTCTCATAAGCTTGTTGTACCAGAGCACCACGCACATCGAAGCGGGCATCAAAAGGTGTGGCCTGCCCCGGCACGGGTACCATGCCATTACCCCCATTTGCAGCAACATACACCGGTTGCACGCCGTCTTCAGAAAGACGCCAGAGGTTGCCTTTTTCTTTCGTCAAGGCATAAACGCTCGTGATATCCCGAATTGGATCATTCTGAGGTGCTTCACCACGTCGTTCTACAAAAGCAGCAAGTGCCAGTTGATATGTAGCTTCTGGTGGAAAAACGCCTGTATGCTCTGAAGGACCATCCGGCAAGAGGAGCGATAGGCGTCCCTCGGGTGATAGCTGAATCGTATAGCGGACCGTTTCCGTCCCTTGAGGTGTGGGACGAACGACTTGAATCGGTACCGGTCCCCCTGGATTGACATTTTCTCCTTCTAACGGGAATCCTAACACGCGCGTGCCATCTTGCGTCGTCAGATATCCTTCCCTATCTATGGTAAAACGTCCGTCACGTGTAAACATCAGCTTGCCTGGATCCCCTTGATCTTGAACGGTAAAAAAGAGACGGACAGGTGGCGGAGTCATACCCGCTTCGTGATACGCCGCTTCATAGGCAGGGCGTAAGACGTCAGGTAAGCGTGCATCGCTGATAAGCGCCATATCGAGTTCACGCTCTGTTTGCACGATGGAACCTGGAGCAAAGCCAGGCACAACCTCATGTACATAGGTGCCCTGATATGCATCACCCAACGGAGTGCGCTGTCCTCCGTCCAGTCGATATAAAAACATTTCCGGAAAACTGCGTAAGAGCGCCTGTTCTGCTTTGTATCCAGGCGTTTGCGCATTGGCCATATTTTCCCCGAGCACTTCTTGTCGGCGGGCTCCGGATATGACACCAGAAGCGGCGATGTGTATACCGCGGATCATGGCGTTCCTCCCTCTATTTTCAGATCATTTTTTCGAACCATATTGCCCATATTGCCATTGACGTTAAGACATTGGATGACGATGACTGAAAATCCTTTAGACGCACGGTTTATCGACGACGGCTTTTGGCCAAGGCTCGAGCCGAGCGATCGAGGTGCTCGAGCATCATCCCCGTTCCGTTGGCAACAGCGCGCATCGGATCTTCGCTGACCATGACAGCAACTTTAAGCTCGTTTGTCAATCGCTCGGCCATCCCATGCAAAAGCGCCCCGCCGCCCGTAAGGACAATCCCTTTATCCATAATGTCTGCGGAAAGTTCAGGCGGGGTACGCTCCAACACAGAACGCGCCGCAGCGATGATCTCTCGAACGGACTCATCCAACGCTTCGGCGATCTCATCGGACGTTATCTCGATCGTCTCCGGAAGGCCGCTCACCATATGTCGACCGCGCACTTCCATTTTATCTTGACGGGACCCTGGTAAAACAGTACCAATTTGTATTTTTAAATCTTCTGTTGTTCGTTCGCCGATGAGCAGGCGGTATTTTCGTTTAACATAGTTCATGATGGCCATATCAAGCTTGTCCCCTGCGACTTTAATCGAAGTGGCGGTGACGATGTCGCCCATAGAAAGGACAGCCACATCGGTCGTTCCACCGCCAATGTCGATCACCATATTACCGCTTGGTTGGTAGATGTCGAGTCCCGCACCAATCGCCGCGGCTTTCGGTTCTTGTTCAATAAACACATCGCGCGCGCCGCTTTTTTCTGCTGCTTCCCGTATTGCTTTTTGTTCGACGGTCGTAATGCCAGATGGGGCACAGATGAGCACGCGCGGCCGCGCCATAAAACCGCGTAGTCCGACTTTGTCTAAGAAATATTTGAGCATCTGCTCCGTGACGTCGAAATCAGCAATCACTCCGTCTTTCAGCGGCCGCGTGGCGACGATATTGCCCGGCGTACGCCCAACCATTCTTCTTGCTTCTTCACCAACAGCGACAACTGTACCGCTGCCTTGTTCGATGGCCACCACCGAAGGTTCATCCAGTACCACACCTTTGCCGCGTACAAATACGAGTACATTTGCTGTTCCCAAGTCTATGCCGATATCTTTTCCGAACATCCCGAGACAGATCCTCCCTGCTGTATGCAACGATTATCTATGATTATACCGCATAAAGGTTGATGCTGGCTAGTCGATTGTTTATGAAAAGGATCGCACGGATAAGATGTGCCATAAGGAAAGATGGGTCTGAATGGGGGTGGGGCTTAGAGCGCTTGTACGGCCTCTTCTTCGTCATCTTCTGCAGGTGGCAGTTGTTCTTCCCGGTATTTACGACGGGTTGCTTCACCACCGCGTAGATGACGTATTTGCTTGTGATACTCTAAAATTTCGCGTACGGCTTCAGCCAGTTCCTGATCGATCTCCGGCAGACGTTCTGTCAAATCTTTGTGCACCGTACTTTTAGAGACGTTAAACACTTTGGCGATGGTGCGCACCGTCTGACGTGTCTCTGTCAAGTAAAGGCCAATGCGAATGGCCCGTTCCTTGATGTGCTCATGCAAACCTCCTCGCCCTCCCCCGCTACATGGCCTAATTCTGCTACATTATATGGAAAGGCATAGAGGGTTATGCGCCTCTGTCAAGCCTTGACAAGCTTCATTTTTATAAAATAAAAAAACCCTGTGCAGAAAGTCCTGCACAAGGTTGTTTTCTTGCCTTCAAACCCGCCTTGATGTTCCAATATACACGGAGAGATCCGCTGAACTTATCCACTGAACGTACGATACACAAAGACGCGCAACATGTCTCCTAGACCATCTAGAAGGTCTTTTAATTTAAGCTCGGTAAGACTGTGATGGGATTGAGCGCCTGACCGTCTTTTTGAACTTCAAAATGGAGATGAACACCCAAATCTTGATCAAAAGCATTTTTCCCTGCTGTACCAAGACGCGTTCCTTGATGAACGTGCATGCCTTCGGTCACAGACAGATCGGTCAAGCTTTCATAAACACTGACTGTCCCGTCGTCATGCTTGAGCCAGACGACACCGCCAACAACAGGATCGACCTCGGCGCGTTCCACCGTGCCACTTTTGGCTGCAACCACATCAAAGGGTGTCTTTCCATCCACGCTCACATCAATCCCCGTATTCGGGTAGTAACTGTTGGCATAACGGACGAGTGAACGCGCATTTTCTTCGTTCGACGCTGATTCATCGTAAAACGGTCGCACAATCTTGATCGAAGAAGTTGCTTCAACCGGCCACATCCAGCTTTCCTCTTGCTGTGCAACCGGTACCGCCTCATCATCTTGAGCCATGCTGTGATCCGGTACGCGCGTTCCGTCCTGCACGATGGGCAAGTTCTCTTCCTTATCGTACGTATACGGGTTGGCGCCTTGGTACCAGAAAATAAAGCTCAAGATGAGTGCAGCTGCGCCTAAATAAACGGCCGGGAAAAACCACTTTTGAGCGATGAGTCTTTTCACGCGCGATCCCCACACGCCCCCTCCGCCGAGTGCGCTTTCCTGAGAGGTACCTTTAAAATCGCTCGGCGCGCCATCGCTTTCTAGGGTTTCCTCACGCATACCTTCTTGCGCTTTGTCTAATGCGTCATGGGCAGTTTGGACATCATCTGACATTGATTTTTTTTCATGTTTGTCCATCATGCATCACCTCAGCTACCATGATGGACAAACCATTGGAACTTTATACCTTATTTATACTTTATTTTTTCCATATCGCGTTTTTTGCTGCACCCATTTCTTATCGGTGTGCTTTAAATCCTTTAAATCATCCGATAAAACCGAGAACGCGATACCCGTGTAGTAATAAGTTAAAATATCTTGCGCAAGCCACCCATTTTCAGCGAGCATGCGCGCCCCCCATTGGCTCATCCCCACACCATGGCCATGACCATACGTTTTGATGATCATCTGATCGTTATCAATCTTCCATCGAAAGCTGGTCGAGGGAAGATTCAGCTTTTCCCGCACCGTCTGACCACTGATACGTGTCTCACCAAAGGCGACTTCTTTGACATAACCTGCACGACTTAGGCTGAGTTCAGAGCGCTTCACAGCAGATAAAGGCACGTGAAACATATTTTGAAATGTATCCAGAGAAACAGTTAACGTCTGTTCATACGTCGGCGCTTTTTTATCCCAAGGAGACGGACGACTTCTTAAATAGGGTAAAGCCTCCCCCCAAACATCTTCTACATCTGCTGTCTGACCGTTACTGATCGCAAAAAAACTGGATAAAATCGGCTCACCTTGAAATGTCATGATCAGCCCGGCAGTCTCTTGCACAGCGCGTTCAATTTTTGCCCGATTTTCTGCATACTGTGCCCCCCAGCTTTTTTGAAGCGTCGCATCATCCAAATAGACTTGATCACGTATAGAATCGCGAACCCACGCATTTTGTGGCAGCGTACCATCGGAGTGCTTTTTTTGCCAAAATAAAAACGTACGCGCTGCAATCGCTTGCGCTTTTAATGCCTCTAAGGGGAAATCAATCGGCATTTCACCAGCGACAACACCGATTAAATACGTCTCAAGGGAAACGTCTTCTGCACGGTTCTGTTTCTCCCGCCATACCCGAACCACTACGTCTGGTTCATCCATCGTCACAGGAAGCGCTTTCGATATTCTAGCGGGCGGAACCTCCGGTACGGCTTGTGACATGGCAGCCGCCTGCACCGAATGCCAAGCCGAAGGTGACACCTCGACCTTCCCCGCCAGACGTCCGACCAAAACGATCACAGATGCAAACGACGTGCAAGCAAAAAGCATACTCCACATCACGATCATGAGGAGCTTTTTTCTGCGCTGTTTCCACGGTTGATGCATCGGTTGAAACCATCGTGACATCATCAAAGCCTCTCCTTTCCTCCGATATTGTATGGAGAAGGGGAGAGGCTTAGAACATCCCAAGGTTTGGTTCGTGCAAAGTTCTTCATATCAACGCATCAAACATCGTGCTTCAACACCTGTCAGCATAAAAGCCGATCGTTATGATTCTTGATCGAGCACAGAATAGCGGGCCAAATAGATGAACCGCCCTTCAGCCTCAACCGGTTTGTCTTGAGCTGGTGACACCATCGTTCGTGCGCCACCGCTTGTCTCAACATCTTCGCTTAAAGATCTTCGTTCAATGTGCGCGCCCAGTCCACGCAACTTTTCTTCCAAGGCGACATAGCCCCGATCAATGTGGTAAATATCGTATACTTCTGTCAACCCTTCTGCATACAACCCTGCCAAGACGAGCGCGGCACCTGCGCGCAGATCGGTTGCGCGCACTTTGGCACCCGTCAAGCGACCGCCTTTGATGTAAGCACTTCGCCCTTCAATGCGGATCTGCCCACCGAGACGAATCAATTCATCGACGTGCATAAAACGATTTTCAAAAATGGTCTCTGTAACCAAAGAAGATCCCGCAGCAGTCGTAAGTAGGGACATAAATTGAGGTTGCATATCGGTCGGAAACCCAGGATACGGAAGCGTCTTAATATCCACCGGCTTGAGTTCTTGTGTGGAAACGATATGCAAACCATCTTCCTCTTCAGCGATATAAATCCCCATCTCCCGAAGCTTGGCGATCACGGGCACAAGGTGTTCAGAGATGGCCCCTTCGACAAAGCCTTCGCCACGCGTGATGGCAAACGCCAAAAGAAGCGTTCCTGCTTCAATGCGGTCCGGAATAACCGTATAACGCTTTCCTTGAAGTGCGTTGACCCCTTCCACGCGGATCGTCCCGGTCCCTGCACCACGAATCCGCGCCCCCATGGCATTTAAAAAGTTGGCCAGATCGACAATCTCTGGTTCTTCAGCAGCGTTTTCGATGATCGTTTCACCCTTGGCCAACGTCGCTGCCATCATGATGTTTTCTGTGGCCCCGACACTCGGCAAATCGAGATAAATCGTCGTTCCGACCAACCGGTTGGCACGGGCGGTAATCAGTCCGTGATCGGATTCGATGGTTGCCCCCAGCGCTTCAAAACCTTTTAAATGTTGATCGATCGGTCGCGAACCGATCGCACACCCTCCCGGTAAACTGATGCGCACTTCCCCGGCGCGCGCTAACAGCGGTCCCATGACGAGGACGGAAGCACGCATTTTACCGACAAGATCGAAAGGCGCCTCCGTCAAAAGATTCGCACGGGCATCGACCGTGAGCACTTCTCCCTCCCTTTCCACCGATGCGCCCAGCGCTCGAATGACCCGTTCCATCGTCTCTACGTCTTTTAAATTCGGTACGTCTTCGATGATGCTCACACCTGTATCCGCTAAAAGGGCAGCAGCCATAATCGGAAGTACAGCATTTTTTGCTCCGCTCACCTTCACGGTGCCTTGGAGCGGAACCCCACCTTCTATGATC
>Ga0265295_1008706_pt1 | contig 11171 bp, 12 predicted proteins | sample Munlansysbiofilm_FD_192503 | JGI IMG/M metagenome (GOLD analysis project Ga0265295, IMG submission 192503) | Leachate microbial communities from a municipal landfill in Southern Ontario, Canada - Methane capture system biofilm | ecosystem: Engineered > Solid waste > Landfill > Unclassified ... | reverse complement strand
CGGTCTGCAGGGGGTGCGGGTCGGTGTGCCGCGCGAGTACTTCGGCCAGGGCCTCGACCCCGAGGTGGAGCAGGTGGCCCGCGCGGCCATCGCCATGCTCGGCGAGGCCGGGGCTGAGATCGTCGATGTGACCCTGCCGCACACTGACTACTGCGTGGCCGTCTACTACCTGATAGCCCCGGCCGAGGCCAGCTCCAACCTGGCCCGCTTCGACGGCGTGCGCTACGGCTATCGCGATCGTTCAGCGGATGCGCTCCTGGAGATGTATAATCGGTCACGTTCGCAGGGGTTCGGCGACGAGGTCAAACGCCGCATTCTCATCGGCACCTACGCCCTGTCCGCCGGCTATTACGACGCCTACTACAAGAAGGCCTCGCAGGTGCGCACGCTGATCAAGGAGGACTTTGCCCGGGCCTTCGCCAGCTGCGACCTGCTCGTCTCACCGGTGGTGCCCACCCCGGCCTGGGCCATCGGCGCCGGCGCGGACGATCCGCTCAGCCTGTACCTCTCCGACATCCTCACCCTGTCCGCCAACCTGGCCGGTACGCCCGGCATGTCCGTGCCCTGCGGTTTCAGCAGCCAGGGACTGCCCATCGGTGTGCAGCTGCAGGCAGCCCATTTCCAGGAGGAAATTCTCCTGCGCGCCGCCCACAACCTTGAACAGCGTGCCGGCGTCATCGGCCGCAAACCGCCGCTGGTCTGACCATGAAGATCCCCGTGCAGCCGCACATCGCGGCCATTGTTCCCTACCCGCCCGGCAAACCCATGGACGAACTCGAGCGGGAGTACGGCGTGACCAACGCCATCAAGCTCGCCTCCAACGAGAACCCCTGGGGGCCGTCGCCCGCAGCCATCAGCGCGATCGAGGCTATGCTCACCAACCTGCACCGCTACCCGGATGGGTCCAGCTACTCGCTCACCCGGGCCGTGGCCCGCTGGGTCGGGGCAGAGCCTGAGGAGATCGTGCTCGGCAACGGCTCCAACGAAGTGATCGAGTTTCTGGTCAAGGCCTTTGTCGCCACCGGCGACGCGGTGATCACCAGCCACCCGTCGTTTCTCATGTACCAGAAGTTCGTGCAGGTGCGCGGTGGCGAGAACGTGGTCATCCCCATGCGCGGCATGGATCATGACCTGGCGGCGATCCGGGCCGCGGTCACGGACCGCACCCGGCTCATTTTTCTCGACAACCCGAACAACCCCACCGGCACGCTCATCGACCGGGCATCGTTTGGCCGCTTCCTGTGCGATCTGCCGGAGACGGTGATCGTGGTGGTGGACGAGGCCTACGTGGATTTCGTCGACCCGGCCGAGCGTATCGACATCCTCGGCTGCATCCGCGAGTCGGCCGGTATCCCGGCGGTGGTTTCCCTGCGCACCTTTTCCAAGGCCTTCGGCCTGGCCGGCCTGCGGGTCGGCTTCGGGGTCATGCACCGGGAGGTGGCGGACCTGCTGCACCGCGTGCGCCAGCCGTTCAACATCAGCCTGGTGGCCCAGGCCGGCGCCTTGGCGGCGCTTAAGGATCCGGCCCATTACGACCACACCCTGCAGGCCACCCGGTCGGGCCGGACCTGGCTGCAGGCGGAGGTGGAACGGCTCGGCTGCCAGGCCTACCCCTCGCAGGCCAACTTCTTTCTCATCGACGTGCGCGGCGACGCCACCCGGCTGTACGAGGCGATGCTGTACAAGGGAGTGATCGTGCGGGCCATGCGGGCCTACGGGTATCCGGATTTCATCCGCATCACCGTGGGCACGGAGGCGGAAAACCTGCGTTTCGTCGCCGCGCTGGGCGAATGTTTGCAGGAACTCGGCTATGTGCGGTCGTAGGATCGTCACGATCGACGGGCCGTCCGGCGGCGGCAAGTCCACCGTGTCCCGGGCCCTGGCCGCCAGGCTTGGTTTCACCTACCTGGATACCGGCGCCATGTACCGGGCGGTTGCCTACAAGTGCCGCCGGGAGGGCGTGGACCCGTTGGACGAGGCCCGCCTGGCCGCGCTGCTCGACAGCACGCGCATCGACCTGCTGCCGCCGGCAGAGGGCGGGGATGACGTGCGCGTGCTTCTCGACGGCGAGGAGGTCGGGGCTCTGCTGCGCACCCCGGAGATGGGGCTGCTCGCCTCCCGGGTGTCGGTTCGGCCGCTGGTGCGCCGGCGTCTGACCGTGCTCCAGCAGCAGATCGGCGAGGCCGGCGCCATTGTCGCCGAGGGGCGGGACACGGGCACCGTGGTCTTCCCCCGGGCCGCTTGGAAATTCTACCTCGACGCCAGCGCCGAGGTTCGCGCCCGCCGCCGGGCGGCGCAGTTGCGCACCAAGGGCGAACAGGTGGACGTACAGCAACTGCTCGCCGAGATCGTCCAGCGAGACCGCGACGACCGGGAACGCACCATCGCACCGCTGGCTGCAGCGGTGGACGCCCTATGCATCGATTCGACCGGCTTGTCGGCCGAGGCGGTGGTCGATCTCATGTACGCCCGCATTCAGACGATGCCCTGCGCCTGCTGATCCCTGCTGCTCCAGAAACAAAAAATCCCGACCCCGGCATATCCGGGGTCGGGATTTTTTTTCCTTTTTGATCAGGTGCTCAAACCACCGATTCGACCTTCTCTCCGGCCATCAGGGCCTGCACCGCTCGGCCCACGGTCCGGCCGAGTTCCACGCACTGGCCGAGCTGCTCGTGCCCGGGCACGTACTGGATCTTGACCCCCGGGTGACAGAGGACCACGTCCAGTTCCTTGAGGATATCGTTCATCATCTTCACCGCCTCGCCCGACCAGCCGTAGGAACCGAACGATGCGGCCACCATGTTGGCCGGCTTGAGCCCGCGCATGTACATGAGGAAGTCAGCCATGCGCGGCAGCATGCCGTTGTTCAGGGTCGGCGAGCCGAGCACGATCCCGCTCGACTCGAGGATGTCAGTGATCGCATCGCTGCGGTGGGTGACCTGCAGGTCGATCAGCTTGTACTCCACGCCGACGTCGTGCAGCCCCTCGCAGACCGCCTTGGCCATGGTTCGGGTGGACTCCCACATGGTGTCGTAGATGACCAGCGCCTTGCCGTTGCCCTGCTGGTTGCACCAGCGGCCGTAGGCCTCGATGATCCTAGCCGGGTTGCTGCGCCAGACCACCCCGTGGTCCGGGGCGAGCATGCGGATGGGCAGCTGCATCTCCTCGACCTTGGCGAGCAGTTTCTTGACCAGCGGCGAGTAGAGATTGAGGATGTTGGCGTAATACTTGGTGGCCTCGTGCATGAGCACACCCTGGTCGACCTCGTCGTCGAATCGCTCGCTGGTGGCCAGGTGTTCGCCAAAGGCGTCGCTGGTGAACAGGATCTGGTCTTCCTTGAGGTAGGTGAACATGGAGTCCGGCCAGTGCAGCATGCGCGTTTCCAGGAAGCTCAGGGTCCGCTTGCCCAGGCTGAGCTCCTCGCCGCCGCTGACCACGTGGTAGGGCCAGTCGGGCTGGTGGAAATGCTGCAGCAGGGCCTTGTGCCCCATCTTCGAGCAGATGATCTTCTCCGGCCGGATGGCCTCGACAATCTCGGGCAGGCAGCCGGAATGGTCCATCTCCACGTGGTTGACGACCAGGTAGTCGATCTTCTCCGGGTCGATGATGTTGCGGATGCGGTGCAGCAGTTCGCTCTTGTAGGGCTTTTTCACCGTGTCGATGAGGGTGATTTTTTCATCGATGATGAGAAAGGCATTGTAGGTGGTACCGTTGATCGAATAGCCGTGAAAGTCGCGGCTGATCCAGTCGACAGCCCCGACCCAGTAGACGTTTTCGGCAAGTGCAATCTTCTTCATGGATCAATTCTCCAGGATGCAGGCAGAGGTTAAAAGGTGAGGATGGTGTAGCCCTGTTCGAGGTAGGTGGTCATGGCCGGGTGACCGGACATCTCGCCGATGAGCGGGATGCCGGCCTCTTCGACGGCTGCGGCGACTTCCAGCTTGTGCGAGCAGGCGCGGCAAGCGCCGACGAACAGTCCCCTGTCCCGGGCCTTCTGGTAGAGCGGGTGCAGGAAGTGGCCGGGGTCGGCCATGAGCGGTACCAGGCGCACCGATTCGCCTTCGAGGATGATCTTTCCTTCCATGCCTTTGGCGGCCATGTCGAGACCGTTGAGCAGGACGTGGATGAAGCACAGGGGGTTGTCGCGGAATGCAAAAAAGACGGTTTTGGTCATGGGGGCGTGCCTTGCGGGTGCATGGGGATTTTTTGGTGGCAGGGTCCGACCGGCACAGCACGGGGCCGTCGGTCGGCCCGGGCCGCCGGGACGGCGGCTGAACGGAAAAAGGCCTCCATCCGGGGGGGAACCGGATGGAGGCCGCAGCGACTCAGGACTCTTCGAACTCGTCCTTGCCGGCGCCGCAGACCGGGCAGGTCCAGTCGTCGGGGACGTCCGCAAAGGCGGTGCCCGGGGCTACGCCGTTGTCCGGGTCTCCCGCTGCTGGATCATAGACATAGCCACAGACAACACAGGTGTATTTCTTCATGATGGGTTCCTGGAAATGGGGTGAGGAGGATCAGGCCTTCCACAGGCCGTGCAGGTTGCAGTACTCACGGGCGGAAACTTGGTCTGCCTGAACGCAGAAGGTGGCCTCGGGTGCTTCGCCGGGCTTGAGGTTCTGGCGGTATACCTTGCCGTCGGCAACCAGCTCGATGAACTCGATCCAGTGCTTCTCCTCCATGGGATGCAGGGTCGAGCCGACAACGACCTTGTAGCCGTCCGCGGTCTTGGTGACCACCGGCACGTGTTTCTCCTTGGCGGCATCCACGGTGTTCTCGGTCATCAGGGCCATGGCCTCGCCGCAGCAGACCAGTTCACCGGCGCCGGCGTGGAGCACTTCGACGATATTGCCGCACAGGGCACATTTGTAGACTTCGTTCTGTTTGGTCATGGAGTCTTCTCCTTGTTGAGTGGGGGGATCTGAAAACAGCGACCGTTACACGGCTGCCGCTTCAGGGTTGGTGAAGATGGGTAAAACAATAAGACATCTTCCCCCGGCGAGAAAGGGGGAATTGTTGCACACACGTGTTTTTAAGCAGTTGCTCTGAAAACAACAGGGTGCACGGTATCGGCCGGTCAACGGTCAAGCAGGATTCTGCCCTGGTCGGTGATCTCGTATTTGCAGCGCATCGGGCTGGCGATACACCCCTTGTTCTTGAGGGCGGTGAGCTGGCAACTGACCTGTTTGGACCCGAGCCCGGTGGCGGCCGCGAGTTCCTTGCTGCCGCTGGGCGCGGTGCTTTTGGCCAGGGCCTCAAGCACCTGACGCTGCTGGTCATTGAGGGCGACGGGGGCGGATGCTGCAGGACCCATAACAGATTCTCCTTCTGAGGGGTTCTGTCCTTTTTGTTGGCGGCAGGTTGGACACACGCCGAAAAACTCGATCCGACAACCGGTGATCTCGTACCCCTGTTGCTGTTCTGGTTTTACCCGAGGACACGGCAGGCTGGAACTGTCCAGGTTGTCCACACGGTGACAGCACACGCAGGATACATGGGCATGGACCGTGGGGTCCCAGTCAAATCGCTTCTGCCGCCCGCTGACCTCGAGTTTGCTGATGAGTCCGGCCTCGGCCAGAATCTCGAGATTACGGTACACGGTTGCCAGGCTGATTCGCGGCAGCTTTTTCTTGATGCGCCCGTACAACTCATCAGCGGTCGGGTGGTTCTGGCACCGTTGCAGTTCATGGAGCACAACCTCCCGCTGGTGGGTCATGCGCAGGGTTCGATGCATGGTCACCTGTCATCAATTTTACTATATTGTAATTGATAATCATTTTCATGTCAAGAAGGGGAAGGGAGCGGTTCAGTGGGAGAGGAGTGTTTGGGGCGCCATCAGGGGGGATGTGCCGGACAAAAAAGGCTGAACAGCGCCGCGGCACCGTTCAGCCTGTGAGCAGGGACGAAGAGAGGGGTTATTCGAGGATGAAGTCGTCGCGCCGGTTGTGGGCGAACTCGTCTTCGCTCTGGCCCATAAACAGCGGGCGTTCCTCGCCGTAGCTCACGGTCCGGATGCGGCTCTCCTCGATGCCGAACTCGACCAAGTAGTTCCGGGCGCTGACCGCCCGGCGTTCGCCCAGGGCGAGGTTGTACTCGTTGGTGCCCCGATCATCGGTGTTGCCTTCGACGAGTACGCTTCTGGACGGATTGCTTTTCAGGTAACTGCCGTTGTGCTCCATGCTCGGGATCTGGTCGGAGCGGATGCTCGACTGGTCGAAATCAAAATAGATCGGCCGCATTTCCGGTGAGGAGCGCCCGTGCTCACGTTTGTAGGCGTCGCTTTGGTTGTCGCCGGCAAAGGAAAGATTGCTGCCGTTGCCGCCGGTGGCGTCAAGCCCCTCGGTGCCACCTGCGCCAAGTCCACCGTCCATTCCGGAGCCGACCCCCATTTCCTCGGTGATGCTTCCCATGCCGCCGTCCAAGGCGCTGCCTTCGGGCATGTTGTTGCCGGTGGGGGTGTAGGGTGAGACCTGCTTAGGGCCGCAGCCGGCCAGAGCGAGCAGGGAGAGGCAGATCGTCGTGGCGAGAAAAAGACGGGCAATCGGGTTCATGGGACAACCTCGCAAAAAAAGGAAAGGTGGAGGGCAGATTGCCTTGTATACCTGCAAGGTCGCGAGAACGTCAAGGAAAACGTGGGAGTTAAGGGCCGGCTGAAGCCAGCTAGGGAACGCTTGGGGACAAGGGTCCTGCTGCCCACCTTTTTCTTGCGACCCACCGGCAGGAATGGTAGATGAACGCCATCGATGTTTTCATTTAACCCTTGGAGGAGAGGATGATGAAGGCCCTGTTCGCTGCCCTGACCCTGCTGATCGCCCTGAGCGGTCCGGTATACGCCAATACCACCATCGTGTTCGCCACCGACGCCACTTGGCCGCCCATGGAGATGGTCAACAGCGAGAAGCAGGTGGTCGGCTACTCCATCGAGTACATGACCGCCGCCGGCAAGGAGGCGGGCTTCACCCCGGTGTTCAAGAACACCGCCTGGGACGGCATCTTCGCCGGTCTGGACAACAAAAAATACGATGCCATCGTCAGCTCCGTGTCCATCACCGAGGAGCGGAAGAAGGCCATGGATTTCAGTGAGCCCTACTACACCGTGCGCCAGGCCCTGATCGTGCCCAAGACCTCCACCGCCAAAAGCCTGGCCGACCTTAAGGGGCAGAAGGTGGGCGGCCAGATCGGCACCACCGGCTATTTCGCCATCAAGGCGGCCGCAGGCGTGGAGCCCAAGAGCTACGACGAGGTCGGCCTGGCCATGGAGGATCTGAATGTCGGCCGCATCGCCGCCGTGGTCTGCGACGATCCGGTGGCCGCCAACTACGCCCTGGACAAGTACAAGGACACCCTCAAAATCGCCATGGTGATCGAGACCGGCGAGGCCGAGCATTACGGCGTGGCGGTCGCCAAGGGCAACACCAAGACCCTGGAACTGGTCAACAAGGGCATCCTCGCCGTCAAGGCCAAGGGGCTCGACAAGGAACTGGTGCAGAAATGGATGGGGCAGTGATGTAGCCGCACCCTCGAGACGCCGGGCCCTGCGGCCCGGCTTTTTTTATCCGACCGGGGAACGCCCATGCAGGAACAGCAAGTTGCCAAAATTGAAGTCGGTGACGGCGCCGCTATCCCCATCCCCGCTGACCGGGGGCTGGTATCGGCCTGGTGGATCGCCCTGGTCGGGACCGTGTCCCTGCTCGTCCTCCTGCCGGTCATCAAACCCGACCCGTACCTCAACATTCTCCGCTTCGTTCCCGACGGCATTCTCATCACCTTCCAGGTGACGGTGCTGTCCATCTCGCTGGCCATCGTCATCGGCCTGGTCACCGGTCTGGGGCGCATATCCAGCAACCGGGTGATCAACCTCATCGCCTCCCTCTACGTGGAGGTGGTGCGCGGCATCCCGCTCCTGGTCCAGTTGTTCTACATCTACTACGCGCTCGGCCGGTTCGTGCGCGTGCCGGACCTAGTGGCGGCGGTCATCGCCATGGCCTTCTGCTACGGCGCCTACATGGGCGAGGTGTTCCGCGCCGGCATCAAGTCCATCGATCGCGGTCAGACCGAAGCGGCCCTGTCGCTCGGCTTCAACAGCCGCCAGACCATGGCCTGGGTCGTCCTGCCGCAGGCTTGGCGGACCATCCTGCCACCGGTGGGCAACGAATTCATCGCCCTGCTCAAGGATACCTCGCTGGTCTCCATTCTCGCCGTGGCCGACATCCTCCGGCGCGGCCGGGAATACGCCTCGGAGAGCTTCAACTACTTCGAGACCTACACCCTGATCGCACTGATCTACCTGCTGATCACCCTCGTTCTTTCCAAGCTTATCAGTATCATGGAGCACCGCTTGAGCCACTATGAGCGCCGCTGACCCGATCATCCGCCTGGACACCATCAACAAGTCCTTCGGCGCCTTCAGGGCGCTCACCAACGTCAGCCTGGAGATCGCCGCCGGCGAGAAGGTGGTCATCATCGGTCCGTCCGGGTCCGGCAAGTCGACCCTGCTGCGCACCATCAACCGGCTGGAGAGCATCGACTCCGGCACCATCGTGGTCGACGGCCACAACCTCCACGACCCGGCCGAGGACATCAACCGCATCCGTATGGAAGTGGGCATGGTCTTCCAGAGCTTCAACCTGTTCCGTCACAAGACCGTGCTCGAGAATCTGACGCTCGCGCCGATTAAGCTCAAGCATCTGGACCGGGCCCGGGCCGAAGAGATCGCCCTGGCGCTGCTCGACAAGGTGGGCATGCGCGACCGAGCCAGTCATTACCCGATCCAGCTGTCCGGCGGCCAGCAGCAGCGGGTGGCCATTGCCCGGGCCCTGGCCATGGAACCCAAGATCATGCTCTTCGACGAGCCGACTTCGGCGCTCGACCCGGAAATGATCAACGAGGTGCTCGAGGTCATGGTCACCCTGGCCCGGGAAGGGATGACCATGGCGGTGGTCACCCACGAGATGGGCTTTGCCCGCGAGGTGGCCGACCGGGTGGTGTTCATGGACGGCGGTGCCATCGTCGAGCAGGCCCCGCCGGCGACCTTTTTCACCAACCCCCGGAATCCCCGCACGCAGCTGTTCCTCAACCAGATCCTCTAGTGGTCCGCCGGCCGGTGCCGTGTCGGCGGCCGCCGGCAGGGGTGCCTTCCCTTGTGGCCTTCGGAGTCCCGCCCATGCATCCCGCGCTGCTCGAGATCCACGCCTACGACGGCCCCGGTTACCGCCCCCTGGTCGATTTCCAGCACTGGCGGGTGGCAGTGCTTAACTTCAGCACGGAGTTGCTGCCCGAGCACCTGACGAGCATGCAGCGCCATAACGACACCGACGAGGTGTTCGTGCTCCTGCAGGGCCGTTGCATCCTGTTCACCGGTGAGGGCAGGGACACTCTCACCCGCATCCACGCCGAAGACCTGCAGCCGCACCGCGTGTATAACGTCCGCCAGGGCGTGTGGCACACCCACACCCTCAGTCCGGACGCCAAGGTGCTGGTGGTCGAGAATCAGGACACCACCTGGGACAACTCGCCGTTCACGCCGCTTGACGAGGCGCAGATGAGGGAGATTGTTCATCTGACCAGGGCACTGTGGGCGGAAGCCGAAGGGTGACCACCCCGCCGCGCAGCGGCCGAAAAACCCTCGGAATCCTCCCCGCCGGCGTCAGTTGACCAATGATATCGGCACGATTCCCTTGTCTTTTTTCCCCGGTGGGCAGGCTTGTAAAGGAGTGGCCGATCGTGTATATTTTTGCTCCAGCCAAGGCGCGTCGCTCGCGGCCTCCCTCCTGTTCCTCCGCCAGAAAGGTTCCAGCATGAAAGCCTCCCTGAGTAAAAAGACCAAGTTCATCTTCATCACCGGCGGGGTGCTCTCCTCGCTCGGCAAGGGGCTTTCGGCCGCGTCCATCGGTTCGCTGCTCGAGGCGAGGGGGTTGACCGTCACCTTCCAGAAGCTCGACCCGTACATCAACGTCGACCCCGGCACCATGAACCCGTTCCAGCACGGCGAGGTCTACGTGACCAACGACGGTGCCGAGACCGACCTGGACATGGGCCATTACGAGCGGTTCACCAACGCGGTGATGGGCAAGAAGAACAACTACACCTCCGGCCGCATCTACTACTCGGTGATCATGAAGGAGCGGCGCGGCGAGTACCTGGGCGGCACGGTACAGGTGATCCCGCACATCACCGACGAAATCAAGGAGTCCATCCTCCAGCTCGACGGCTGCTCCGACGTAGCGCTCATCGAGATCGGCGGCACGGTGGGTGACATCGAGGGGCTGCCCTTTATCGAGGCGATCCGCCAGCTGCGCATCGACCTGGGCCGGGAATACACCCTGTTCATCCACCTGACCCTGGTGCCCTACATCAAGACCGCCGGCGAGGTAAAGACCAAGCCGACCCAGCATTCGGTCAAGGAGCTGCTCGCCTCGGGTATCCAGCCGGACATCCTCATCTGTCGCACCGAGACCACGCTGACGGACGAGCTGAAACGGAAGATCGCCCTGTTCTGCAACGTCGAAGCGGGCTCGGTGATCTCTGCCATCGATGTCGAGTCCATTTACGAACTGCCCCTGAAATTGTACAGCGAGGGCATCGACGCCCGCATCCTGGAAAAACTCGGTATCTGGACCGGGGCGCCGAACATCGAGCCCTGGGAGCAGCTCAATCGCAAGATCAGAAACCCTAAAGGCACGGTGACCATCGGCATCACCGGCAAGTACGTCGACCTGAAAGAGTCCTACAAGAGTTTGCACGAGGCCCTGGTCCACGGCGGCATCGCCAACGATACCAAAGTGGCCCTGCAGTACATCAGCGCCGACAACCTGGAAGACGGTCAGGATTTGGAAAAGCTCGACAACTGCGACGGCATCCTCGTCCCGGGCGGCTTCGGCAGCCGCGGCATGGAGGGCAAGATCCAGGCGGTGACTTACGCGCGCGAGCGGTCCATCCCGTTCTTCGGCATCTGCCTCGGCATGCAGCTGGCCGTGGTCGAGTTCGCCCGCAACATCGCCGGGATCGAGGGGGCCCACTCGGTCGAGTTCAACCTTGCCACCCCGCATCCGGTGATCTACCTGATGGCCGAGTGGTTCGACTTCCGCAGTGGCCGGATCGAGCGCCGCGACGAGCAGTCGGACATGGGCGGCACCCTGCGGCTCGGCGCCTATCCCTGTTCGCTGACGCCCGGG
>Ga0265295_1008705_pt1 | contig 11171 bp, 10 predicted proteins | sample Munlansysbiofilm_FD_192503 | JGI IMG/M metagenome (GOLD analysis project Ga0265295, IMG submission 192503) | Leachate microbial communities from a municipal landfill in Southern Ontario, Canada - Methane capture system biofilm | ecosystem: Engineered > Solid waste > Landfill > Unclassified ... | reverse complement strand
ATGGATGAATTTAAGGAATGGGCAGAAGCCCAAAAAACGGCTGAACAGGGCAGTAATAAGGTTGCCCTAGCAAGCTAAAAACGTCAATGACCGGAGAGAATTTACAGCACATTTCGGACTTGACCCTGTTAAATCCTGTGAACCTGTTTATATCTAGGAGTTTTTATGCTGCGTTTATTGCTTGTAACTTTATTGTGTTGTGCTCCAGTTTCGGCATGGTGTTTTGGTGGCTCAGGTTGTGGCGCAGGTGCCTGTGTCGATTGTCATAGTTTAACTCCCGATGAGGCTATGAAGCTGTTGCCTCCAGGAGCGGAGCAGGTAACCAGCGTGAAATTATCTGATGTTGGCGGCTTGTGGGAGGTTAAAGGACGCGCTAATGATAAGATGTTTACCGCCTATATTGATTTTTCGAAAAAATATCTTATTGCGGGCAGAATCTTACGTTTACGTGACGGGGTTGATCTTAGCCACAGTCTGGACGTAAATGAGCTGAATACTCAGGGGGCTTTTCTTATTGGTGATGCTCAGGCAGCGGTTAAGGTGTTTGTCTTCACCGATGTTAAATGTCACTTTTGCCAGAATATGCATCCGGAGCTGTACAAGGTGGTTGAGCAAAATCCGCAGATCGCCTTTTATGTGCAATTGCTACCTCTGCTAACTGATCAACCGACTGTTAATAAGATTGTCTGTTCTGGCGATCGTCAGGTTTTAGATGATGCTATGGCCGGTAAATTACCGACTACACCAGATCTGGATTGCCCTGCAGTAGATAAAAGTGTCGCCTTTGCTAAGCGCTGGAATATTCGCTCGACACCTACACTGGTGCTCCCCGACGGGAAAATTTTACCTGGCGGGCGCAATGCAACGGCTCTGCTGGAAGTGCTACAAGAGTATCTGCCAGCTAAGAACTGAGCTGTGCATTGTTAGTTTATAGGAGCTTTCCACCTGCGTGTATTGGAGGTGAGGTTTGAAAATCCTCCATATTATCAGTCAAATTCCCTCATTGACTGGCAGCGGCATGTATCTGCAGGCTATTATTCAGCATGCCCATACGCAGGGGCATGATAATTACCTGCTCGCCGGTGTGCCAGCCGGCTTTCATTACAACGATCACTGTGGACATCTGCCCTGTGAGACGCCAGAACTGGTTCGATTCGATGATGATCTAGCATTTCCTGTCGTCGGCATGAGCGACGTCATGCCCTATGCTAGTACGCGCTTTTGTGATCTTAGTGCTGACGATATTATTAAATATCTGGCCTGTTTTGATACACGCCTCCAGCAAGCTGTAGCCCGTTGGCAACCAGATATCATCCATTCACACCATCTGTGGCTGGTCACCTCTTTAGCGCGCCAGCGCTTTCCCCATATTCCTATTGTTGCCAGTTGCCATGGTTCAGATCTTCACCAGTTTAATAGCTGTTGTCACCTGCAGCAGCAGGTGTTGCTGGGCTGTAGCAGGGTAGATGCTGTGTGCGCCTTGAGCCGTGAGCAAAAACAGCAGATTATGGATGGGTATCAAATTGCGGCGGAGCGTATCCATGTAGTTGGGGTAGGCTTTAATAGTGCGCTGTTTTATGCTCCAAGTGTAGCTACAGACAAACCCAATTTTATTCAGATAGTTTACGTTGGTAAGCTTAGCCGTGCCAAAGGGGTTCCGTGGCTGTTAAGGGCGATGCAGGGTCTTGGTCGAGGCGGTTGGCACCTGCATCTGGTCGGGGATGGTAGTGGTGCAGAAAAAGACGAAATAATCTCGCTGGCCAACCAACTTGGCCAGTCTATAACTATGCATGGTAACGTCAAACCGGCCAAATTAGCGCCGTTGATGCAGAGTTGTCAGTTGTTTATCCTGCCCTCATTTTTCGAAGGGGTGCCGTTGGTTGTCATGGAGGCCCTGGCCTGTGGTTGTCGGGTGATTACCACTAATTTGCCCGGTGTTGGTGAAGTGTTCTCTGGTCTCAACTGTGATTGGTTGTCACTCATAGACACCCCAGTAATGACTCCTGACGGTCTTTTGCACGCTGCTGATGAAGAGCGCTTCGTAGGTGCCATTAAGAATGAAATTATTTACCAGTTGGATGCTATTGGCGCGACTAATGGCACCGAGATGCCTCCGCCAAGTGTGCAAACTCTGCTGGATGAATATGATTGGCAGAGCACCTTCAGGCGCATAGAAGAGGTATATCAGTGGGTTGCGTCGAGCAGGGAGACCGATACTGCGGACATATCATCGTGAGTTTTGAAGCGGGGAAAACGACGACATTGCGGATCCGCCTGTTCCTGTTGGCGCACCCATCTGCCGACACCATCAAGTCCTTCTTGCAGATAACGCTGAGCTAGGGCATCAAAGTCGGGGTCGCTATCAGCTGCACTGGGCGGGAACAGCCCATCGCTAAATGCTAAAATATGGCTGATCTGGCGAGTTGCAATGCGACCATGATGCAGGAAAGACTCCACACGCTCATCACCGTTTAGCACGCCGTAATCTTCATTCATGCGCAGACGTACCTTCTCGATTTGTGGGCGCAGGCGTTTTAACACCTGCTGATGGCTCTCCTCGGGTTCCTGTCGCCACTGGCTTAGGGTTGCAGCATCGTGATTGTGGTATGGGGTCAATAGCCGCTGATTTCCATCAGGATCTATGGCCATAATTAAACAATCTCCAGCCTGCACCCATTCTAGCTCGTCACCATTGATACGAAATACCGCAGCACTGGTGCTCCAGCAGTGCAGTTTATTGCTTACATCAACGCCATATTGTTGCATAGTAGATTTAAGACAGAGGTTGGAGCGGCGGGCTAAGTTTAATAAATTGTCGTCATTGGAAGAAAATTCGCGGCAGGCTATATCGGCTGCCCACCAAGCGCCACTCTTATTGTTGTAGAGGTTTTTTACCAGACTAGACGCACCATCAAAAACTCCGAACAAGTTGTGTTTAGCCAGAACGCGATCTTCGTTAAATTTACCAGAGCCTTGATGCAGTAATTTATTGATACGTAATTTCACTGTGGTTGCCACCCATTGTTTAAATTTATTAGTGCAGCTATTTTACATAGTGCTTGTGAATTTGTCGCATTGATAATTCCGATGATAAAATCGGAAATGTTTAGCCGATCTTATAGGTGTGGGGTGAATTAAGGGTGAATATGGATCATTTAATAATGCGACATAGAACTGCAATACTGGAAAAAGTTTATTGCCATGCGTAATTGACAGCCTTGATTTATCCTGACCTTTCTGATAGAAAGGCCAATCAAACTATAAACTACTATATTCACTTTAGGTTAGGAGGTTTAAATATATGGGATTGATGACAGGAAAGCGTGGCATTATCTTTGGTGTCGCCAATGAGATGAGTATCGCTTGGGGCATTGCTCAGCAGTTGCATGAACAGGGTGCTACTCTGGCTTTTACCTATCTAAATGAGGCACTGGAAAAACGTGTACGTCCTCTGGCCGAAAGCCTAGACGCTGATTTGATTCTGCCCTGTAATGTAGCCGATGATAGTGAAATCGAAGCTGTTTTTAAACAGGTAGAGCAGCAGTGGGGAACTCTTGATTTCGTCGTGCACGCCGTCGCTTTTGCGGATCGTGAAGATCTTAAGAGACCTTTTAGCCAGACCAGTCGTAGTGGCTTTGCTTTAGCTATGGATATTAGCGCCTATTCTTTGGTTGCGATAACCCGTTGTGCCGAGCCATTGATGCAGGATGGCGGTAGCATTGTCACTTTGACCTATCTCGGCTCTACCCGCGCAGTACCTAATTACAATGTGATGGGGGTTGCCAAAGCAGCTCTGGAGTCATCAGTGCGCTATCTTGCTGCCGAATTGGGCGAAAAGGGCATCAGAGTTAATGCTATCTCTGCAGGGCCAATTCGTACTTTAGCTGCATCTGGTATTGCTAACTTTAGAGCTAAAATAAAATTGATGGATGATTATGCTCCCTTACGGCGTACGGTAACAACCAATGAAGTTGGTAACTCTGCCGTCTATCTACTCTCTGATTTAGGTAGCGGAGTCACCGGAGAGGTGCATCTTGTCGATGCTGGTTTCAACGTCGTAGTAACTGCATAACTCTACTTATGCGCATAAATTATAGTTGTACTGAAAAAAGGCCCATTGTGGGCCTTTTTTTGTTTAATGCCAGAATCAGCAGTCAGGATATAGCGTGGATGTTTTAGGGCATACTTCTGGATTAAAAGCGGCGCAAATCAACGCTATGCAGCGTGTGTATAACCGCCGCGTAACTCCCAATGAGATAATTTCTACAGAACTGGCGCGCTTTCTCTGTGCCTTGTCACATGAAATACGCCGCCAGATCGGAGTGCTGATCGATCGTGCCGGAGTAGTAAAATACGTTATTGTCGGTGACGATCGCGAGATAATGTTGCCTGATTTAAGCGATTATGCTCTCGGGCGCAGTGGTCTGCGCGGGCTGCGCTGCGTGCATACCCATCTGAAAAATGAGACTCTTTCTCAAGATGATTTAACCGACTTGGCTCTACTGCGTCTAGATATGATGGTGGCTATTGGCATTAGCGCGCTGGGTTTACCGTCAACAATCCACTATGCCCATCTGTTGCCAGAGAATCCACAACACAAACAGGTTGAACAGCTGGTTGTTCCCCACCTTAGTCAGTTACACCTAGAGTTGAAACCTTTTTTGCGCTCACTGGAAGATGAGTTAGAACGTAGCGTAGATTCTGGTAAGGTCGATCTTGCAGATCCGCGTGAACGAGCTATTTTAATCTCCGTTAGCCAACATCGATTGCAGGAGGTTGAGGATTCGCTGTGCGAATTGCACGAATTAGCTCGTACCGCCGATGTGGTAGTTATCGACCAGGTGATACAGCGCCCACACCGTCTTAATCCAAAGTACCTGATGGGCGAGGGTAAAATTAAAGAGGTTGTTATCCGTGCCCTGCAGCAACGCGCTACCATGCTGGTGTTCGATCAGGATCTAAGCCCAACTCAGGTGCGCTCTATTGCCTCTTTGACTGATTTAAAAGTTGTCGATCGTTCGCAGATAATTTTGGATATCTTTGCGCGGCGCGCGCATACCCTTGATGGCAAGGTGCAGGTGGAGTTGGCACAGCTAAAATATATTTTGCCGCGTCTAGCGGGCAAGGGGACTGCACTGTCGCGGTTGATGGGGGGTATCGGCGGGCGTGGCCCCGGCGAAACCAAGCTGGAGATCGATCGGCGGCGGATTCGTGAGCGCATCAGTAGATTGGAAAAACGCCTTAAGAATATGGCGCGTAGTCGCTTGCAGCGGCGCAGTAAACGAGTGCGTGCCGAAGTGCCGATAATCTCCATAGTGGGGTATACCAATGCTGGAAAGTCGACGCTGCTTAACTCCATGACGAGTAGTCAGGTCTTTACCGAAGATCTCCTGTTTGCCACGCTAGATACTGCTACGCGCCGCTTGCGTTTTCCTTTAGAGCGCGAAGTGATCATAACCGATACCGTAGGCTTTATTCGCCAACTGCCGCCAAGCCTATTAGGGGCGTTCAAGTCTACTCTCGAAGAGCTGGCCGATGCCAATCTACTTCTCCATGTGGTAGATGTATCCAATCCGCGTTTTGCTGAACAGATAACGGCGGTAGAGAAGATCTTGGTTGATCTGGATCTTGGGCATATTCCGACACTGTTGGTGTTTAATAAAATTGACCAAGTCGATGCCGCGGAGAGTGTTGAACTGTGTCGTCGCTATCAGGCTATAGGTGTCTGCGCACGGGATAGAAGCACCTTTGCGCCACTGCTAGAACAGCTACAACAGAAATTTTGGTCACAGGAGGCTGAGCTGCTGGCTGATCCTGCCAACAGCGACCCAGAGTGCTGATGTGGTTTTGTTGACATAAGCGCTCTTTTTCTATAGCCTTGGCCGATATTTCCCCTTATTAAACATAGAGATAACCCTGACATAGTTAGTAGCTGTTAGTCTAATACTGTGACTATTTATCAAGGAGTTGTATTGCGCATGATGCGTTCACCGTACCTGGCACTATTGTACTCAATCTGTTTTTGCGTTGTCCTCAGTGGTTGTTCCGCCATGTCTGTGTTCACTGCGGATAGTAATGGCGCCAGTGAACAACTGAGTACGCGTACCATTGCAAGCGGAGTAGATTCTGCTGAACACCGTGATCCCGCCCTGAACTCTGAGCTAAATGCCTGCGTTACAGTAGTCAGTGCAGCGGTAGATGAGACCGAGGCTGACACCCAATTGCTTACTGAAGATGTGTTGCCACCAGCTGAAACTGGGGTCGCCGTGGCTCCTGAACCTCTATTCGATTTCCCGGTGGTTGAGAACGATCAGGTGCGCTTTTTGATTAAGCGCTATACTGGCAGTGGACGGGTTACTTTTACCCGCTGGTTGCAACGTTCAAGTAAGTATTTGCCGTTGATGCGGGAGATTTTTGCGCGCGAAGGGTTGCCACGCGATTTGGCGACACTAGCCATGGTTGAGTCTGGATTTAACAGTAATGCGCACAGTTGGGCCAACGCCGTTGGTTATTGGCAGTTTATTGAATCCACGGGCAATATGTATGGTCTAGATAATACCTGGTGGTACGATGAACGCCGCGATATCGAGAAAGCTACTCTGGCGGCGGCGCGATATTTAAAGGATCTACATCAGCGCTTCGATGGCAACTGGTATTTAGCGGTAGCCTCGTATAATGCTGGCCCAGGCAAGATATCCCGCGCTGTGAGAAAGTATAATACTACCGATTTTTGGGAATTGAGCAAAGGTAGTTATCTGCGTGAAGAGACAAAAAATTACGTGCCCAAGCTGCTGGCAGCGCTGCTGATAAGCAAGCAACCAGGTAAATATGGTTTCTGTGATCTGAACTATGAGCAGGAGCTAGAGTTTGATACCGTTGTTTTGCCCGAGGCTACAGATCTGGAATTAATAGCTGAGTTAACCGATGCTAGTTATGCCCAGATAAAGGAACTTAATCCCGAGCTTAAGCGGTGGTGTACCCCTCCGAAAGTTGAAAACTACAGGTTACGCCTGCCGGTAGGCAGTGCTGTAGATTTTAGTGATAAATATGCTGCTGTGCCCAGTACCGAACGCGCTCGTTATAAACGCCATCAGATTAAGTCTGGTGATACCCTCCAACACATTGCTAAGCGCTATGGTATCAGAGTTGATGACATTGTAGAGCTGAATAAAATCTCTAATCCGCGCGCCTTACGCATTGGGCAGAATCTTATTTTGCCGTTGAATAGAGATTTTAGCACTCTGGCAGTTAGCGAATTGACTGATGATTATCAGCGCTCACATCGACGTAATTATAAGGTACGTCCTGGAGACAGTCTGTGGAGCATTGCCCGGAAATGTGATGTAACAGAAAAACAGTTACGGGTGTGGAACCGCTTGGGGTGGTCAAATGTCATTCAGCCGGGTAAGATTCTGCTGGTGTCAGCACCCAAAAGAGCTAGTTCGCCACCATCTACACAGCAGAAGCTCGTGTACAAAGTTCGCTCTGGAGACACGCTGTGGGGTATTGGTCAGCGCTTTGCGGTGCACACCAAGCAAATACGCCGCTGGAATGGTCTATCTGAACAGCATATATTGCAGCCGGGGGATAAGTTAACCTTGCTGGTAGCCGATAAGAGACGTACCTAGTTGTGGCTCGGTTTTAACTGGAGTAAAAGCGTTAATTTAATTTGGGCATTTACCGCCAAATATGCGGGAAGAGCTTTGACTTTTGCGTAGCCTATTGTTAGACTCGCGCTCGCACTTTGAAGTGCTATTTTTGTAACAACGAAAGGTATAGAAGTAGATGTTAAATTTTTTGATTGCTTTTGTTCTTGGCACTTTGGCACCTGTGCCGCTGAATATTTATTATCAGGTACCGCTGCTCTACTGTGGCATTATTTCCGTGGTAATCTTTGCGCTGATCTACTTTCTGTTATCACGCCGCACCATGAATAAAGTTATGGAAATAGTCAAACGTTCCCAACACGATATGCAGGCCAATCGTGCTGAACGTGCCTTGACGATATTGCAGGAGGGTTTTAAGTACTCTAAATGGCAATTTTACGTTAAAGGGCAAATAAATGCACAAATTGGTACTCTGCTATATCTGAAAAAAGATTTCGCCAAAGCCTTGCCATATTTAGAAAAAAGCATAGTTCGGCACTGGGTGGCAATGTGTATGTTGGCCGTGTGTTATATGAAGCGCAACAATCCCGCCAAGATGGAACTGACCTTTGAGAAAGCCATTGCCGCTTCGCGCAAGGAGGCATTTATCTGGAATCTATATGCCTATTGCCTAGAGAAAATTGGTCAGCATGACAAGGCTGTTGCAACCCTGAAAAAGGGGATCAAAAAGCTTAATGGCAGCGAAGGGCTTGAAGCTTCATTGGAAGCGGTTCAACATGGCAAACGGATGAAAATGGATAGCTATGGCGACATCTGGTATCAATTTCATCTAGAAAAACCTGGCGCTCTAATCAAAAAACAGACTAAGGCAGCACAGGGGCGGCGCAAAATGCCACGCGCCTAAATTGCTATGAGTAAAAAAGACCAGAAAAAAGATAACGTTAGTTTTAAAAATGACCCCTTCAAAGCAGTGAAGGGGTTTTCTGTTGCAGCGCAGAGTAGTGAGCAAAAACTCCCTAAAAAAGTCCCGGCCAAAAAGTTACTTACACAGACTCGTGATGATAGTGAAGTAGATTTTAGCCAAGCTATGGCGCAGATCGGTGTAGAAGCTATTGATAGCGATGATGAAATTATACCGCCTGTGGCTATCGATGAAGATGATGCCAGTACCGCGCAGGTAACAACACCTGTTCAGCCTGACGATTCTGATGAAGCTCTGTTCTTGGCAAGTTTAGGACAGTTGGATACTGTATTTACCGACAACTACGCTGGCGAAGATGAGGTGCCGAATCAGGTTGCAGTAGCACGGCGCATGAAGCAGTTGCGCCAAGGGAAGTTGAAACCGCAAGATACCTTGGATTTGCATGGTAGCTATCGAGATGAAGCACTAAAGCGCGTGCGGCATTTTTTGCAACATCGCCACGCTGATGGCTATAACACGCTGTTAATTGTTACTGGTCGGGGAAAACGCTCACCGAATGGTGAAGCAGTGTTGCGCAGCGATGTCGAAGAGTATTTACGTACCCGTGCCTCCGCCTGGGTGGCTGAATGGGGCCGCGCTCCGCGTCAGTACGGTGGCGAGGGGGCGCTGGTGGTATTTTTACGTCAGGGTAAAAGTGTGTAGATAGAGTTTTACTATCTGTGGCGGCTGCGCCAGATATGCAATAGCCAAATCACCAATCCATAGCTAACCCTCTCCATCAATCGTATGTGTGCGTTAGGTTTTAGATCTCCCCCCCAAGAGAAGTGCCAACGCCTTCCCGAAAGAGTAACTAGCTGCTCCAATTGTTACCGCCCATGGTATGGCATCAATTAGTGTTCAGGGGAATACATCGTCGATTTGAAACCCTATTCAGACCCAAGACCCTTGGGGAGCACTACTCAATCCATGCCTTTTTCTAAGTTCTTGGCCAATATTGATCATTCACTATAGAATCACTGCTTGTCCTCTAGTTTGAAACCATTAGGTTGGTCGCTACCCGAGTTATGATCTCCTCTGTTATTGCTCAGCGATTTTGCCCCTGCAGTTCCGGTTATAGCCACCGGATAATGGAGTACCGCCCATTTTAGTTTTGTTTCGTCTGTTTAAGTAATTTTGTTTGCTCTCCTTCCATGATTATCTCGTTAATACCTATTATTTGTACTACTTCTAACTCTGCCAATTTCACAGTATCCACCACTTATATTCAAAAAAATTATCGCTAGCGGCAATACTCCTATTGTGTAGTGTTATCGATACCACAGCTCAAGATTATGTTGGCGCTAGATAAGTAATGCCGCCTGAATAAAAATTCTTCATTGAAAAAAATTAAGATTAAGCCTATCATTAATGTATTGGGTGTAGCCAACGTACGCTCTTAATTAGTTATTGTTTAGTTGACGGCGGCGATCAACAGCAAATTCAGGTAGCGGGTGTTTTGATGAACTTCACTTCTAAACTTATAGTCTTTGCTCTTGGCCAACTGCAGTGCGGTATCGCCTTAGAAGCAGTGGAACGCGTAGTTAGAGTGGTGGAAATTACACCTCTCCCTGGTGTTTTGCCTATGTTGCTAGGGGTGGTAAATGTCCAGGGACAGGTAGTCCCAGTTGTAGATATTAGTCAACGATTCGGGTTTACTTTACGTCCTGTTACCTTAAGTGATCAGCTGTTAATCACCAAGTGGAACGGCCGCATATTAGCTCTAAAAGTGGATACAGTTTGCGAGGTTTGTGATTGCCCAGATAACTCTCATTTTAGCGCCGAATCCATCATGCCCAATCTTCCCTTTATCAAAGGGGTAGTAAAATCTGCTAATGGTTTGATTCTGATACAGGATCTGAATCAACTTGTCTCTGCACAAGAGTATGGGATTATTCAAGAACTTGTCGGACAAAAATAGCTATGGATGTTGCTCTTGATCATGCAGTGCTAGAACCTCTTAGCCGGAAAGTTACCGAGCGGTTGGGGATATCTTTTCCAGTAAAGCAGTGGGATGTTTTAGCGCGCGCATTTAGCCGCGCAGGTGTAGATCTGGGTTTTGCTGACTTTAATGCGTGCGCGCGCTGGTTCATTACTACCCCCAACTCCAGAGAACTAGTGGAAAAGGTTGCTGATTATCTCACCATAGGCGAGACATATTTCATGCGCGAAAAAAATAGCTTAGAAATTATAGCGCGCGAAATTGTCCCCCAAATAGCTAACCAACGCTGTTCAGGCGAGAAACGCTTACGCCTGTGGAGTGTGGGCTGTGCCAGTGGTGAAGAGGCGTATAGCTTGGCCATTTTACTGCATCGCATGAAAGAGCAATTGCGTGGTCTTGATATCTCAATTATGGCTACCGATATCAACCCCAACTGTCTGCATAAAGCGCGGGAAGGAATTTATAACGAATGGTCGTTTCGTAGTGTCCCGTTATGGTTCAAACATAGCTATTTTACCCCACTGGGTAGGGGACGCTTTTAGTAATGCTAACCTAAAATTGATCAGTAAACAGGGGTTGTGCTAACAGAAAATTGACCACCATGAGCAAACATCTCCGGTTAGAATCGAGTCTTAGATGAGACTCTGCATTCTAAAAGGAGGAA
>Ga0265295_1008703_pt1 | contig 11172 bp, 9 predicted proteins | sample Munlansysbiofilm_FD_192503 | JGI IMG/M metagenome (GOLD analysis project Ga0265295, IMG submission 192503) | Leachate microbial communities from a municipal landfill in Southern Ontario, Canada - Methane capture system biofilm | ecosystem: Engineered > Solid waste > Landfill > Unclassified ... | reverse complement strand
GCCTGAAAAGCGTCGGATCATAGGATTCGAGCGCTTGCATAGACAAATCTGCGGAGAGGGATACGTTTTCCATCCCTTTATCATGAAAATCATTGAATGCGACGAGTTGTCTTTTTAGTCCCGGACTCATTTTCCTGGTGCCCAAGAAGATATAAAGAAGACCCCCATACAGGGGCAGAAGCATGAAGATCAGCATCCAGCCTATCTTGTAGGCCGGGTTCAGGTGATCGCGCATACTTACAAAGAGGGCCATGGCAATGGAGATGGTGGAAAATATTTGGATCCAGAGAGTGTCATTCTTGGCAAACCCAAAGATATTGATAAGCACTGCTATCTGTAACAGGATAAGAACCAGGGAGAGAAAAAGTCTCCCAGTCAAAAATTTCAGCAGTTTTCTCATTCCCTACCCTCACTTCAAAGCTGAGTATACCATACTAAAACCGGAGATTCAAAGATACTTAGGATGAGGGGAGGGAGAACTCACAACCGCAGTAGCGCTGACGGTACAGTCCCAGTTCACGGCTCAGGACAAGGCTTCTGTCAAAGCCCCCTTTCTTCTTGAAATCAAGCTTTTCAAACCGAGGGAACTGCTCCCCTAAGCGAAAAATAACCTTGCTGTTCTTGAAACGGCTGACTGTGAGAGTTGTGCAGAAGTGTTCAAAGCCCAGCTCCTCAGCTTTCCTGGAAGCTTCATTGAGGTTATAGGCAAAGCATGCTTCACAACGCTTTCCACCCTCCTTCTCCCCTTCCAGGCCCGAGACAGCTTCGAGCCAAGGACCGTGGTCCCATACCTCCCGTATTACAGGCAACTTGTAGGTCTGCGCCACGATCAGCAGAGCCTCATAACGACGATCCGCCTCTTCTTGTGGGAAGATATTGCTGTTTGAGAAGAATAAGGTGGGCTTCCACCCGTCGGAGAGCATTCGCTCTATGCTTGCACTGCTGCATGGTCCACAGCAAGCGTGAACCAGAATGTCACGATCATCCATTCCCAGAGTGTACAATTTGCAAAGCGCCCTTGCAACCTCCTAGCATTCGCGATACATTATTTGTTGTGCGTAAAGGAGACCTCATGAAAAACAAGAAAAACGTAGGGCTTTGGGTGGCAATTCTCATTATCGTAGGCATTCTGGTCCTGCCCACTACCCCCTTGGTCAAAGCGCTCATAGCTTTCATCCTGATCGGGGGTTTCCTCTTCTGGAAGCGGAGCATCTTTTTCTATATCCAGGCAAACAGACACCTCATCAAGAAGGATACGCAACAGTGGGAAAAGGCATGGCCCCTCTACCAGAGGGCGATCAGGGCCGGCTTGATCCCCGCCTACAGGATTACAGCAGCCAGCATGTATATCCATCGGGGAGACCCCAATGAAGGGGAGAACATCATTGAAAACTATCTGGCGGAGGAGAAGAAGGTTGAGGACGAGAGTCTCACCGACATAGCCAAGACCATGCTATCGATGGTCCAATGGATGCATGGTGATCTGGATAAGGCGATCCAGACCGTCAAAGAGGTCTATGACAATGGGTATCGTGACAAGAACCTGTTCATCAACTACGGCTCCTATGTTTTGGAGAAAGGCGACCTGAAGACCGCACGGAAGCTGGTTGAAGAGGCGAGCCAATATGAGGACGAGAGTCCCGGCCTCCATGATAACCGTGGCTGGCTCTACCTGCTTGAAGGCAAGTGGGATGAGGCGAGTGATCTCTATGCGATCCTGACCAAGAGGGGCCCTTCCTTCCCCGAGCCCTATCTCCATGCCGCACAGGTGCGAATACACTTCGGCAAGGTCGGTGAGGCGATAGAACTGTTGGAGAAGGCACTCCTGGCCAAATACTCCAATACGACAAACATAACCAAAGAGAATGTCACACTCTTGAAAGAGAGGCTGGAGGACCCAAAGACAAGGCGTGCCGGTGCTTTGGAGATAGAGCGGAATACCGCCCTTGTCGCTTCAGGAAAATTACCTGCTCCCCTGGACGAATCCTTTGAGGAGGAGCCTGAGCTTGTCCTCACAGGTTTTGCACAAGAGAAAGAGGTGGAGAAGCCCAAAAACAAACAGCAGGCTAAGAAATGGGAGCTGGAAGCAGAGGACTACTCCCCCAATACAGACCTCACCGAGGCTGATCTTGAATATGCCAGGAAGCATGAGGGAGAGTGACCTTACAAAAGGACATTGAACCAGACTCCCCAGACAAAGCCCTTCACACTCTGATCCCATCCTCCGTAGAAGGTGACAGGCAGGGTCCTGATACCCAACAGGGAGAACTCCGTGTGAAGCTCCACCCCTAAGGAGAGAGCGGGCTTCCATGAAGCGCTCTCACGCCACAGCAGATCGATATAGGCAGCCACACTACTCTTCTCGAAGATGAACAGCTCAGCGATGGTAGGTTTGAAATTAAGCGGTGCATAGCCCAATGACACTGAAGTGACCACCAGGTGGTTGGCAGGGTTTCCCCCATTCAGGGAGAGGTCATGTCCCTGGGAATTGATAAGCACATTGTTTGTCCTGAATCCATCGGCGAGGAATAACGGAACCTCCCCCTTCCCATCAAGAGCGGCCCTGAGCGTGCCCTTCACCTCACCAAACAGTCCGGTATCCTTATGAACCACCTTTGAGGCCAAACTTCCGGATACGAACGCACGGCTTTGAACATAATCCCCAAGTATCTGGTATGAAAGAGAGAGCACTCCCTGCTCCAGGGCTAAAGCGCTACCTCGGCTAAGCGTTAAAAGTGCCTCTGCTGTGGAGGAGAAGAGGTAGGTATTCTCCGGCCAGAAGGGGGCAAGATCCCCAAGACCTGGGTTTGAAATGTGTTCGATGCTCTCCAAGAGCCTCAGCCTGAGTGCATTGTTCAGCAAGAACAACCTGCCGTCGAGCTGCAACCCGGCCGAAAACAGTGGTTTTCCCGTTGCAAAATCCCAAGCCACCGCACTATCCAGAGCGAGCTTGAAATGATTCAGGAAGTAGTAATCCAGCTCGCCTCGTAAGGCAGGGGCAGCACTCTGGCTCTTGTTCGTATAGAGCTGGAACGACAGGCCGGTATTGATGGAGATATCCAAATCTCCCGTGCGAAGAGCATACTTGATCCCAAACGTATTGGAATCCTTGAGGAACGTGTCATCATGCTCGCTTCTCTCACTGTCGAATCCAAATCCCAGCAGATGGGATGGTTTTAGGAGCTTGCTATGGGAAAAGGTGTTGTGACGGGCCATGTTCTTGTCAATCATCGAAGTCAGCTCCATACGCCGTTCGACCAGAAGGTCGTCAGCATGGGTCTTGGGCAGCCCTTGGAGCTTGTTCCTTTGCAAGCTGGCAGAATCATAGCCCTTCTCCGCTAGTTCCTTTCCAGCTGAAAACTCCATGAAAGAGACATCCTCAACGTCACAGCGGATCCAGATGACATCAGAGAGATACTCCTTGAGTTCCTCCACCCCTCTTCTTCGCTTCGCGATGTCTATGGAGACATTGAGGATTGTCAGGGGGTTACGCAAGTTGAGGTTGTCCATATCATAAAATGTGGTCGATACGATTACGGTTTCGGAGTATTCATGGGCAAGCTTCACCGGGGCAAGATTGGTGATGCCGCCATCAAGCAGGAGGTGCCCCCTGTACTCCACCGGAGGAAAGTACACAGGCAGAGCGTAGGAGGCCTGTAGGATGGTATAGAAATCCCCTTCGGCCATGTAGACCTGCCGACGGGTCACCAGGTCCTCTGCAATGACAATTATTGGTATGGGCAACTCCTCGACCTTCAGGTCAGGGCCGAGAAAAGAAGCCAGGACAGCGTTGAAACGAGAGGACTCCATCATGCCTCCCTCTATAGGGATGGTGAGGTCAAAGAGGGATTGCAAGGAGACCCTTGTGATGCTTTCGAGAATCTGGTCAGCAGACATTCCTGCTGCGTACATCATGCCTATGATGCTTCCCATAGAGTTGCTTATGATGTAATCGGGTATTATGCCCTCCTCTTCCAGGAGTTTCAAAACCCCTATGTGGGCAAAGGCCCTGGCAGAGCCTCCCGACAGGACCAGCCCCACAGCGGAGCGCGTACCTCCGGTCTTCTCTGCGATACGAGCTCTAAAATTCTCATCCCCATACATGATAGGAATATCCGCAGTCAGGATACCCGCACTTGCATTGGTAACATACTCGTCAGCAAATATTGGATTGAGGAAAAAAATGAGTAACAATACTACCGGCAGTGATTTTCTAAGAGTTTTCACTATGCCCTCCAACCTTTCATACTGTAGAACAAAAAAGACGAAAAAACAATGTTTAAAACTATGAAGCATTTTTTGACAAACCATGTTGCTATTTCCTAGGGGATTTGTTAGCATGGAACCCGCTAATGCCGGCGTGGTGAAATTGGTAGACACGTCAGACTCAAAATCTGATGGATGAATAATCCGTATCGGTTCGATTCCGATCGCCGGTAAAGAAACAGACCTTACTCTTTACCTTTAGATGAAATAAAAGATGTACACTTATGCCAGTCGGTTCAGGGTGTACATTTTTTATGGCAACTCACTTGCCAATTGCCGGGCGATACCTTTTCCCTAAAATGCTGACAACGCTCCGCACTCTCCCTTGCAATGGGATATGCAGTGCAAATAATGGGCAGCCACTCCTAATGCCAAGCGTCCCATCCTTTATGTGCTTTACAAGAGAAGATCAGATACCAGCAGGTTAAACAGAAAAAAAGCCCACTACCCGAAAGCCCTCTCCATACCATCCCCTGCAGAGGATTTGATGTGAAAATGTTGAGTAACAGAAAAGGGCTTACGGCTAGTGGGCTTCACAGGTTAAGGCATGGCAGACCTCTTTACAGGGTCTGCCATATTCCTCTATGCACCTTAGATGCATACCTCTCTCCGGTGATGGCTAATACGGTACGCCAACATCATCCAAGATCTTTTTCAGACCCTGCACATCTGCGGTGACCCTGTCCATCAAGTATGGCCTGAGGTCAGCTGTCCAAGGTATGAAGTTACACTCGATACAAGCATGTCCGTCATATCCGTCCTTGTGGAGTGCAGAAAAGATGGGACCCCAAGGAATGTCTCCAGTCCCGGTTACAACCCGATCACTCAATACCCTGTTCTTCTCAGCATTAAGCTTCAAGTCTTTTATATGCACATGTGCGATATCGTCCTTGATGAATTCATATCCATCAGGATAAGCCATATCCCCTGCATTCCATGCGTTTCCGACATCCCAACACACCTTTACGTAGTCACTGTTGAATGTCTTCACGACTTTACTCAAGTCTTCTGCAGTGCCGAGGTAGGTCTCAAATTCAGGTTCGAACATCAGGACGACACCCGCTTTCTCAGCCATCCGCACAGGCTCTGTCAGCTTGTCGATGATCTGGTCGAAATACCCTTCTAGGGAATGATTTCTAAAATCTGCCTTGACCTTGTCAAATCCAAATACCCTAACCTTACGCACATCCAGTTCCTGACAAAACGAAAGGACCTTTTCAAGGATTTCCATCTGCTGCTTGTACATGCTGTCATTGACAATGGTACAACCCTTCGCAAAAACAGGTGAACCGACGCTGGCAATCTTTACGGGGCCATTGGCGGCAATCGCCTTTATGTTCTTTATATCCTGCGATGTTGCTTGTCCGATAGGCATCCCATTGATATTCCTGAGTTCTAAAAAACCCACTCCCAACTTCTCTGCCACTTCAACAGACTTGTCGAAAGTGTGAGCTAAATCATCATTAAAAAGGCATGGCCTAATCATCAGTTTCCTCCAGATAATTTCATTGTCCTTTCTAAAAGCAACCGTTGTTGCCTTTAGAAAGATTCATGTATAGTGATTTTTTCATTACGCAAACGAAAACTTATTTCCCAGCATACTGGGCCGCAACTCTTTTCCAGATATTAATATCCCTTGTACAACATGTTCGGTATGGCCAATGTTATCTGGGGGAACAGGATCAGGATTACTATTGTTACAAATATTGGAATAAAGAAAGGCAATACAGCCTTGACTATCTTCTCAAATGGCACCTGGCTCACCTTCTGCAGGATATAGAGAACCATACCGACAGGAGGCGTGATCAGACCCACCATCAAGGTGAGAATCATAATGACACCAAAGTGAACCGGATCAACACCGACAGACATCACGTGAGGGGCCAAAATTGGCGTTAGAATCAGGATGGCCGGTATAGGATCCATAATTGTTCCCATAATCAACAGGAAGATGACTACGATAAACAACGTAAGAATTGGATTCAAGGTAACCACGGAGATCAGCCCTGCTGCGTAGTGAGGGATACCAGCCCGTAAGATCAACCAGCCATAGAGGTTTGCTGTAGTGACGATGATGACTGCCGAAGCGGTCAGTTTCATTGTCTCATGGATTACATTCGGCAGATCCTTCAGTGTGATATCGCCATAAGCAAACGAGACTATCAATGCATATGTGGCTGCGACCACTGCCGCTTCGGTTGCGGTAAACCAACCAAACAGGATTCCAAAAATCAGAATCATAGGGGTAAGCAGCGGGAAGAATGCCCAGATGAAGCTCTTGCCGATTGCCTTGAGAGACTGTCTTTCCTCTCTGGGGTAATTTTTCCTTTGTGCATGGATGGCGACATAAATCATCATCACCGCACCCAAGAGAAGGCCTGGAAGGATTCCTGCCAGCAACAACGCACCTACAGAGGTATCCGAGGAGACCGCATAGAGGACCAGAGGGATCGAAGGGGGAATGATAGGCCCGATGATGGAAGAAGCAGCTGTTACAGCAACAGAGAAATCCTCGTCATAGCCTGCATCCTTCATCGCCTTGATTTCGATCGACCCCAAGCCTGCAGCATCGGCACTTGCCGAACCGCTCATCCCTGCAAACACGATGCTTGCCAGGATGTTGACTTGTCCCAATCCACCTGGAAGGTGACCGACCAGCTTGTTTGTGAATCCGAAGATTCTGGTGGTGATACCACCCTTGTTCATAACATTGGCTGCGAATATAAAGAAAGGCACGGCCAATAAGGTAAAGTTATTGATACCGTTGAGCATTCCTTGGGCGATAAGCGCAAAGTTAAAGATCATTGAGCTATCAAGCAGCATGTACAGCACAGATACGATACCTAAAGTAAAGACTACAGGTACACCCAGTAACATGAAAAACAGCAAACCGCCGACTAATATAAGTATAGCTAACATTTAGTTCACCTCCGCTTTTGCAAGGCATGCCACAAGGTTCTTAACAATATTCCCACATAGGAACACCCCGGAAAAGATGGAGCTCAAGACTACTGCAAGGTACAGATATGACATTCGAATCACTGGGAGGCAAGGCAAGGTAACACTGTGCGTGTTTTTCATCATCCTTATGCCTCCAAAGAAAACGATCACATAAAAGACAAGTCCGATACCATCAATAAAAATCTTGAAAGCCTTTTCCTGCTTTCCTTTCAATTTACGAGGAAGAAAGTCTATTGATATATGCTCATAGCTTTTCAGCAACGTCGAAGAACCCATAAAAATCAACCAAACATAAAGACTTCTCGCAAGCTCTTCGGTCCAGATGAATGGATTTCTCATAACATAGCGTCCTACAATTTGGAGTAGCACGACTAAAAACATTAGCGTAAATATTACATTTGAAACAACAATAATTGATTTCTCTGCGTAATCATCCCATTTCATACTTTATTCTCCATGCAAGTTTCTCCTTTACGAGCTGCTAGTCCTAAAGTGAGGATACTCAAGCACATATGCTTCTTGAGTATCCCCAACATCATTCAAATCTTCAAAAATTGAATCGTTTAGTTCTTCTTCAAGGCTAGAGCCATGTCGTACAGCTGCTTGTTAAACTTGCCTTCCGCAACCATTTTTTCCGCTTCGGCCAGTGCCGGTTTCCTAATGCTGTCCATGTCGATTTCAGACTCGGGGATAACAGTCATCCAGCCCTTTGCGACAATCTCCTTCTGGAGCTTGTCGATGGCTTCCAGAGCAATTGCGTTACCATATGCGATAGCTTCGTCCATGCACTCCTGCACCAGTTTCTGATCTTCGCTGGAAAGGGTCTTGAACCATTTCTCTGATGCCTGGAAGTAGGAAACCGTCATCAGGTGGTTAGTTTCCATCATGTAATCCTGGACTTCGTAGAACTTCATGCCGTAGATCGTTTCGACAGGGTTTTCCTGTGCACGCACCATTTTGGTCTGAAGTGCAGTGTACAGCTCGTTAAATGCCACCGGTAGCGGAGAAGCGCCTACCTCCCCCCAAATGCGGAGCAAGGACTCGGTCTCAGAAAGACGCATTCTCAAACCTTTCAGATCCTCACGGGAATAGATGGGCCTGTCGGCTGTCAGCTGTCTCGCACCCCTAATCTGGTATCCAAGGTTACGGACTCCAAGAGTATCGAGAATCTTCTGGTTAATGATATCTCCAGGCTCGCCATCGAGATAGGCGAACAGGTGGTCCCAGTCTTCAAACAGGAAGGGAATGTTCTCAACATCATAGGTCGGGTTGAACATTGAGGTGCCCTCAGGTCCTGAAACTACCAACTGGATAGCTCCCTCCTGCAAAGCCTCAAGGTGCTCCCTTGCGCCACCCATCGCCGCACCTGTGATCGTGCGAACTTCATATCTGCCATTTGTACGCTCTTCAAACAGCTCTTTGAACTTCATCTGAGCCTGAACTTGTGGCTGGCCTGTGTTGAAAACTCCAGAAAATATAATTGTCTGTTTTTTCCCTTCAGCTTGCCCATTTGCAAAAACAAGAGAACCGGCCAATACCAAGAGAATCATCGATAGAGCCAGGGTCTTTCCAAAAAATCCTTTCATACATTGTCTCCTTGAAATAAATCTAGATACTAATGTATCATAAATAATCGTTATGTCAACTATATTCGTTATTATTGTTATAACAGTTATTTTTTTGTGTACAAAAGATGAAATTCATGCTAAAATTCTTTTTTGTAGAGTGGATGTTAGGATTTCTGTTGAAATTTCAACATCGTATCCTATATTGATACATAGAAAAATCTTTAATTGTTTCAAGCCTTCTTGGCTCTGGACGTATGTAAATCTTGATTTTACTGGTTTTGAGTGATTATAACCAATTTTGAAAAACAAGATAGCGGTTATAAGGTGTGTTGCAGTTTTCTTTTTTCAAGAGAATCAATGCATCCTTTGCTTCTTAGGGAACTATGTTTGGCACACTCCTTAAGATGTCGTATCAAATGGAACTCAAAAGTAGTAAATTGGGTTAATTGCGTTATATGAGGAAGTTTCAATGATCAGTACGAACAATCTAAAAACAAGTTCAGAAAAAGCCTACCAGGCCTTGCTTAGGGAGATACTTGGCGGTTCGCTGCCTAAAGGAGAATTCCTCTCTCAACGCATGCTGGCTGAACTTGCAGACACATCCATCATTTCGGTCAGAGAAGCCCTGAAGCGACTGGAGTATGAGTACCTTCTGGAATCGGTGCCCAAGTGGGGTGTTCGTATCCCAGTAGAAACACGCGCAAGGATCAAGGACCTGTACGGCATACGTGAAGCACTGGAGGTTATGGTCGCCTATCTGCTATGCAAGAAAAATGACCAGGAAGTCGGTCAGGAACTGATTCGATTGGCAGATGAAGTGGACTCCATTGATACGGGAGTTTTTGGAAACCTGGAAGTCCTAGCAAAGAAACATAGGGAACTCCATCTGCTTATGGCCCAAAACACAGGCAACCAACAGCTGGTGACCGAGCTAAAAAGGTTGTCCCTCTGGAGCTTGCTCTACCAGGACCCAAAACACATCTGGGAAGTCAAGCAGGAAAATTGGGACCATTGGCACAAGAATCTCGTCGAGGAAATTTTTTCCAACGACCCCAACAGGGCTCAAGCGGCGATGCACAAGCACATCCAACATGGGCTCGAAGGTGATTTGATCAAATTCGACAAAGGGTTCTTTGATTGATCGGTCTCATCACCGAACCGATGCTCCCCTCAAGCTTACCGATACACAATGTAGATCTGATTTGCAAAATCATTTGCAAGTTACGGATAGCTACAGTTTGATATAGAGTGATAATTTCAATTCGGAGGAATGTATGAAACAACTAGGATTCGGAATCATAGGACTTGGTGTCATTGCAGAAGTGCATGCCAAAGTACTCAAGCAAATCGAAGGCTGCAAGCTCGTAGCCGGATTGGATACAGTGGAGGCACGTGCAGAGGAATTTGCAAAAGCACAAGAGTGTCGTCCCTATACGGATATGGATGCTTTCTTAGCCGATCCCGATTTGGATATTGTGGTGATTGCAACACCATCAGGGCTTCACCTTACCGGGGCTTTGGCCGCCGCCAAGGCCAAGAAACACCTGATAGTTGAAAAGCCCTTGGAAATCACCAAAGACCGCTGTAATCAGATCATCCGGGCATGTGCTGAAAACGGGGTCAAGCTGACCAGCGTGTTTCCTACCCGGTACCATGAAGCACCCAAATTGATCAAAGATGCGGTCGAGCAAGGACGTTTCGGGAAAATAGTCATGGCAGATGCCCAGGTCAAATGGTTCCGTTCCCAGGAGTACTACGATAGTGGGGCTTGGCGTGGCACCTGGAAGTTTGACGGGGGCGGGGCTCTGATGAACCAGTCCATCCATGCAATCGACCTCATGCAGTGGATATTGGGTGATGCAGTCTCAGAAATTTTTGCATTCACCGATACCCTATCCCACGAGAGGATCGAGGTTGAGGATACTGCGGTTGCAGCCCTTAGGTTCAAAAGCGGTACATTGGGGATGATCGAAGGCACGACCAGCGCATACCCCGGATTCCTGAAAAAGATTGAGATTGTAGGCTCGAAAGGCAGTGTAGTCCTGGAAGAGGAGAACATCATCACTTGGAAATTCGAGGAGGAACGCCCGGAAGACAAGGAGATTCGAGAGAAGCACCTGCATGGGACCACTTCAGGTGGTGGGGCTTCCGACCCGAAGGCCTTTGGCCACCACGGTCACCTGATGTTACTCAAGTCCTTTGCCGATTCTGTCAGAAATGACAGTGAAGTGGAGATCACAGGCGAATCCGCAAGAGACACGGTCGAAATCATCGAAGCGATTTACAAGAGTTCCGAATTAGGTAAAAAGATCACTCTTCCTCTGTAAAAACTCATCTGGAACCCAACAAAACCCCTCCTGTCTTCGGAGGGGTTCTC
>Ga0265295_1008701_pt1 | contig 11176 bp, 7 predicted proteins | sample Munlansysbiofilm_FD_192503 | JGI IMG/M metagenome (GOLD analysis project Ga0265295, IMG submission 192503) | Leachate microbial communities from a municipal landfill in Southern Ontario, Canada - Methane capture system biofilm | ecosystem: Engineered > Solid waste > Landfill > Unclassified ... | reverse complement strand
TACAAGAAGCATTGGAAAAGATATCTTTACTTTGATCGATTTCATTGACGCCAATAACACCAGTGCTGATTAAATTATCTGGATCTTCTTTCCCTGGTGAAGAGAGCAAGACCTTTTTGGCGCCTGCTTGCAAATGTAGAGCCGCTTTTTTAGCTTTTTCAAAAGCGCCGGTTGATTCTAAGACACTGTAAACTTCATATTTCTCCCAGGGGATTTTAGCTGGGTCGCGCTCGGCAGTCACTAAAATTCTATGTTCGCCAATAATTAAATAACCAAGCTCAATTTCGCCATCAGCCAATTCTTTAACTTTTTTCAACTCTTCAAAGCTAATTACTTCATTGAAAGTGCCATAAATACTGTCATATTTTAATAATTTAACCCAGCCTTCCAAATCCATTGATCCCGAAGTATTGATGACTTTTAGGTCTAAAACTTGACGATGTTTGCTAAACCATATTCTAAAAGCAAGACGACCAATTCGACCAAGGCCGTTAATGGCAAAATTTTTCATAGGCAGGCTCCTTCTTCTTCTTATATTCTAGTAAATTTTTTCTTTAAGCGCAAGAATTTCCAGCGCAAAGCATCCCCCAAAGTGTACAATTTATACATTGGATATTGATATACCAAATCATAGGTGCCAATGTTTTCAACTAATTGGCCACCATAGCTACGCTTAAAACGATGAAAACCAAACCAGGGGTCTTTGGGATCTGGATTCGGTCCCAATGCTCCCCACATATCAAAAAGTTGGCAATTGTGCTTTTTGCCAAAGCGAATTGCTTCCCACATCATTAAATTACTGGCCATCACTTCGCGATGGCTACTGCTTGAAGCCCCATAAGGATAATAAAGGACATTGTTAAAGACGAAGACAATCCACACTACCAAGACTTGATTGTCATAACTGGCTTTTAAAATATGCATAATGCCGCTGCCTTTAAAAACTTGCCACATTTTGCGAAAATACTCTGGAGAATGAGCATAAAAAGCTTGTCTCTTGGTGGTTTCTTCTAGAATTTTAATGTAATCTTCCAAACCTTGCTCGCTGCTGTCTTCAACGACGCTCACTCCTTTTTTCATAGCCAAACGCGTGTTGTAACGAGTTTTACTAGTCATCTTGTTCATCAACTCTTCTTCAGAAAGATTGAGGTTTAAATGAAAAGTGAAAGGAGTAAATAAAGAGCGCCCCTCCTCTATTTGATATTTTTTAAGAAATTTAACGCTAGGATGATCGTCATGCTGTTGATCTAAATCTTTAATAACGGCTGGTTCCAATTTAATGCAAATAGCCCGATGCTTTTCAGCCAATTGTTGTAGAGTGCTCATTTGCTCTTCGTTTGGCGTTGAACCTTTGGGAAAATAACCAATGGTGTAATTAACAAAAGGCAATTTGTGAAAGGTGACCGTCATCGCTTTTTGTAGTTTTCCTCCATCAAAAAAGCCAATGCGCTCTACCTCTAAACCGGTTTTTTTACGAAACTCTCCCCACTCAAAGGATTGAATTGGGTGGCCAACCGCACGATTATAAATGTCTTTTTCTTCTGGTCTAATATTTCTGATTAACATATTTGTAGTCATTGATTATAGGAGAAAAAAGCTCGCTTGTCAGTAGGGCTTCAATCATTTATAAAATCTTTGATGTCTATTTCATCATTTAACAAGGCGTCTAACTGCTCTTCATCAATAATTAAGCGTCTTTTAGTATTGTTTGTTGTTTTAACTTTTTGCCGACTCTTTTTATAAGCATAATAATTTCTAGCTTGTGCATCCTCATCAAAATGATGATGGATGCTTAAGAGACTAGTATTAATTTCTCCAAGAAAACGACTGGGAAGATTTTGCTGTGTTCCACCAAATTGATAGCGATTGCGAGCATAGCTAAAAATTAGTTGTTTTTTGGCCCGGGTGATGCCGACGTAACACAATCGACGCTCCTCCTCTAGCTCTTCTTCATTAAGCATAGATCGATTGTGTGGTAACAAACCCTCTTCCATACCCACCATAAAAACAGTGTCAAACTCTAAACCTTTGGCCGAATGTAAACTCATCAGCTTCACACCCTCGTAATGTTGTTGGTTTTGTTTGTCAGGTAAATAACCATCTTGAACTAAAGCGACGTTTTCTAGAAAGATTTGACTATCCTCAAATAAACTGGCCACGTTGAGTAATTCATCAATATTATCTAAACGGCTGAGGTCATCTGGGTTATTTTTATCAAATTTATTGTTGTATTCGCTTATTTTAATGATTTCTTGCAAAGCTAAACTAGGATTATTTAACATATTTTGCTCAGCTTTAATTAGCCACTCTTGAAAACGCATAAAGCGTCTTTTGCCGAGCTTAATGACGCGATGCAGACTTGGACTATCATCTTTATTAAAACACAAGCGCAAATAAGCCAATAAATCTTTAATTTCCTTGCGTTGATAAAATTTTGTCCCACCAATAATTTGGTAAGGCAGTTGCTGACGAATTAAGGCTTCCTCCAGTGCTCGAGACTGAGCGTTGGTGCGATATAAAATCGCAATTTGATCTAGCGAATCAATAAATTCTTGCCTAATCAGTTTGACAATTGTTTCAGCTTCTAATTCACCATTGCTTAGTTCGTGAACCTGGATTTTATGTTCTTGTTTGGTATTGTCAGTCCATAATTTTAAAATTGGGTGAAGTTGGTTTTGTTGAATAAGCTGCGTTGCTGCATCGAGAATGTTTTGGGTGGAACGATAATTTTGCTCTAAATGATATTCTTTCAATTGAGGGAAATCGCTTTTCAATTGTTTTAGATTGCGATAATCCGCTCCGCGCCAGGCATAAATACTTTGTGAAAAATCCCCGACCGCAAACAATTCATTTTGCGGCTGAGCTAAAATTTTACTCAACAAATATTGGACTTTATTGCTGTCTTGAAATTCATCAATTAAGACGTATTTAAATTGAGTTTGGTAGTAGTGACGGACTGCCTCATTTTCGATTAATAATCGATAAGGCAGAATTAATAAATCATCAAAATCTAGGGCATTTTCTTGTTGCAGACGCCGTTCATAGCTTTGATAAATTTTCGCCATCGTTTCACTAAAATCATTGTTAACGCTATCAAGATATTCGCTTGGACTCAGCAATTGATTTTTAATTTTACTGATTAATGCCTGAACCAATGAAATCTTATATTTTTCTTGATCAATATTTTTTTCTTTTAAAATATTTTTTAATACATTGAGTTGATCCTGATCATCATAAATGGTGAATTGACCGTCAAAAATTCTTTGATTAATTTGTAATGCCTGACTATTTTGTAAAGCTCGCCTGCTTTCTGAGCGTAATATCTTCACTCCTAAACTGTGAAATGTTCCAGAATAGCTTAGTTCTTGGCCACTGTATTCTAAAACTCGCCTTTTCATCTCGTTAGCGGCCTTATTGGTGAAAGTTAGTAACAGCACTTCATTAGCTTTAGCTAATCCTTCTTTAATCAGATAAACGGCCCGACTAGTTAAGACTCGAGTTTTACCACTCCCAGCCCCTGCCAAAACAAGCGCAGGTCCAGTGTTGTGTAAGACTGCTTGGCGTTGTTCACTATTAAGCTGGTCCAAGATTTCCTGACTCTCAAACATAGTCTTCATCGTAGCACAAAATTGCTTTTTAAATGCTAAAAATTGCTTTGTGATCTGCTTTTGGCTAAAATAAAATTGTGCAAAAAACGATTTTACTAAATTGGAAGGCCAACAAAAATATTCTTGAAGTTGAGCATTGGTTAAATAATTTTCCGAAAGATTTACTGGCTAATAAGCCTGATTTAAAATTATTAATCGCTCCACCCTTTCCTTTTATCGCTCAGATGCGTCGCTTAATTGATCATCAGCAATTGGCGATTAGTTTGGCAGTGCAAGATATTAGCGCACAAGGAGCAGGGGCTTATACGGGCGAGGTAGTGGCCAAGAATTTAGAATTTTTGGGTGTAGAAATGGCAATTATTGGTCATAGTGAAAGACGCAGGCTATTTAATGAAAGTTCGCAACTCATTGCTAGCAAAGTGCAAAGAGCTTTAGCAGCAGATATCGGAGTCATGTTGTGTTTGGATGAGCCCGATTTTCCTGAACAAGCCAAACTCTTAACAGAACAAGAAAGAACCAGAGTGAGCGTTGCTTATGAGCCAGTTTCAGCCATTGGTAGCGGTCAGGCAGTTGAGCCTGAGGCAGTAGAGGCTTTTTTTCAAAAACTTCGGCAATTTTTCCCATTTAATCCATTAATTTATGGTGGCAGTGTCAATCCCAGCAATATTAAAGACTTCTTAGCAATCAGTGATGGAGTGCTGGTGTCGAGTGCCGCATTAGAATTAAATGATTTCATCATGCTGATGCAGGCTTTGGGGTAAAGTGATTGCTTAAATTAACTGGGCAAATTTTTAACTTGCAACTTGAAAATTTGTACTATTTATATATATTCTGATAGATAGTGAAAATTAAAGAAATAATTTTATTGGGTTTAATTTTATTAATTTCTCTTTTTTTGCGCCTATGGCGTTTAAATATCCCCGAACAGATGTATTTTGATGAAGTCTATCATGTGCCAGCAGTGCAAATGTTGGCAGCTGGGGATTTTACGACGCCTTTTGAATGGTGGCATCGTGCCGATTGGCCAATTTATTTTGATTGGTTGCATCCGCCTTTAGCTAAATACCTACAAGCCTTTACCTTGCGCTTTTTTAACTTTTGGCCAGCACCAGTTATCTGGCGCTTGCCTTCAGTGATTTTTGGGCTCATGGCTTTGCTAGTTTTTTATTTTTTAGCTAAGGAATTGCTTTATGCCTTTTTAGACAATGACAAATTTAATAAATTAATTAAAAGCAAGCTGCAAAAAGAAGATTTAGCCATCAATTTTGCCTTAATCGCCAGTGCACTGTTTGCCAGTGATGGTTTATTTTTAGTGCAGAGTCGCCTAGCCATGAACGATATTTTTTATTTATTTTTTACGCTGAGTGCTAGCTATTTTTATTTTTTATATCGTCGGCAAAAAAACCTAATTGTCTTTTTTTTGAGTGGCCTAATGTTGGCTTTGGCTCTCAGTACTAAGTGGTCTGCCGTTTGGCTAATTATTTTGTTTTTAGTGATGGAATTATGGCGAATTTTCAAGGAAAAATCCTATCAACAATTGGCCTTTGTACTCTTTTCCTTATTGTTAACCCCAGTGGTGATTTATGTATTTGCTTATCTTCCTTATTTTTTTAGTGGTAAAAGTTTACTTGATTTTTTTCAGCTGCAGAAGCAAATCTTAAATTTTCAATTACATTGGGCTAGTCCTCATCCCTATCAATCGGGGCCACTAGCTTGGCTACTTAATTGGCGGCCGGTTTGGTATTTTACCGATTTGTCACATAGCAACTGGCGTCAAGATATTTATGCGCAAGGCAATCCCCTGCTTTTTTTGTACTTGCTTGCTTTACCTGTTTTTTTATGGCAATGGAAAAAAAGTTTGAAAAGCAAAGCTTTGATAAAAAAATGGCAAGCGACACTTTTTCAGCCCACCTATTTAAGGCTGCTGATAGTTTTTTTAGCATCTTTTTTACCTTGGATTTTATTTGCTAGACCAATGTTTTTTTATCATTTCTTGCCTGCGCTCCCCTATCTGGTTTTATTAGTTGCTTGGCCAGTGTATTTATTTAGTTTAACAATCAAATCTAAAGACCAGCGCCGAGCGCTAATCTTTCATTTCTTATTTTGGCCGCTGTTAGTGGCTATGCTTTTTTATCCCCATTGGACTGCCTTACCGGTTCCAGAAAAAGCTGCTCACTATCTTTACTTTTTCTTAGCCAACTGGCGATAAGTATAAATAAGGTATAATTTAGCAGAATAATAATTCGGCTGGTGAAGGTTTATATGAAAAAAGTAGCAATTATTGGTGGTGGTTTCGGCGCTTTGAATGTAGCGTGGCAATTAAGTAATATTGCTGGTCCAGATAAATTACAGATTGATGTCTTTGAGCAAGACCAACAACTAGCTGGCACTGCTGGGGGTTTTCAAGAGAAAAATTGGGCTTGGACTTTGGAAAAACACTATCACCATCTTTTTGCCAAGGATCGTGCTTTTCAAAATTTTTTAAAAAGCTTGGGCCTTGAGGAAAAACTGTTTTTCAAAAAGACTAAAACTAGTACCCGCTGGCAAGGTAAAAATTTTCAATTAGATTCAGCTTTGAGCCTCTTGGCTTTTCAAGAATTAAGTTTCTTTGATCGTTTGCGCACCGGCGTAGTCTTAGCTTTTTTAAAAATTTTACCCAATGGTCAATTTTTGGAAAAATATCCTGCCAGTGTTTTTTTACAAAAAACTATGGGCCAGAAGCCCTGGCAAATAATTTGGCAACCGCTATTTAAATCTAAATTTTCTACTTGGGCAGCGGATATTAATATGGCTTGGTTTTGGGCCAGAATTAAGCCAAGAACTGTTAAATTAGCCTATGTTGAAGGTGGTTTTCAATCCTTAGCCTCAGAAATTCAAAAGAAACTGAGTAAAAAGGGTGTTAAATTTCATTTACAAGAACGGGTTGAAAAAATTTACTTGCCAAACCAAGCAAAAAATAAGCAAGCTTATTTCAAATTAAAAATTAAGTCACTAAAAAATCAAAGCAAATCCACTCAAGAGAAAAAATATGATTTAGTTATTAGCACTCTCCCCTCCACTCAATTCCAAAAACTAGCGGCCTTGTCCGAATTAAAAGATGATCATTTGCGGGGTTTATCGGCCATGACTATGGTTTTACGTTTAAAAGAGCCCCTTCTACCAGACAAGATCTACTGGTTAAATATTAATGAAAAAAGATGGCCTTTTTTGGCAGTCGTGGAACACGATCATTTTATTGATAATCAGTATTACAACCATGAACACTTAATCTATTTAGGCAGATATTTATCGAGTGATGAGCCAGCTTATCGCCAGTCAGCAAAAACAGTTTGGCAAAGTTATTTACCATACTTGCGCAAATTAAACCCAAATGTTGAGCAATTACTCATTGAGTATCGCTTATATAAAGAAGATTTTGCCCAACCCTTAGTTAAGGTCAATCACAGTCAACATTTACCAAAAATGCGTACCAGTTGCCCCAAGCTTTACTGGGTATCAACGCAACATATTTATCCTTTTGATCGAGGCCTGAATCAGGCAATTGTTGCCAGCAACCAGCTAGTTGCCGAGATTAAGCAAGACTTTGGGTTTTAGTGTTGTTGAAATTCTAGATCACAAGTTAAAAATTTTTTGTTATAGTAGTGAGGATGATTTTTCAAGTTTATTTATCTTTATTACTTTTACAATTATTAGCAATTCCCCTGTTTGCGTATTTGAGTAAAACTTTTACACAAATAAAAGATGGTCTATGGGCTTTTGCTCGTTTTTTTAGCTGGTTTATTCTGTCGCTGCTGGTCTTTTTTATCGCTTACTTAAAAATCCCCATCAACACCACTGTTGGCGTATATCTTGTCTTATTAGTGTTATTTTTAGTAAATATTTATTTTCTATTTATTGCTAAAAACCGCCAGCAACAGCAAGAATTACTTAAAAATTATTGGAAGAAGTTTTATCGTCAGATTATTATCGAGGAACTAGTTTTCTTAGCTTTTTTTAGTTTTTTATTAATTGTCAGAAGTTTTCAACCAGAGATTCTTGGTTTAGAAAAATTCATGGATGCTGGTTTTATTCAGGCTTATCTGAAATCACCCACTTTGCCTGCAGCAGATATGTGGTTTGCTGGTGAATCAATAAATTATTATAGTTTTGGTCATTTTATGGGTGCGATTTTAGTGCATATTTGGCGAATTGATTTGGCTTACTCTTACAACTTTCTATTGGCGACCGTCATGGCTTTGTTGGCTAGCGAGGTTTTTTCTTTAACTTTTAATATTAGAAGCCATTTTGCTTGGAAATCGTCAGTTAAAAAAGCAAAAAAGACTGAAGCACAAGCCAATTTTTCAGCTTCGGCTGGGACTGCTCTCCTTGCCAGCTTCCTAGTCACTTTGTTTGGCAATGGCCACGCACTTTGGTATTTTTTAAGCCAGGGTAACTTTATTGATTATTGGTATCCTAATGCCACCCGTTTTATCGAGCACACTATTCATGAATTTGCTGTTTATAGTTTTGTGGTGAGTGACCTGCACGCTCATGTGTGGTCGATGCCCATCATCATTGCCCTGCTAATGACAATTTTTTTATGGTTAAGCGAATTAATTGAAGAAGTTAAAAGACAAAAAATCATCAAACTATTTGCTGAACGATTTTTTATTCTGAGTTTAGTTTTGGGCGTATTATTTGGCAGTTTGGTCATGACTAACACCTGGGATGTTTTTATTTACGCCATTTTATTATTAGTCTTGGGAGTTTTATTATTAATGTGGCGAACTGATTTTTTCTGGCCACTTTGTAGTTCAGCTTTAGGTTTAACTTTAACCATGGCAATTGTTAGTGCACCTTGGTTTCTAAATTTTCAATCTATTTCAGAAGGAGTTCACATGGCCACTGAACACTCTCCAATTTGGCAATTATTAGTCTTGTGGGGAGCTCACGCCATTCCGGTTTTAATTTTTATTATTATTTTGTTAGTTAATAGAAAACGACGAAGTAAAAAAGAAGAGGCAGCTTGGTTCTTTACATTGGGCACTTTTTTAGCTTTTCTTGTTTTATTAATTTTTACTGAATTCTTTTATTTTAAAGATATTTATACTCAGCACCCACGAGCTAATACAATGTTTAAATTGATGTTTCAAGGTTTTATTTGGATAGCAATTTTGTTAGCTTTGGCGATCTCTTTCTTTATTAGTCGGGCAAAAAGTCAGCAGTGTTTTAATTGGCAATTGATTAATATTCGTGAATCTTTACCTTGGAAAAAGAATAAATTATTCAAAGTCAAAGTGGCAGCTCGCACTATTGTATTTCTGTATTTGCCCATCGCTGCTTTAATTGTTGGTTTAGCGGCTTATCCAATTTTAGCCTTTAAAGGCTACTATGGTTTTAAAAATTATCAGGGTTTAGATGGCTTGCAATGGATGAATAAAAAATATCCCAGTTCTTACGCAATGGTTAATTATTTAAAAAATAATGAAGCTCAACAAGTTAATATTTTAGAAGCCAGTGGTGAAAGTTTCACTGAATTTTCCATGGTTTCGGCTTTTTCTGGCATGCCAACTGTTGTTGGTTGGCAGGTTCACGAATGGTTGTGGCGAGGCACTTGGGATCTCCCAGCCAAGCGCTTGGTTGAAGTTGAAACAATTTATCTAAACCCCACTAGTCAAGAAAGCCGCGCTCTTTTAGATCAATATCAAATTAAATACATAGTGATTAGCAATCGTGAGCGAGAAAAATATCCTAAGCTAAATGAACAGGCTCTACTCAGCTTGGGTCAAGTAGCTTGGACTGGCAGCGAAGACGGACTGCAACAAGATTATCTTATTTTACTTGAAAAGTAACCACCACTGTTTTAGATAAAGTGCTTGATCCTGGTTCTAGTGATGTGGCTGAGATATCGTTAGCTGCCAACTCTTTACTGTAAAAAGATCGATAACTAACATCATTCTCAACAATTTCTAAAATCTTGACAATTTTTTGTTGATTTTTGGCAGCAATAGTTTCTGCTTTATTACGGGCATCAGCGACAGCGTCATTAATTAATTCACCTTCGCTTACATATTGTTCGTCTAGCCTAAAATTAGGACCATAGACGTAATTTGCTTGGCTTTGGTTTAAAATCTGTAGTAATTTTTCACTTTCTTGCTTGAGCAAGGCACTTTCTTCATTACGCAAAGTGATACTGATGCTGGTATTAGCTCGCCAATCACCAGTTTTACCCGTGATATTTTCTTCACTAATCATCTTTATCTCTGGATTAGCCAGTGGCGCCACTGCCTCTTCATTTTCTTGATAAACACTAACTTGATTGGTTTGAATATCTTCATCAGCAATGCCAAAGTTTTTAACATCGATTAAGAGTTGATCTACAACTTGATTAGCATTATTAATTGCTTGCTCTTTTGTTGGGGCAATGACTTCAATGCCAGCAGAAAATTCAGCGAGCTGATTGGAGACATTTTCTTGGGCTAAACCTTGAACAGTAATGATGCTTTTTTCCTTATCAAACAGTGTCAATGAAGTAAAATTTTGGATTAAAAAATAGGTCGAAAAACCGAGAATAAAAACTATTAAAAATTTAAAAAAGGAATTGTTGTTATTGTTCATATGGTGGTCATTATTACACAGATTGGCTGCTTTTGAAAAGTGTAGGAACTAGCTATCGCTAATTAATTGGCTAAATTTTACTCGCTGATGAGCTCAGCAAATTCGGCACTGACCCATGCCTCTTGTCCTTCAAATTTGATCTTTAGCCAGTCTGTAGTTTGCGCACTGGCAGTAGCTTCTAAATCAGTTGGCAAATCTTCTAAATAGGGATAATAAAAATTAGTTTTGGCAAAACCCAACTCTTTGGCATTTTTATCAGCTGCTTCTCTCACTCTTAGAACTTCTAAATTATCAACAAAAAAATTGGTGCTGTTGATCTTAACTTTTTTGCCGATAATCGCTGTTGCTTCTGCTCTGCCCCAGCTTTCATCTTCGATTAACTGGGTTGAGTCACTAGCGCTGGTATCCACAATAGAGTCGACCAACTCCTGTTGTAGATCAATATTTGGATCAATTGTGGCTGAGTTTAACTTAGCTAAGGTGATAGTTGCCTTAATCTTATATCCAGGCAACACTTGCACGACATTTTCTTGGGTCTGATAAGAAGGCAGACTAACTTGATAGGTATATTCTTTGGGTTCTAAGTTTTCTAAAGTCAGTGGTGCGTATTGAACGGCATCATCTTCAAAGCTGAGGAGAGCGTTTTCTGGATGAGTTTCAAAACTAATCACACCTAAATCATCTGAGTTTTTTGAGTTTTTTAGAGGTTCTAGTTCATAAATAATAACTGAACTTTCTTTAGCATTGGCTCCTGGCGTATAGGAAATCACCGTGAGCGTGCCTTTACTTAAAGTAATGACCAAACTCAGTTCGGCTAAATTTTCATCATCGGGGACAATTTTCAAAACATAGTCGTCACTCTTAATAGTTTTTTCAGACAGAGGTGCTTTTTCCAAATACTGATTATCTAAAAAAACGCTAGCGTATTGGTCTGACCCGTGGTACTCAATTTGTAGACCAGCTAAATTAAT
>Ga0265295_1008698_pt1 | contig 11179 bp, 9 predicted proteins | sample Munlansysbiofilm_FD_192503 | JGI IMG/M metagenome (GOLD analysis project Ga0265295, IMG submission 192503) | Leachate microbial communities from a municipal landfill in Southern Ontario, Canada - Methane capture system biofilm | ecosystem: Engineered > Solid waste > Landfill > Unclassified ... | reverse complement strand
TGTTTGGAAATCGACACGTTTGTTTAGCAAGAGAACTTACCAAGCATTACGAATCTTACATTGAAGGTAATCTTCTAGAGTTAATTGAAGCAGACCTAGTTGAAAAAGGTGAATTTGTCATTATTTGTGAAGGCTATCAAAAAATAGAAGAAGAAATTACCTCACCAAGGGACAAAGTACTAGAGTATATCGAACTTGGTTATGACCATAAGGAAGCCATCAAAATGGTAGCTAAAGAGATGGGCGTAAATAAGAATATTGTTTATCAAGAAGTGATTAATCAAGGTGGAATTAAAACCAAATAAGACCCCCTTATTTCAAATAAAAACGCTTTATCATTTAAGTGGAAAAAAACGTGAAATTAAAGGTTGATTTTTATATCTTAATTCACTATAATAGTGTTGATATAGCTATGATGAAAAGAGTAGGCTAATTAGATACCTTAGAGAGTTTGTGGTTGGTGTAAACAAACGTATTGATTAGTTGAACATGATTTCTGAGCTATTTGGCCGATAAGTAGGCTAAATCGTAGACACGCGTTAAGTGTTTAAAGGGCTAAGTAACAAAAAGTTATTTAGAACTAAGGTGGTACCGCGATCATTCGTCCTTAGATTTATTTTAAGGACGTTTTTTTTATGGAGGATGAAGAAAATGAAAAAACCATTTTATATTTCAACTGCAATTGCATACGCTTCTGCCATTCCACACGTTGGTAATGTCTACGAAGCAATCTTAGCTGATGCAATCGCAAGATTCAAACGACTTGATGGCTACGATGTCTACTTTCAAACAGGCACAGACGAGCATGGACAAAAGATTGAGTCAAAAGCACAATTAAAAGGCATTGACCCACAAACCTATACCGATCAAATTTCAAACGAAATTAAGCGAATTTATCAATCGGTTGATGTGTCTTATGATTACTTTATTCGTACAACCGATGAGAATCATAAAAAAACCGTTCAACATATTTTTAAAAAGCTTTATGATCAAGGGGATATTTACCTCGGAAAATACGCAGGATGGTATTCTGTTTCAGAAGAATCCTTTATTTTAGAAAAGGACATCGTGGATGGCAAAGGACCAAACGGTGATACCTTGGTTTGGACCGAAGAAGAAACGTACTTCTTCGATTTAAAGAAGTACCAACAACGTTTGGTTGACTACATTAACGAACACCCAAGTTTTATACAACCGGAATCACGTAAAAATGAAATGATTAATAATTTCTTATCAGAACCCTTACATGATCTTGCGGTGTCTAGAACCTCATTTGAATGGGGGATTAAAACATTCAATGAAAAACACGTAATCTACGTGTGGTTAGATGCCCTCACTAACTACATTTCGGGTCTTGATTTGGATGGTTTTTTAGAATTTAGTGAAAAATTTAAAACGTACTGGCCTGCAGACATTCATTTAATCGGCAAAGACATTTTACGTTTTCATACCATTTACTGGCCAATCATGTTAATGGCTTTAGGGTTGGATTTACCAAAAACAATTTTTGGTCATCCATGGGTATTAATCGATAAATCAAAAATGTCTAAGTCCGTTGGAAATACACTCTACACCGATGACATTTTAAAATTCTTCAAGAAAGATACATTAAGATATTACGTCCTACACGAGATACCTTATCAAACCGATGGGAATTTAACCTATGAGTTGTTAATTGAACGCAACAACACCGATTTGGCTAACACCTTAGGCAACTTAGTTAACCGTACCATTGGTATGGCTAATAAGTACCGTGGCGGTTTAATTAAGAAGGCGAACACAAAAGAAACTTATGAAATCAATTTGGTTGAATCTTGTGAACAATTACTAAGTAGTGTTAGACAAAAGATGGATGAATACCGTGTGTCAGATGCGCTAGAAGAAGTGATGAAGGTAACAAGACTTGCGAATAAGTTCATTGATGTCACTGAACCTTGGAAGCTATACAAAGATGAGTCAAAACAAGCAGAACTCGATGGAGTCTTATATGAGCTCATTGAGACCATTCGTGTGGTTGCAGTGATTCTACAAGCATTCATACCTGAAACAGCCAAAGAAATTCTAAACCAAATTAACTCAAATGACGTTAGCTTTGAGTCTATTACTTCATTTGGCAGCTTTAAAGATCAAACCCTACTAAATCAGGCAAAGGTCTTATTTGAACGTTATGATTTAGAACAAAAACTTGAAGAAATCTTAAGAGGTTAGTTTAGTAAAGTGATGAAGAATGAAAAATTGCTAATTGAGCTTAGAGCACTTTTAGCAGTGACGATATTTACAATTGTGTATGGTATTGGTGTTTCTTGGTTTTTAGAAGCCTCAATTGAACCATTATACACCGGTGGTATCCCTGGATTAGCCCAGCTTGCAAGGAATATCATAAATCAACATTTTGACATGAATCTAGGTAATTTTTTCCTAGGTGCATTTGTCTTTTTAGGCAACATCCCAATCATGGTGATTGGATGGTATGGGGTATCAAAACGCTTTACAATTTATAGTTTAATCTCGGTTGTGATACAAGCAACCATTCTAGGTTTCATCCCGGTGTTTGATGTTGGAATTGATGACACATTTGTTTTAGCTGTCATGGGTGGCTTATTAACCGGTGTTGGTGTCGGTGGCGCACTTAAGTATGGCACGTCAACCGGTGGATTAGATATTATCGCTCAGTATTTTTCATTAAAAAACGGTACTAGTGTGGGCTTCATATCAATGATCTTAAACGTCTTTATTGCACTTATGGGTGGACTCGTGTTTGGCAGTGCGAGTGTGGCGGCATATACAATTATTCGAATCATTGTTGCAACCATTGTCACCGATAAGATTCATACGGCGTATCATTTTTTACAAGTTGAAATTATCACGCAACACCCTCAAGATATTTACAAGGGTATATTAGAAAAAGTCTATCGTGGTGTGACCTTGATTAAAGTTGAGGGGGCATATTCACACACCGAACGAACAATGATGATTGTAGTCATCTCAAGTTATGAGCTGACACAAATCAAAAATTTAGTTCGAGCCATTGATTCACACGCATTTATAATCACACAACCAGTCAAAACAATCTATGGGAATTTCGCAAGAAAAACCATTGTTTAAAAAAAGATTTAAGCAAATAATAAGTAGGAAAAAAAACGGCTTAAAGTTTATCGATAAAAAGATTGACAAAACAAACGACTTATAGTAATATTTATACGGTACGTTTTAAAAAGCCCAAAAATAGCCCTTATTATAAAATAAGGAGAGGAATTGAAAATTATGAGTAAAACATTTATGGCCAACGCTCAAAACATCGAAAGAAAATGGTATGTTATTGACGCAGAAGGCAAAACACTTGGTCGTTTGGCGACTGTCGTAGCATCTGTATTAAGAGGTAAACTAAAACCAACATTCACGCCTCACGTGGATTGTGGCGATTACGTTGTTATCGTTAACGCAGACAAAATTGAATTAACAGGGAAAAAGTGGACTGACAAGTTATACTACCGTCACAGCGAATACAACGGTTCTTTAAAATCAAGAACTGCTAAAGAAGTGATGGAAAAATTCCCAACCAGAATGGTTGAAAAAGCAGTAGAAGGTATGTTACCTCATACGACATTAGGTAGAGATATGTATAAAAAATTATACGTATATGCAGGTAGCGAACACCCACATATCGCACAAAAACCAGAAAAGTTGGAGGTAAAATAATATGGCAAAAGCAGTTCAATATTTAGGTACAGGACGTCGTAAGAGTTCTGTCGCAAGAGTAATTCTTACTACCGGAACAGGCGAATTCGTTATTAATGATCGCCCATTTGAAGATTATATCCCTTCAGCAGCAACACGTCTTGACGTTGTACAACCATTAGCATTAACTGAAAACGAAGGTCGTTTCGACATCCGCGTTAACGTTTATGGTGGTGGTATCACAGGTCAAGCTGGTGCAATCCGTTTAGGTATCACAAGAGCGTTACTTGAAGTGAACCCAGAGCTAAGAGCAACATTAAAGCCAGCAGGACTTATTACGAGAGATTCTCGTAGTAAAGAACGTAAAAAATATGGTCTTAAGAAAGCTCGTAAAGCTTCTCAATTCTCTAAACGTTAATTTTCAATCACAATTGGACAAAACAAAAACAAAGGACTTCTCACCCTTTGTTTTTTTTGGTCTAAAAATCACTTACTATCTTATGAGATAATCGATTTATCTGGGAGTGTTCATTATTTACAATAATGTAAGCGTTGACATTAATTGTATACCTATGTTAAAATAAAGTGTATATAAACAACGTTCGCATATATAGACGAATGGAGGATCTCATGACGAAATGGATGGCACTAGGTCTCTTGATTTCTTTAATGTTTGTAGTAACCGCATGTCAAAAAAATAACGCAGAAGAATTATTTAAAGAAGTCATTGAAGCAGTAACTTTTGACTCTGAAGTCAATAATGATTTGTATTTGCCAAATCGTTATAAAGAAGTTTTGATTACTTGGGAATCGAGTAACGAAGAAATTCTTTCCTCAAAAGGGAAAGTGAATCGTCCGCTTTTTGATGAGGAAAACCAAGAAGTGACACTAACAATGATTCTTAATTATCAAAACCAGGTAAAGCGCGTTTTATTTACATTGACTGTCGTTAAAAACGAACAAACAAGAGAAGAGATACTAAAAGCAGTATTAGACCAAATTGAATTCGGTAACACAATCACAGAAAGTTTAGATTTAGTCTATGAAGTTAATGGGGTTTTACTCTCTTATCAATCAAGTCACCCGCTGAATTTAACGAATGAGGGTGACTTACTAAGAAGACCTTACTATAACGAGGATGACTTGAGCGTTACTTTAACTGTGACGGGTTTTGATGGCGAATATGAGATGTCAAAAGACATCACATTGATTATTTTAAAAGAAGAGAAACTAGAAACCAACGTAACGGGTTTTGCAAGTATTTACTTTGATGAATCAGTCTTTAATGAAGGTAATTACTACGTGGTTTCAAATGAAAAGGAGTTAATTGAGGCACTTTCGATGACCGGTGATAAAGCCGCTAGAGTGATTGAAATTATGAACGATTTAAACCTTGGTTATCACTATGTGAAAAAAACCTACCCGGAACTTGCCTTAGATTCGAGGGTATTTAGAAATCACAACACACCCTTGACGCACCCAGATTTAATTGAGCATGGTGTTTCAAGAATACAAATCAGAGATCGGTCGGAAGGTCTTAGCCATGGGGTTGGCCTCAAATTGTTTTCAAAAAATGGAAGTACAATTAAATACGCAACCTTTTTAATAAAGAACAGTACGAACGTATGGATTGAAAATTTGAGTTTTGATGGTATTTGGGAATATGATGATTCGTTTGATTACGACAGAAATGACTACGATTACATCACCATCGAAGACTCAAAGAACGTATTTATCAATCACGTAACGCTTCACCAAGCCTACGATGGCTTAATTGATGTCAAAGGGTACAGTGATCACATCACAATTTCAAACTCTCTATTTGTCGCAAGAGAAAACGAACACATCAGAAGACAAGTGGATTATCTAGAGGATAATCGAAGTCAATTTCCAAAGTACAATGCCTATCGTACGCTTGGGATGACCAAAGAAGAACTTGTGACACTACTTAGTTTTCAAAAGAAGGGGCATCTAATCGGCTCAGGTGAGTTCAATGATGAAAATAAGTACTACACGGTAACCCTATCAAACAACCACTACATTAATATCTTAGATCGAATCCCTAGATTAAGAGGTGGTGATGTACACATGTATAACATAATACATGACGCGTCTGAGGCGAATGCGTTTCGAACTTATGTGAATGTGACTTACAAGATTAGTTTTACTAACCAAGGCATTGTCACAACTGAAGACGGTGCAGTGCTCATGGAGAATTCAATTTTCAAAGGGATCAACACACCCATTCGAAATAACCAAAAAAGTGGGGCTGAAGGCTACACAGGGAAGTTTTTAGTTAGAGCTTCTATTTATCAACTAGGCAATTATTATGATTATTCAAGTTCGACGGACAAACTCACAATCTGGCGTGCAAATGACGCAGCAGTCCTACCTTTTGAATTAAATAACTATGATGAAATCCCCTACGATTACCAAATGATTAGTGCACTTGATTTAGAGAGTCACTTTGAGGTTAACCGTGTGGGGGCAAATAATAACTTACAAGGAGAAAAATAGATATGAAGAAATTTTGGATTGTAGTAGTACTGGCTTCAAGTATCTTCTTGCTTACTGCCTGTGGTGGAAAGAAAGATGATTCAAACACGATTTCGTTCTCGTGGTGGGGGACTTCTGATCGAAACGTAGCAACCTATCAAGCCATCGAGCTGTTTGAAAAGAAATACCCTCAATATAAAGTCGAAGGGGAAGAAGCCCCTTGGAGTGGGTATCAACAAACCTTATCAAACCGATTATCAAGAAATCGTGAAGCCGATGTCTTTCAAATTAACTATAACTGGGTATATTCGATGTATGGGATTAATCAATTCCTAGACATCAATGAATTGGGCCTTGATTTATCAAAATACCCAGAAGACGAACACACCCCAATCACCGTTGATTCAAAAACACTCGCCTTATCGGTCTCCGAAACAGGCTACGTCTTTTATTTAAATAAAGATTTGTATGATAAAGCTGGCGCAACCATTCCAAAAACCTGGGATCAATTGATTGAAGCGGGTAAAAAAATCGGTGCCTACAATTCAAACAAATACGCACTAGGGCGATTAGATGCGCAACAAGTTGCCATGTTGATGTTTAGCTACTTGTCACAAGTGACGGGTAAAAATGTGATCAATGAGGCAAATCAATTAGCTTTTAGTGAACAAGAATTACAAATGGGATTTGGATTTCTAAATGAGTTAAGAAACAACAACGTACTCATTCAATCGAATGCTACCGACACACACAACGATGGGCCATCTAATCCAAACTGGCAATTGTATGAAAATTATGGTGGGATTATGACTTGGAACACATCGATTTCAGAATACGAAAACACCCTACCTGGTGGCAGTGAAAAAATCGTAATGGCTGGTATGTTCCAACAAAATGAAGGCGAACAAAAAGGTATGTATAAAAAAATATCAATGGCCTATGCGGTAAGTCCTCGTGTTGCAGCCACTAAGGAAAAAACAGCTGCGGTTAAGGCTTTCTTAGAGTTCATGACAACCGATCCTGAGGCGGTTAGAATACTTGGTGTCGACCGCGGGGTTTCTAATAACACGGAAACACAACAAATTTTACTAGACACAGAAACCACAGATTTTACGAAATCGCTTGAATGGCAAGGCCATAACGTTGTACAAAATATATTTACCGATCAAATCGCAAAAGGCGTGGATTTATACATTCACCCATACTATGAACACGACACATTTAGACTAATTTATGAAGCACCAATTGAGCGTTTTTTATTTGGCAACGCAACCGCTCAGCAAGCCATTACGGACATCAATAGAAGGTTCAATACCGAGCTTTCTAATGTGATGAACAATTAAGTATGGTAGGTGAAAAAAAATGGGTACCCTATGTCTTATTGTTGCCATGGGTCATAGGATTTATCGTTTTTAAACTCTACCCATTCATCAATTCGTTTTACATGAGTTTATTTAAACGAATTCGCGGTATGGTTGAATTCGTTGGGTTTCAAAATTACATTGATTTGTTTGATAAAGACTCGACCTGGGGAGAACTCTTTATGAACAGTATCAAAGTGACCGGCATTTATGTCTTTGTCACCGTGCCATTAATTCTGATTGTATCGCTATTAGTGGCCTATATATTATCAAAAAAGATTAAAGGTGTCGGGCTATTTCGAACGGCATACTACATCCCGACGGTCTTAGGTGCAAATATCGCTGTGGTAATCTTGTGGCGGTATATCTTCCAATACAATGGGTTAATTAATCAGTTTCTAATGATTTTTGGATTGAAACCAATTTCTTGGCTAGGGACCGGTTGGGGTGCAATGACCTCAATTGTTGCCTTAAGGGTTTGGCAATTTGGTTCAACCATGTTGATTTTTCTAAATGCGTTAAAGAATGTGCCTGAATCTTTATATGAAGCAGCAACGATCGATGGCGCATCCAAAACCAGTCAGTTTGTAAGAATTACCTTACCAATGATTACCCCAATTATTTTATTTAATGGGGTCATGCGACTGGTTGATAGTTTTCAGGTCTTCAATGGACCACAATTAATCACACAAGGTGGACCATCCGACTCCACACGTGTCATCAATATGTTAATTTACCAAGTCGCATTTAGTGGGTCTAATGATCTATACACAGGTAGTGCAATGTCCTGGATCTTGTTTGTCATCATCATGATCTTCACGGTTGGTATTTTTAGAAGCTCAAAATATTGGGTTTACTATCAGGATTAAGCCGATGACAACAAATAAGAGAATCCAATTACACAAACGAAAAAAACGCATCAAAGAAATAGTCAAATACACCATTTTGGTGGGGGTCGGATTTGTGATGTTATACCCACTACTTTGGATTGTTGGTGCATCATTTAATGATGGACCAATGGCGAGTTTTTGGTTTATCCCAGAGAATTTTACGCTTGTGGGATGGCAAGGTGTTTTAAAGGCACCTGGTTGGGGATCGATTGAAGGGTATTCAATGCTTAGGGCATTGTGGAATACCTTACAATACACACTGCCTCAAACCTTCTTTATGACGTTTACGACACTACTAACGGCATTTGTGATGACAAGAATGACGTTTAAGGGTAAGAAGATTGTGTTTGCGATTATCATCGCAACCATTTTGATGCCAAATACGATATTTAGAATACCAATGTTCGCTTTTTGGACAACGGATTTCATGTTGCCATTTTGGGACAATGAGTTACCGTTTTTATCCTATCTGCCTTTATGGGCTGGGGCACTATTTGCGGTTAATTCATTTTCGGTATTCATGTACATACAGTTTTTTAGAAGCATTCCAAAAGATTTAGATGAAGCGGCTTATATGGATGGGGCAAACACATTTCAAGTCTTGATATACGTGTTGATTCCAATTCTAAAACCCATCATTATGACGGTTGGTTTACTTCTATTTATTTCAGCATTTAACGATTATCAAGGCCCGTTGATTTACCGTGGGGCAACCTCGACATACCCACTGTCAATTGTTTTATCCACGTTAACTGTGGATTCAATGACAACGTATGCGCATGTGTATGCTAAAAGTATTTTTGGGGTATTATTATTGATTATCGTGTTCTTTTCAGCACAAAGATACTTTGTTGGTAATGACTCAGATTCAGCCATTAAAGGTTAGGAGGGTTTATGAAGAAAATAGTGATTAGTTTTATCTTAGTGTCCATGACATTGACACTAGGTGCTTGTGATAAGAAAAAAGAAGAACCAATCGTCGATGAAGAAAAACAATCCGTTTGTATGGAACAACCACTATCAAGTGGGTGTTTCGATCCGAATTTTGATTTAGATTTTATCTCACCGACCAAAGAAGAATTTCTAATTTCAGAAACATTTGAAACGGAATTTTTAAATCAACAACCTTACAACTGGTTGTTGTATCGTAATCAAGAATACCAAGCCGATTCGGTTTCAGCTCGAGTGGTTGAAATGGATGGAAATAAGGTTGTTAAGGTCTTTTCGGATGGTAAGTACTCACCAGCCTTTCCTCAAGGTGTGAGTAAACCTGAGTCCTTGATTCTGTCAACAAAGTTCAACTTAGATCAAACTCGTTCAGGCGTTGCGACAGGCAAGATTATGGTACCGTCTAACGAAGGCAATGAAGTGAGTTTTGGCATTTATACGGGTGCTGTCAATGTCGCTTCAATCCTGATTGACAGACAAATGAAGTTAACTGTTAAGATTGGTGGCCCATTCTTTTATCATAGTGGTAGTGGTGATAGTGGCATCTATGTTGACACAAACTTGACATTAACAAGAGATGAGTTTCATCAGTTTAGTTTTCACTGGGACGGCAACACTAATCTATTAAAGGTTGTCCTAAATCAAACAACAGACGTCATACTTTATGAAGGTGAGTTTCATATTTCAGCTAGAACAAATGCAGTAGCCACTGAATTTTTACAAGTGCCAAATGTCTTTAAAGTCACGATGCCAAAAGCGCTAAATATGCAAGGGTATGCGTACATTGATGACGTTATCGTAACGAGAAAGGGGGCATAACACATGAAAAAATATGTCACATTATTTTTGATGATTACCCTACTTGTTTCTATTCCAAATACAATTAAAGCAGAAACGTCTAATGTCGTCTATACCGATGAAGATTACGATCGACTACACGCGGTGATTAACCACGTTGAGAATATTCTTCATTATGGTCATGCCTACAATGAAGAAACCAAGTTACTTCCAGATGCGATTAACACCCTAACGGGTGAACCAGCCAGGTGGGTATTTCCAAACCGGGCTGAAGTGCCTTACGCTAACTTAGCAAATCAGCAAAACTTCTTTAGAACCTTGGTGGGCTTAAGCAAAGTAACCGGAAGTGATAAATACAAGCTTCAGGCAAAGGAAATCGTGGGTTATTTTATGGATAATTATCAAAACCCAAATGGCCTGTTTAACTGGGGTGGTCACCGTGCGATTAACCTAGATAACTTAGAAGTACAATCGACCGAAGGTCCAAACGGCCCACATGAGTTGAAAAATATGATGCCGTTTTACGAACTAATGCTTGAAGTCGATGAAGAAAAAACCACTCGGTTTATGAAACAGTTATGGACAGCACACTTCTATTGGGATTCGCAAAACATGAACAGACATGGGTCTTATTCAACCGCTTTTGATCAAAACGTGTTTGGTGCACCCATCCCAGAAGACGTAATTAAGATGGATGAACAAGGCAATCCAATCATTCCAGATGATTCACCAGGGTTATTGCCTTTTGTCAATTCCGCAACGGATTTGGCTTACGCGGCATTAACGCTATCCAATCACACCGGTGATCCCGTACCAAAACAATGGGCAGAATACTTAATGAGACAATACAACCTCGCCTCAAACCCGGTCACTGGAATGACAGTTTATCAATTTAAGTCGACCGCGGTTACAAAATCGGCCATCGAATGTGCAAACCCAGCCTACACCAATTCAGGCTGTGGGGATCGTGTCGCAAGACAATTTAGAGATTTTGGGCCAATCGCACGT
>Ga0265295_1008695_pt1 | contig 11183 bp, 8 predicted proteins | sample Munlansysbiofilm_FD_192503 | JGI IMG/M metagenome (GOLD analysis project Ga0265295, IMG submission 192503) | Leachate microbial communities from a municipal landfill in Southern Ontario, Canada - Methane capture system biofilm | ecosystem: Engineered > Solid waste > Landfill > Unclassified ... | reverse complement strand
TTTAAACGACTCGTTTTATAAATGGATAGATCAAGTTAGACGATCTAAAAGAAAACTACCTGAACTTCAAGAAAAGCTTGAATATTACAAAGTTAAACTCATAGGTTACCATGGAATCTCATACGATCAGATTGGATCAGGATCTTCAAATAAAAATGGTGATGAGAACCTTCTTTACTGGATTGATAAGATTAATCAGGTTGACGATGAAATAGAAATAAATAATGAAGTACTCATGAAGTATGAAGATTTCAAAAACTCACTTAAAGATGAACTTAAGATTATTCTTGATTCACATATAGAAAGAAGCAATGTGCAAGTAATTCTTAAGGAATTAGGGTTAAAAAGGAGTTCATACAACCAAAAAAAGGAAGAAGTCATTAGATTGTGGCTGGTTTATAATAATAAAGGGTTTTCTCAAAACTGACATAAGATAGCCTTTAATTGCAACAAGATGTCGTTTTTTGCATAAAAATAGTGTATAATGTTTATAATATGTTAAACGAAATAATTGACTATTTTTACAAATCAAGAAGGGGGCATTTTTATGTCTAATAAAAAAGAACAAGAACGTGCAGAACTCCATAAAACAATATGGCAAATTGCAAACGATTTAAGAGGTTCAGTAGATGGTTGGGATTTTAAGCAATATGTTTTAGGAATGCTCTTTTATCGCTTTATATCTGAAAACTTAGTGACTTATATAGATAAAAATCAAAAGGCATCAGGTGATGTTCATTTTAGTTATGAAAAATTGTCTGACGAAGATGCTGAAACTGCAAGAGAACAAGTAGTATCTGAAAAAGGGTTTTTTATACTTCCAAGTGAACTTTTCTCAAACGTCGTTAAAAAAGCAGATCAAGATGAAAACTTGAATGTTACTTTAGAGAAGATTTTTAAAGATATTGAATCATCAGCAAGCGGTACAGAATCAGAGAAGAATATGAGAGGTTTGTTTGATGACATAGATGTTAACTCGAATAAACTTGGCGGCACTGTAGTTGAAAAGAATAATCGATTAAGAAAACTCATGAAAGCCATTGATGATTTAAAACTTGGCAAATACGAAGATAATACGATTGATGCATTCGGTGATGCTTATGAATTCTTAATGACCATGTATGCAGCTAATGCTGGTAAATCTGGTGGTGAGTTCTTTACACCACAGGAAGTTAGTGAGTTATTGACAAGACTAGCGCTCATTGATTTTGGTAATCAATATACAGATAAAGATGGGAAAGTAGTAGTTCCAGATAAGACACATGTAGAAAAAGTCTATGACCCAGCATGTGGTTCAGGTTCTCTACTTTTAAAGTTCGCTAAGATACTAGGAAAAGATAACGTAGAACTAGGATTCTTCGGACAAGAAATTAATTTAACAACCTATAACCTTGCAAGAATTAATATGTTCTTACACGATATTAACTTTGAAAAGTTCAGTATCGGTTATGGTGATACATTGCAGAGCCCTATACACTGGGACGACAAACCATTTGACGCCATAGTATCTAACCCACCTTATTCAATTAAGTGGGAAGGTGATGCAAATCCATTACTCATTAATGATGAAAGATTTGCACCTGCTGGAGTACTAGCACCAAAATCTAAAGCAGATTATGCTTTTGTTATGCACATACTAAGCTGGTTATCATCAAACGGCACAGCATCAATTGTTGAATTCCCAGGTATTTTATATCGTGGTGGAGCAGAACAAAAAATAAGAAAGTATCTAATTGATAACAACTATGTTGATTCAGTTATTCAATTACCATCGGATCTATTTTTTGGTAGTACAATCTCAACAGCCATCATGGTATTAAGAAAAAATAAAAAGGACAACAAGATCCATTTTGTTGATGCAAGTAAAGAATTTGTCCGAATCGATATTAAGAATAAACTATCTCCAGCAAATATAACAAAGATCTTAGACTCTGTTCGCTACAAATCAAATAAAGATCATTTTTCAAGATATGTTGATGTAAATGAAGTTATAGAGAAAGAGTATAATTTGGCAGTTAACACGTATATAGAAGCAGCAAGTAGTAATGAGGTAATCGATATATATAAACTCAATCTTAAGATTAAAGAAATTGTTAATAGAGTAGATTTATTAAGAAAAGCTATTGATGATATTGTTGCCAATTTAGAAGGTTACGATGAATGAGTAAAATAGATGAATTAGTTAGAGATTTATGTCCTGAAGGTGTAAATTATCGTGAACTTGATGAGATCCTAATAGCTGGTAATGCTTCAACTACGGTTCCCAAAAAAGAATATAAAAAGAACGGTAAATATCCAATTATTGATCAGAGTATGAAAGATATTTCTGGTTATAGTGATGATGTTAAAGCTATCCCATCTAAATTACCCTGCATCATTTTTGGGGATCATACAAGAATAGTTAAATATGCAAGTGATGAATTTGCGCAAGGTGATAGTGGAACTAAAGTATTCGTAGCCTCTGACAAATATGAATCAAACATCAAGTATATTTATTACTGTTTTTCAAATCTTGATATTCCATCAAGAGGGTATAACAGACATTGGAGCTTAGTAAAAAAAATGTTGATACCTGTTCCTCCTATCGAGATCCAAAATGAGATTGTTAGAATATTAGACAATTTTTTTCAGTTAGAATTAGAGTTAAAAGAAGAACTTGAGATGAGGACTAAGCAGTTCGATTACTTTATAAATAAACTGCTTGATTTTTCCAAAGGCTGCGTTGATTACCCAAAGATAGATAAAATGATTAGTGTAATGTGTCCTGATGGTGTGAAATATGTTTCTTTAGCTCAAATAGGTACAGTTTTTTTTAGGGGAAAAGGAATAAAAAGAGATGAGTTGGTTGAGTCAGGATTTCCATGTGTTAGATATGGTGATATTTATACAAAGTATAACTATTACTTTAGTGAAGTTGATACTTTCACAAATACCAATTCTAAAACTAACAATAAATATATCGAGTCTGGAGATATACTTTTTGCGGTTACAGGAGAAACTATTGAAGAAATTGGCAAATCGGTAGCATATGTAGGTGAAGATAAACTTTTGGTTGGAGGAGATATAGCCGTAATGAGACACCAAGAGAATCCTAAGTTTTTAGCCTATTTAATGAGTTCACAAAATGTAATAAAACAAAAAATAAGTGGTAAAGTAAAAAGTAAAGTTGTGCATATGAGTGTAAATGATATTAAATCATTAGTCATTCCATTACCACCACTAGAAATCCAAAAAGAGATAGTTTTAATACTTGATACTTTCAATGAGTATGTGATGTCCAATTCTAGTGGACTGCCAGCAGAAATACTATCTAGAAGAATACAATATGAATATTTCAGAAAGTCTCTTTTGAGTTTCTAGGTGACTAACTATGAGTTTATTAAGTGATATTCTTAGTGCTAATAATGTGCTTAAATTTAAAAAATACACTTTGTCTGACTTAGCACATTATACAAATGGTAAGGGGCATGAAAATGATGTTTCAGATGATGGAAACTTTGTTTTAATTACATCGAAATTTATCGCAACAAATGGCAAAATAAAAAGAATGTGTGATAATAGATTTTCACCAATTGAGGCAGGTGAGATCGCAATGGTCTTAAGTGATCTACCTAACGGCAAAGCTTTAGCAAAATGCTATTTAGTTGAAGAAAATAATCGATATACAGTAAATCAAAGAATATGTAAATTATCACCGAAAACAGAAGTTATAATCCCGAAATTTTTGTACTATATTTTAAATCGACATGAAGACTTGCTTCGTTTTGATAGTGGTGTAGATCAAACAAATCTATCTAAAAGTCAGGTCGTGAATCTTGAGTTAACGATTCCTCCATTAGAAGTTCAAAACGAAATTGTCCGAGTTTTGGACGCTTTCACTGAGCTAGAAATAGAGCTAGAAGCTGAAATGGAAGCAAGAACAAGACAATACGAGCATTATCGTGATATGCTACTTGATTTTTCTACAGGTATTACTGGAGTTAATAGAATTGACAAGATGCTAGTTGAGCTATGCCCAAATGGTGTTACTTATGACACTTTGGGAAATAAAACAAAGATTCTTAGGGGAGCTTCACCAAGACCAATAAGTAGATTCATTACGACAGATGACAAAGGTGTCAACTGGATAAAAATAGGTGATACTGAAACAGGAGCCAAGTATTTAACAAAAACAGAAGAAAAAATTACTTTTGAAGGTTCACTTAAATCTAGAACTGTTTATCCTGGAGATTTTATTCTGTCAAACTCGATGAGTTTTGGACGTCCATATATATCTAAAATTGTAGGATGTATTCACGATGGTTGGCTGTCAATAAGTGAATATGAGAATTGTTTTACTACTGATTTTCTTTATCACTTGTTATCATCATCGATTATTCAAGGTCAATTTGGAAAAGGTGCAAATTATGGAACTGTAAGGAATCTTAATGTTGAAATTGTTAAGAATGTTATAGTGCCCATAATACCATTAAAAGTGCAACATGAAATAGTTAAAGTGCTGGATTACTTCAGCGAATATATAACTTCAAGTTCTAAAGGTTTACCTGCAGAAATTGAGGCAAGAAAAAAACAATACGAGTACTATAAAAATAAACTTCTCACCTTTTAAGGAGGTGCACTTTTGGAACAAATGAAAATCATTGCACAACAAAGTGAATCTACGGTTGTTGCTGAATATCAATCACCAGGAAATAGGCAAACTGCATATCAAAGTGAACGTGATCTTGAATTATCTTTAATTGCTCAACTTAAAAACCAAGGATATTCATTTATAAGTATCCATGGTAATGATGATCTCTTAAGTAACCTACGAATTCAAATAGAAAAGCTTAATAAGTTTACTTTCACTGACAAAGAGTGGACTAAGTTTTTAAACGAATACTTAGATAATCCTATGCAGGGTATTGTTGAAAAAACAAAGAAGATCCAAGAAGATTTTATTTATCCGCTAAGAAGAGAAGACGGCTCTCTTTTTAACGTTTTTTTAATTGATAAGAAACATATCCACAACAATAACTTGCAAGTTATTCATCAATTTGAAGCTGATGGTAAATACAAAAATATTTATGATGTCACCATATTAGTTAATGGCTTACCGCTTGTTCATATCGAGTTAAAACGTCGTGGTGTTTCTATTAAAGAAGCATTCAATCAGATTAACCGATATGAAAGAGAAAGTTTCTGGGTTGGTAATAGCTTGTATCAATATGCTCAAATCTTTGTCATTTCAAATGGTACCGATACTAAATACTATTCCAATACAACAAGAGAACTTGCATCCAAAGAAAACGTGAATAGCCAGTCAAATAAGAAAAAGACTAGCCACTCTTTTGAGTTTACGAGTTATTGGGCAGATGCTAGTAATAAGAATATCAAAGACTTAGCTGATTTTGCTTCCACGTTCTTTTCTAAGCACACCCTCTTAAACATACTGACAAAATACTGTATATTCACGGTTGATGAGTCATTACTCGTTATGAGACCGTACCAAATTGCAGCTACTGAAAAAATCATTAATCAAATTCATATCGCTAAGAATACAAGAAAAGTTGGTACGATTGATGCGGGTGGATACATTTGGCATACAACAGGTTCAGGAAAGACTTTAACTTCATTTAAAACTGCAAGACTAGCTACTGAGTTAGACTTTGTTAAGAAAGTTCTATTTGTAGTCGATCGTAAGGATCTCGATTATCAAACGATGAAGGAGTATGATAAGTTTGAAAAAGGTGCTGCTAACTCTAATACGAGTACTTCAGTGTTAAAGAAACAGTTAGAGAATCCTAATTCTAAAATCATTATTACAACTATTCAAAAACTTTCAATCTTTATAAAGAAGAATCCAAAACATGATATTTTCATGGATGATATTGTTTTAATTTTTGATGAATGCCATCGTTCACAATTTGGAGAGATGCATTTAGAAATCATTAAAGCATTTAAACGTTACTATATCTTTGGATTCACTGGTACACCTATATTTGCACTAAATACAACAACACATAATAAGTTCCCAACACTTAAGACTACTGAACAGGTCTTTGGTAGGAAGCTTCATACATATACGATCGTTAATGCTATCCATGACGGTAACGTCTTACCATTTAGAATTGATTATTTAAACACTGCAAAAGCATCTGAAGCAATTGATGAAAGTGAAGAAGTCTTTAATATTAAACGTGAAGAGGCGTTATTAGATCCTAGAAGAATCTCAGAAAATGTTAAGTATGTTTTAGAACACTTTGCTCAAAAAACAAAGAGGAATGAAAAAGCGTACGATTTTAGTCGTACACTAAACATTGAAGAAGTTGCTAATGCAAAATACCAGTCTATTTTAGATTCAGCTAAAGAAAAGAAACAATTATTAAAAATAACGGGCTTTAATTCTATCTTTGCAGTTGCGTCAATTGAGGCTGCTAAAAGATATTATGCGGAATTTAAGAAGCAACAAGAATCTTTAATTCCAGATCAAAGACTAAAAGTTGCAATGATCTATAGTTACCAGGCAAATGAAGAGTTAGATGGAACTTATGAAGAAAATAACGAAAATACTGATAATCTAGATCAAAGTTCTAGAGATTTTTTAGCAAGTGCAATCGTTGATTACAACACAATGTTTGGCACAAGCTATGATACTTCAAGTGACAAGTTTCAAAACTATTATAAAGATTTGAGCTTAAGAGTAAAGAATAAAGATATTGACCTACTAATCGTTGTCAACATGTTTTTAACTGGTTTTGATGCAACAACCCTTAACACCATATGGGTAGATAAAAAATTAAGAATGCATGGTCTAATTCAAGCATTCTCTCGTACAAATCGCATTTTAAATTCTATTAAAACATTTGGTAATGTTGTGTGTTTCAGAAATTTAGAACACCAAGTTAATGAAGCTATAAGTATATTTGGCGACAAAGATGCTGGTGGTATTGTTTTACTTAAATCATTTAACGAATACTATCACGGTTATGATGAATTTAAGGGTTATAAAAACCTTGTCCAAGAGCTTTTAACTGAATACCCTATAGGACAAGATATCATTGGTGAACAAGCTGAAAAAGCATTTATATCACTGTTTAACCAAATATTGAAGACACGAAATGTCTTACAAAGTTTCGATGACTTCAAAGGTAATGAAATCATCAGTGATTTTGATTATCAGGATTATCAAAGTATATATCTTGGTATTTATGAAAAGATTAAACGTACTAAAAAAGGTGATGCTGAATCTATATCTGAAGAGATTGAATTTGAAATCGAACTTGTAAAATCTGTAGAAGTTAACATTGATTACATATTATTACTGGTTGCTAAATATCACGAAGATAATACACAAGATAAAAAGGTTGAAATCAATAAAGCTATTGATGCATCTCCATCTCTAAGAAATAAAAAGGACTTAATTCTAAACTTTATAGATTCTTTGAGAGTGGATGCTTCTGTAACAGATGAATGGAAAGCATACATCAATAACAAGAAAAAAGAAGAACTTGATAAGATTATTCAAGAAGAAGATCTTGTTCCAAATGAAACACTTAAATTCATCGACCAAGCATTCAAAACCGGAGAAATAAAAGAATCTGGTACTGCGATTGTCAAGGTTATGAAGCCGGTTTCAATGTTTGGCAAAAATAATGGTGGAGTATCTAGAAGTCAAAAGAAACAAAGCGTCCTTGATAAAATGATAGATTTCTTTAACAGATTCTTTGGATTATAACTGTATTATTTTGGTCGTGAGGAGAGCTGAAAATGTCACAAATTAAAGCGAAAACTATAGAAATATATCTGCCTACAGGAGATCCTAATAAGGTCTCTCATGCAAGAATAACAACTGAGGCTATTAGAATAGTCTTTTTGCAAAAATCAGAAATTGAAAACCAAAGAAAAGAACTCGAAAGAATGGGTTGTTATATCTTGGTTGGAAAAGATAAAGATGGAAATAATTCTGTATATATTGGTGAAACAGAATCATTATATACTCGTTTAGTCCAACATAAGAAAGAAAAAGATTTCTGGGAATCTGCATATACTATTCAAAATTTAGGTGGGACGTTTGATAAGGCACATTTGACCTTTTTGGAACAACTAATGATTGAAAAAGCAAAAGAAGTTGATCGATTTGTTGTTCACAATGGTAATGGTGGGAAATCAACAACTATACCTGAATCTAAAATGAATGAATGTTTCATTTACTTTGAGACAATTCAAACTCTTATCAAATCGCTTGGGTTTAGTGTTTTTGTTCCAGAAGTTGAAAAAGAGGATCTAGAAGAGCATCCTCGTTTTTACTTTCAAAATAAAGTGAACTTTTGGAATGCTGAAGGTGTCTATATTGATGAGAAATTTATCGTCTTAAAAGGTTCTATTACAAGAATGAATCCCACTAAACATAAGCAAGATTCGAATGAGTTGAAATTTAGAGACAAGCTAATCGATGAGGGTGTCATTAAAGAAGTTAATGGTGTTTTGATTTTTGTCAAAGATTACGCTTTTAACTCTCCAAGTACCGCTGCCGATATTGTTTCACTGGGTAGTAATAGCGGTTGGGTAGTATGGAAAACAAAAGATGGTAAGACATTAGATGAAATTTACAGATAAAATGTAGGTCGAAGCAAAGGGGGCTATATGATATATCATTTTGGCTTGAAACTAGGTACTAGAAAAGATGGACATAAGTTAACTAGAGATAACTATTATGTTGTCAACAATAAAACATCCCTTTTTGATCGTATGATAGATTATTTCTTTAATAATGATAAATATAAAAGTATGCCTAAAGAATGGACGACTCGTTATTTTGCAAAAATGCTTGAATACTGCAATAGCATTCCTAAAAGTAAAAGACCTAGCTTTATTAAGAAAAGAATCGAATTTATAGAAGATGAACTATCCAATTTCTACAATAGCGATGAAGATTATAAATCTATTCTTGATAGAACAGTTAGTCTTAACGAGCAGTTAAAGGACAAGAAGAAGTTCAAAAAAATTTCAGTTCGAGAACTTAATTTCATAAGTATGTTTGATTGGGAAAAAGACATAACAGGTAGTCACTATACAGATGAATGGTGTAGTAAGCAACAAAAGGATGTTATGGAAAACTACGATCTAAATATTGAATTTTTCAATTGTCTCGATCGAATTGAGTTTGATGCTCAAATCGATAGTTTTAAAGAAAAGTATGCACAGTTCAAAGAAATTACTGATTTGAATCCATACATGGATGGAAGCGGATATTATGTCCTAATTGTGGATGAATATAAGCAATTGTATGTTGGAACTTCAATCACAATAGGTAAAAGAATAAGACAACACTGGAATGCGAGAAAACAGTTTGATAGATTACTATTTCCTATGGGAGCGATAGATAAATCAATAATACCTTTCGACAGTTTCAGAGCTCTTGATACGACAAGAGTTTTAGTTTATGAAACAGATGAAGTCTTTGATATTGAAGACGAATTTATTAAACAATTTGATGCAAGGTTTGTATGTAATAGAATGGCTGGAGGAATTCCACAAGGATTGCTTCATGCAATATCTATGATGAAGTCACGTACGCTTAAATAACTTTATTACGCCGATAATCTGTGTATATGGGCTAACAAAGTGGAAACGAAAAGAAAAGAAATACGATAACCAACTAATGGTTGTACATTTAAAGTAAAAAAGTAAATTATGACAGAATTAATAACAAATAGCAAAAATAAACATATAAAAAGGAGATAATATGAGATTAGTAGAATATGGAAGTTATCCTCAAGAATTAGTCACTGACGAATCTATTATTACGGAACTAGATTCAAAAAGCAAAAAAGAATCAAATGAAATGAAAATTGAATTAAATGGTGTAAAATATGCGAAAGTATACCCAGACCTTGATCCTTTTTCCTATGGATTAAAAACTTTTACTAATGGTGAAAAAATCATTCAAGGAAAGGCGTATTATTTTAAATATAGTCCAATAAAGTGGATAGAACTAGAAGATACGAAACTTCTATCATTGTATTTGCTAAGTTCGGATTTATTTGACGATAATGATTTCATGCCTACTACAAAATTTAATAAAAGTTCAATAAAAAAGAAGACGATTAAAAATTTCATTAAGCATTCCTTTATTGATGAGGGTAATTCTATATATTTGCCTAGTTTAGAAATCTTAAATTCCTCAGAATATGGTTTTGAATATGGAAGAGGACCTCAAGAACAAAGAAAAGCAAAATTGACAGATTATGCACTTGCTCTAGGTGCATACAAGGAAGATGAATCAAATTGTGGCATTTATTGGACTATGAATGAAAGAAGTGCAAATGAGCTTGAAATTTGGGTGGTTGATCCCGATGGAGATATAAATTCTGCTGTGAACACCGACTCTGGAATATGTATAAGACCGATTTTAGAAAAGTATGTTTGAAAGAATATGGAAAAAAAAGTTATCAGTGTTTTTCCATATCCTAAGACTGGATTAGATTATGAAGATACCTCTGGTGAAATCTGTCGAATAGATACTTTTAAAAATGAATATGTTCACTATCTTAATGTAAACAATGAAGAATGTCATGAAGTTATTAATGATAGCAAAGTAAAATACACAAAATGGCATTTAGATAATGAATGTTCTATTTTATATTTAAGATTGAGAAAAGAGCAGTTACCCAAATTAGTAAAAAGAATACAAGCCCAAGTTTATATGTTAGATGAATCATTAGAAGACATGCTTAATAGACATAATAAAAATCTATCAGCTGGTATTGAAAAGTCCAAGTTTTTCATTTTCGTATAATAGATTAATTAAGAGATATTACTACACTACAAATGTAAAAAAATAAGGATATCTATTATAACATTGTTTCGTTAACTATTCATTATTCGCGAACTTTTAAGGTCACTGCAGTGCCCCATTAATTGTCCCAAAATAGTATAGAGACTTAAGATTTTAGTTCTTGAATTGTAAATGGCGCAGGAGTTGATAGTTTAATGAACTATGAGGTCTAACTGTTTGTATTATTAAACCCACTGTTTTGTAAGCGCTTTCGCCTCACGTAGTGTATTTATTGATTGGAATAGACCAAGATTGGTGTACGATTTCGATTATGCTTTAAGCATATAGATAAAAGTTGACTATTTTGATATGCTATAAATAACATGGAATACTGGCTTTAAAACCAGCCTAGAAATAATGGGAA
>Ga0265295_1008694_pt1 | contig 11185 bp, 7 predicted proteins | sample Munlansysbiofilm_FD_192503 | JGI IMG/M metagenome (GOLD analysis project Ga0265295, IMG submission 192503) | Leachate microbial communities from a municipal landfill in Southern Ontario, Canada - Methane capture system biofilm | ecosystem: Engineered > Solid waste > Landfill > Unclassified ... | reverse complement strand
GCTCACGGTCAGCTTCGACGGTTCGCAGTCGGCGGACAGCGACGGCTCCATCGCCACCTACCAGTGGACCTTCGGCGACGGCAGCACGGCCATCGGCAAAACGGCCAGCCACACCTACACCGGCGCCGGCGATTACACCGCCATCCTGCAGGTAACCGACAACCAGGGCGCCACCGGCAGCACCAACATCACCATCAAGGCCGAGGCCGCCAAGGCCCTGGCCGGCCTGAACATCGAAACCGGCGAGATCAGCGTGGGCAGCGACTGGGTGCGCGTGAAGCTCGCCGGAACCTTCACGGAACCGGTGGTCATCGCCGGGCCGCCAAGTTTTGGAGACACCCAGCCCTGCGTCATCCGCGTGCGCAACGTCACCCCGACCGGCTTCGACATCCGCCTGGCCGAGTGGGACTACCTGGACGGCACGCACCCGATGGAGACCGTGTCCTACCTGGTCATGGACAAGGGCCGCACCACCCTACCGGACGGGACCATCGTCGAGGCGGGCAGCTTCGCCGGCACGCCCACCAACCAGAACGTGCGCTTCAGCGGCCTGTTCAACACTGTCCCGGTGGTACTGACCACCATCGCCTCGGAGAACGAGATCGACACCATCGGCAGCCGGACCTCGAAGATCAGCACCGCCAGTTTTGCCTACTACTTCAAGGAGCAGGAGAAGAACAAAAACCAGCACGTGAAGGAAACGGTCCACTACATCGCCTGGGAACCGGGCCAGGGCACGATCGGCACGCTGCGCTACGAGATTGCGCGGGCCACCAACGGCCTGACCGATGCCTGGGGCACGGTCCCCTTCCAGCAGGACTTCGCGCAGGCCCCGGTCTTCCTGGCGGCCATGCAGACGAACAACAACTCGGACACCGCAGCCCTGCGGACCCGAGCGGTTGCCCCGACCGGCGTGTCACTGAAGGTGGAGGAGGAGCAGTCCAAGGATACGGAAACCACCCATCCGGAGGAAACGGTCGGCTACCTGGCCTTTGACCAGACGGAGTGAAGAATATTGATGGCACCGTAAAAAGTCAAAATCCGCAACCGTACGCATGTAAAAACAGCCTGTTACGAAGCAAGAGACGTCGTTCTCGTGGCTTTTTACGAGAACGACAATATTCCCAGCGTCCCGGTTGTTTCCTGTCCGCCGCGATCCGCCCGTTCTTTGCCCCGTCAGGGTTCCAGGAGAAAAAGGCCTCCCGTCGAACGCGGCAGAGGGGGAACGGGTTGCACTTGAAAGTGGCGACGCCCGCCGCAGAACGCTCGATTGCGGCCCCTGCGGGCGTTGCGGTCGGCGGGCAGGAGTTGACCCGAAGCGCTTGCGCGGCAGTCTGCCTGCAGAGGAACCCGGGCAGCCCTTCATGAAAAAACATTCCACCCTGTCCGCCCATCAACTTCAGGCGCGAATATTGCTTAAAAGGAGTGGTCGCTTGTGAATCCGCCTACTGCGACCGGAGACCGCCTGCCCCAAGCGATGGGATCGCGGCCCAAACACAGAGGTGTGTATTACACCTTTCTCACCAAAGAGAAATTCGAGATAGTGTCCGGCACCTGCACAGCCCTGCTCTCCCCCCTGAAAGGATTGGGAAAATTGACGACTGTTTCTGTGGCATACATTCTGCAGATTCAGCCTCACCCCCATCCTGCAACCATTTTTCCGCGGTACTGACCATGCGCAACCTGAAAACCAGTTTCTTTCTCCTCCTGCTCTGTTGCCTGTTGCCGACGTTGTCCCCAGCGGCGACGAGCCAATCCATTCGTGCCGAATGGAACAGCTACCCCCCCCCCACCGGCCTGACCGTCACGGGTTTCAGGCTCTACCAGGAGGGAACCTTTGTCTGTGGGACGGAAAGTCCCAGCGCCACGGCCATGGACTGCCAGGTGTCTTTAACCGGCGACTCCACCACGTTCACCCTGACCGCCACCTTCAGCGGAGGCTCGGAGAGCCCGCATTCCGCTCCCGTCGCCTTTACCGCCAGCACGCCTGCCGCTGAAACACCGGAAACGACCGAGCCAACCTCCCCGGTCACCACCCCGAGCTATCCGAGCTACTGGACCTACCCGAGTTACCCGAGTTACCCGAGTTACCCGAGTTACCCAAGCTACCCGAGTACCCCGGAACCACCGGACACCACCATCCCTTCGACGCCCACAAGCCAATCCATCAACGCCGAATGGAACAGGTATGTTCCGCCCAGTGGTATGTTCGTCACCAGTTTCAAACTTTACCAGGATGGAACCTTCGCTTGCCAAGTGGAGGATGCCAACGCCACTTCGATGGACTGCCAGGTTACCCTGAGCAGTGAGACAGCCAGCTTCACCCTGACCGCTGCTTTCTCTGACGGTTCGGAAAGCCCGCACTCGGCACCCGCGACCTTTACCACCACCGGCACCTCCCCCGAGGACCCTGCCACCGGCGGGAGTACGCCAATGCCGCCCACAGCGGTGATCACCTCTTCGACCGCCGCCGGTGCGGCCCCGCTTCAGGTTTCCTTCAACGGTTCAGGCTCAACATCGGCCAACAGCGCCGCAGTTGTCCACTATGCCTGGAGTTTCGGCGACGGCACCACCGGATCCGGGGCCGCCGTTGCCCACAGTTTCACCGCCGCCGGTACCTACACCACCACCCTGACCGTGACCGACAGTCAGGGGCTGACCGCCACCGCCAGTACGCCCGTCGTGGTCACAGCGCCGGTCGCCACCACGAACAAGGCGCCCGTCGCCGCAGCCACCGCCACGCCGACCAGCGGCACGGCACCGCTGACCGTCCAGTTCGATGCCTCTGCCTCCACCGACAGTGACGGCTCCATTGCCTCCTACCTGTGGAAATTTGGCGACGGCTCCACCGCCACCGGCAAGACCGCCAGTCATACCTACACCACGGCCGCGGACTACGCAGCCACCCTTGTCGTGACCGACAACCGGGGCGCCACCGGCACCACCTCGGTCGCCATCAAGGCGGCAGATCCGGCCGGAGCGGCCGAGTTGAACATCGAGACCGGTGAAATAAGCGTCGGCAGCAATTGGGTTCGGGTCCCCATCTCCGGACGCTTCACCAACCCCGTGGTGGTTGCCGGTCCGCACGGAAGCAGCAACCTGGAACCCTGCGTCATCCGTCTGCGCAACGTCACCCCAACAGAATTCGAGATCAGGCTGGAGGAATGGAATTATCTGTGGAACCGGACCCACCCCGCAGAAACCGTTTCCTACCTCATCATGGAAAAGGGCCGCACCACCCTCCCGGACGGCTCCATGGTCGAGGCCGGCAGTTTTGCCGGTGGCACCACCAGTCAGGGTGTGAAGTTCAGCACCCCCTTCAACAGCGTCCCGGTCCTGATGACCACCGTCGCCTCGGACAACGAACCCGACACGATCAGCGGCCGGCTTTCGAATATAACCATTACCGGCTTCTCCTACATGTTCCGCGAGCAGGAGAAAAACTGGAACAGGCACGCCAGGGAAACGGTCCATTTCATCGCCTGGGAACCGGGCCAGGGAACCCTGGGACCGATTCGCTACGAAGTGGCACGGGCCACTGCCGGTCTGACCGACCGCTGGACCCAAATCACCTTCAACGAACCCTTCGGGCAGCCACCGCTTTTGCTGGCCCACCTGCAGACGCTCAACGAAACAGACACCGCTGCCCTCCGGGCAAGGGCGGTCACCCCAACCGGCGTACCCCTCAAGATCGAAGAGGAACAGTCCAGGGACTGGGAAACAACGCACGCCGAGGAAACCGTTGGCTACATGGCCTTCGACAAGGTGGAGTGAATACGTGCTGACAGTGTCGATGTCGCATTTTAACAGTGTACGCCAGCCAGTTTTGGCAGTAAATTAACCAACATTCTGAAATTCAGGAGGTTTACAGATTATGAGGAAATTCAACCTGATCCATTTGGCCGTACCGGTCCTGCTGCTGGCAACCGGCGCTTCCACCGCGGCCTGGGCAGCGCCGCTCATATCCGGCGTGAACGGAAGCGTCCAGGATGGTCAGACAGTGACCATCAACGGCAGCGGTTTTGGCTCCGGTCCCAACGTCGTGCTTTACGATTCTTTCGAAAAAGGCGCTGTCGGCTCGAACATCTCAACCACAGCCAACTCCGCCGATGTCGGCAACTGGAGCGCCCGCGGCAACACGATGCAAACCTACTCCTCTGATTACACGGTCAGCGGAACGAAGGCCATGAAGGTGGACTGGTCCAACATGTACGGATCGGGTCCGTATCTGCGCTATGGAAATGTGCAGAATGCTGACATCCTCATCTCCTGGTGGCAGTTCATGCCGACCAACAAGAACGTCCCCGGCACCAATGGGCCGGAGGCCGGGCAGCCAAACTGGAAGTGGTTCTGGGTGGGGGACGAGAGTGATAACTGGCCGTGGGGGTCTGACTATGTCACGGTGTGGTTGAGCAACTCGGACTACGGGGGCATAATGGGCCTCATCCCCGCTGACGATACGGCGTCCCCCTCGCGGGCCGGTGGCGGCTGGTATGATACCAGCTTTCGTAAAGGGACGTGGATGCGTTACACCGTCGCCATGAAGAACGCTGCCTCCGGCGGCTACCTGTGGAATCAGGAGGTGAGCAGCAGCGGCAACTTTGTCAAGTTCAACAAAACAAACCTGACGACGTCGCACTCGGGCGATCCTTGGAACGTGCTCAGCCTTCCGGGTTTTGGCCGGCAGGACAACACCGCCGCCGCCTATTATGACGATGTCTACGTGGCCATCGGCGCCGGTGCGCGGGCCCGGGTGGAAATGGGTAATGCCTCGTCCTACAGTTCCAGCACGAAATTGGCCTTCATCACCCCGACTAGCTGGAACAGTGGCCAGATAAACGCGACAGTACGGCAGGGGGTATTCAAAAGCGGGGAAAAGGTCTATCTCTTCGTGGTTGATGCGACCGGTAATGCGTCGCCGGGGTTCGGACCGCTGACTCTTGGTCAGACCAGCACAGGAGGGACCACGCCGGCACCGGCACCGGCGGCCGTCGCCCCGGCTGGCCTGAAAATCAGCCCGAAGTGAGGTTCTATCAAAATGGGCATCATTCGTCCCTGCCATGCTGTCCGGCACATCCTGCCGAAACGGTTTGGCGGGGACTGGTGCTGTTCTGGACAATGGGGACAGGGGGGGAGGTTGGCGGTATGCACACTGTTTGCAGATGTTCCGGTTTGGGCGCCTCCACGTCACCATCCCCCGACCCGTTCCGCACAAATCAGCAGTCGCTGGCTGAGCGGAACCATGGCGGGGCATCAGGACCACTTCGCCATCCCGGCATCGTCACCGCCGCACCTTTGGTCCCTTGACAGACCCCTCCCGGCATGTGCGGCATCAACGGCATAATTTCCTGGAGCCGGGACGTGGGGCGCTGGGCGGCGACGATGAACCACCGCCTGGCGCACCGTGGTCCGGATGGGGACGGCATTTTTGTTGATGGCCCTCTCGCCCTCGGCCATGTGCGGCTGAGCATCCTTGACCTGACCAGCGCGGGAGCGCAGCCCATGCGTTTTCGCCGCTGGATGGTCTCCTACAACGGCGAAATCTACAATTTCAGAGAAATTCAGAAAAAACTCGTCGACCGCGGCTACTCGTTCGACTCCCGGAGCGATACCGAGGTGCTGCTGAAGGCCTGGGACTGCTGGGGTCACAACTGCCTGCCCATGTTGGAGGGCATGTTCGCCTTCTGCATGGTCGACACCATCGAACGTCGCCTGCATCTCTGTCGTGACGGCTACGGCATTAAACCGCTCTTTTACAGCCACATCAGGAACGAACTCCTCTTTTCCTCCGAACTTCCCGCCCTGGCCCGGGCCCAGTCAACCCGCCCGGAACCCGACCGGGATGCCCTGGCCGTTTTCCTGGCCCTGCATTACGTCCCCGCTCCACAGACCGGCTGGACGGACCTGCACAAACTTCGCGCGGGGCACAGCGTGACCGCCACCTACAGTGGCGACGTATTGCAGGTCGCGGCCCCTGTCCCGTGGCACAAACCCTTTGCACCGGTCGATTCACCCAATGGCCGCTCCCTCGAGGACCTGGACCGTGCCCTTGCGCGGAGTATCCGCCAACAGATGGTCAGCGACGTACCCGTGGGTGCCTTCCTCAGCGGCGGCGTCGATTCAAGCCTGATCTGCCACTACGCGACACAGGTCAGCAGCGAACCCCTGCACACCTTCTCCATCGGCTTCAGTGATGCGGGCCCGGAATACGACGAATCCCACTACGCCAGGGAAGCGGCAAAGGTGGTGGGGGCCTACCATCATCCCGTCCACGTGGAACTCGGCAAACTGAGCCACCGGATCGATGACATTCTGGACACGATTGGCGAGTTGAATGCCGATACCTCGGTCTTCCTCAACCACATCATTTGCGAGGAGGCGCGCCGACATGTAACAGTCTGTCTCAGCGGCGCCGGTGGCGATGAGCTGTTCGGCGGCTACTTCCGGCACCAGGCACTGCTGGCGCTGTGCTTCCTCAACAAAGTCCCTGCGCCGGTCATCCGGATGCTGCTCTCCCCCCTCAGGATATTGCCGCAAAACCGAGACAACCGACTGGGCAACCTGTGCCGGCGGGTGATCCGTTTTCTCGAGCAGCGGCAGTTGCCTCGAAATGATTTTCTCAGCCTCATCCGCCAGGACAGTGTCTCCCCCCAGGATGCTCGTTTTTTTGACCGCCCCCCAATGCATTCACTGGTGGAGGCGCTGCAATTCGACTTCAACCACTTCCTTGGCGACAATATCCTTGGATTCACCGACAAGATGAGCATGCTGCACGGCCTGGAAGTGCGGGTCCCCTTTCTCGACCCGGGTGTTGTGAACCTCGCCGAAAATCTGCGCAACGACCAGCGTGTCACCGTGCGGGAGAAGAAGATCCTCCTCAAGCAGCTGGCAGTGAAATATTTTCCGAGAAATTTAATTTACCGGAAAAAGCAGGGATTCGCCGCGCCCGTTGAGGTGTGGCTGAGACAACTGAACAAATCCGCGTTGAAAGAACGGTGCCTGAGCAGGCTGACCGATACATTGGTGGGCGAGGTCGTGATCGAAAAAATCATAGAGAACTTTCTCGACCACAAGAGAGATCTCTCACTGCAGATTTATGCCTTGATCATAATGAACCGCTGGCACGACACCATCTCCGCATCCTGAATCGGGCCGCTTGTTTTAAATTCTCACCTCGCGGCTGAAAATTCGCTTTATGGCCATGTGCCAGAACCCCGGCTTATTTTTTTCAATCTCCCGCCACTGGCTCCGGGCCCTTTCGGTTGGCGGTATCCGGTCTCTATAGGCACGAGGCGCACCCCGCACCGCATCCACGACCGCTTTCACCCAGTACCGCAGGTATCCATCACGGGTAGCATACACCAGCATGCCGCCCCACCCGACGATCAGTCGTTTGAGACCGTACCAGAAGCTGAGGTTGCGCAAGACAAACCACAGCTGATTCCTGGTATCGAAATAGTACCGCCGCCAGCTGGTGCGCGCCCGCTGCTCGTACCCGTGCGTGACCACGATCTCCGGGCTGTAGACAACGCGCCATCCGGCGTTGATCAGGCGGAAGGCCAGGTCCGGCCCCTCATGACTGATAAAAAAGTAGTCCGGATACAGCCCGACCTCCTCAAGCGCCTTTTTCCGGAAGGCGACCGCACCTTCGCTGATATCGTTGGTCGCAAGCCTCGTGTCGCCGTAGACTTCCTGCGGGCAGGGGTGGCACCAGTCACAAATCCTGCCGGATCGTTCGTCAATCACCTTGAAATTGATCGCCGCGATGTCCTCCTCTTTCATCAGCGCCATCAATGTTTCCAGGTGTCGTTCGGTGAGCCCGTAGACGTCGTCATCCAGCGTAACGACGATCTCACCCCGGGCGGCAGCCATCCCCCGATTCCGTCCCACGGCCCCTTCATTCACCTCGTTTCTGATCAGGGTTGTCCGGCCGTCCGCGGGAACAAGGTCGTCCACCCGTTCATCCGAGCAGTTGTCGACAACAATGATCTCCGCGAGATCCGCACTGATACCGGACAGCGACCGCATTTGCCGGGCCAGCCGCTCCCTCCTGTTGAAGGTCAGGACAACAATGGAAACGTTCATATGGCGCGCGAATTCTCCGGTCTTTCCTGAAAGTGCTCCGTTGTGATCACGGCGAAAGCCTCACCCGCCCCGGACGACTACCGCAGCAGTGCACCATAGAGCCGTTGCAGGGCCAAACTGGTCCCGGCCACACTGAATCTTTCGGCGGCGGACCGGCGAAAGGCGGCAAACCCGGCCTTGCTGTCTGTTCGGATTTCGCGGCTCAGCGCCAGTTTCAGGGCCGCCGCATCCGCCGGGGGAACCCTGATCGCCGGCGTATCCCGCATGACCTCGCGCAGGCCGATGCATTCGGCGCCAATGAACGGCGTGCCGCACACCATGGTTTCCATGGCGAGCAGGCCGCAGGCCTCCCACAGGGACGGCATGACCACCATGTCCAACCCCCTAATGGTGCTGGCCACATTCGGCGTGAAGGGCAGAAAGCGGAAACAATCACCGAGGCCCCGTTCACTGACCGCCCTTTTCTCCTCGCGGACATAGCCGCCGTCGTCAAACGTGAGAACAACGGGTTTCTTCGGCAAATCCGTTTCTTGTACCAGCAGATCCATGGCCTCGACCAGGTAGCGGAACCCTTTCTGGGACATGAACCGGCCAAGAAAGCCGATAAGACAGTGTTCCTCCCCGAGGCCAAACTCGGTGCGGAGGTCGCGCACATCTCCCTCCAGGAAACGCTCGACCTCGATACCGTTGGGTATGACCACGGAGCGGTTCGGCAAACGGGCGAGCCCGGGAAAATAGGCGAAAAGATTGTCCTGGGCATCCTGGCTGACCGAATGGATACAGTCGGTCATGGCGAGCAGTTGACCCGCGACCAACCGTTTCACCCGGCCACCGGGCCCGGCAAACTGGCTGGCATTGATCACGTCATGGGAGGTCATCAGGTGCGGTGTGCGTCGCATTTTCGCCGGGAAAGCCGTACAGAAACCGGCGGTGAATCCATGGGAGTGAACCAGGTCGTACCTGTCCCGCTGCAGGGCCCGGACAACATGCAGGGCAAAGGATGCGGAGGATGGTCGCGCCTGCACGGGCAGATACCTGAAATCGTAACCGCACAGGTCTGATTCCAGCAAAACATGCAGTTCCGCCACCGCCGGGGCAAGGAGACTGAACCGCCACTGTTCCGGATCAAAGTTTCGGTAGACGTACCTGAGGAAGGTGCGAATCCCGCCAACCGGCCAGCGAACAACCAGGAGCACGTTCTTTTTCATTGAGACCTTGTTGTGCCTGCTCAAAAAGTATCAGGGACAGGGCGGCAAGAAAATACCATTCGTAGCTGGACAACCCGTAGCTCGCCAACCCGAAGAAAAGATTCATCCACGCGAACACCAGCGCCCCCTGTCTCAACTTCCCCATGAAGCCGGGACCTGCGCGTGAATCGCGCAAGTTCCTGAAAATATTAAAAATAAAGGACAGGAACAGCACGAGCCCGACCGCCCCGATTTCCTGAAAGATTTCCGCATACAGATTGTGGGAGACCAGCGCCACGCCGCCATAATGGACGTTGGCCTCGAGGGAGGTCCCCAACCCGTGTCCGACCAGGGGTTTCCTCATGCCCACTTTGATATCCCGCCACACGCCTTCGATACGCCCCTTCGCCGTTCCGGCATGGGCGGCTTTGGTACTGATGATGCTCAGGTACCGGTCCTTGAATTGCCCCTCGATACGAACGAGCGCGAACACACCCAGAATCACGATCGGAATCAACGCGACAACCTTGCGTTTGCTTTGCAGGAAAAAAACCAACAGGATCACAGCCAATCCCAGCATGCCCGATCGGCTGCCGGTGAGGTACAGGGCGTAGAGTGAAAGCGGGACGACAGCACTGGAAAACAGCCGCCAGAACACCCCTTCACGAAACAGGTAGATCAAAAACGGAACGATGGTGAGGACCAAAAAAGCCAAGCCATTGGGGTTGATCACGTCGTAGGGCCCACCGGACAGGCGGTTCATGAATTCCCCCCCGCTCCCCATGTAGGCTTTGGCCCCCCAATACCCCTGGGTCAGATGAAGAAAGAGCGGCTCAACCACCCGAATACTCTGACAGACGAGAAAGACGGTTATGAAAATCCTGACCCGCGCTTCGGTACGCACATACCAGACGGTGAAAAAGAAAAAGACAACGGCCTTCACAAAGTTCAGCAGACCGGTGCGCAGAACACTTCCGGGCCATTCGGCAAACGGAGTGATGGCGAGGATGACGATCACCAGCAGCAGAAGGCGCCTGTACACAGGATTTCCCAGTCCCTTGACCTTTTCTTTTTCGACAAAGAACAGGTAGATGAGAAAGGCACCGATGATGAGGACTAAATCCAGGCGTATCGCCCCAAGGGCGGGAAGGCGCGCGGTGAGGCGGAGAAACCAGCTGATGATGAAGGAAAGATACAGAAAAAAACCCAACCGCTCCATGAGCTACCTGATCCTGCAGATTGAAAACCGGAATTTGCCCGATTGCTCAGGCGGAAGCTGCTCAACCGGAACAACCTGGATTTTTGCCTCCTGGCCGAAGACAGAGCGGAAATATTCAACCAGCCGGCTCTCCACTTCGGCAGTGTACTCGTCCCCACGCACTAATCGGAGCACAATCTCCTGATAATCCTCCTGCACGATCTGCATCTGGTCGATGCCGGGCAGACGGGTCAGGGTGTTTTCAATGAGGGATATCCCGGCGACCCTGCTCCCGTCCGGCCGGATCAGGAAGTCGGCAACCCGGCCAGCCACGCCCTCCATGAGCGGCAGCCCCCGGCCGCAGGAGCATCGGCGGTCTGTGGGCACACCCACATCCTCCACCTGGTACCGGATGAGCGGCATGGCTAGATTCAACAAATCCGTGATCACGATCCGTCCCGGTTCCCCGTTCGCCGCCGGTGTCCCATCTTCCCGAAGAAACTCGATGAAAAGGTGCTCGATATTGAGATGCATGCCCTCGTGACGCTCGCATTCGCAAGCAATTAGCCCCACCTCTTCACAGCCGTACCGATCGATGACTTTGACCCCGAACACCTCCTCGATCAGCTGCCTCTCGGCGGGTATGAGCATCATCGACGTCGATAAAATGCCCTTGGGAGTCAAACCGTTGATGTTCAGATTTTTCAGGTACTGC
>Ga0265295_1008693_pt1 | contig 11186 bp, 11 predicted proteins | sample Munlansysbiofilm_FD_192503 | JGI IMG/M metagenome (GOLD analysis project Ga0265295, IMG submission 192503) | Leachate microbial communities from a municipal landfill in Southern Ontario, Canada - Methane capture system biofilm | ecosystem: Engineered > Solid waste > Landfill > Unclassified ... | reverse complement strand
CGCCTTGCACCTCCGCTGTGTTTCCTCATCCAGGGAAACCAGGACATCCCAGGATTCTCCGCTCAGGGCATGAACAGGGCGTTCCGCGATTCGGAAAAGGTGGTCGTTGTGCCCTCCGCGGATCCTGGACATATAAAACTTGGTCGCAAAAAAGAAGTAGCCGAGCCGGAAGAGGAGCGCCGTCAGCTCCCTTTCGATGGAAGCCAGCCCCTGTCCGGCCTGACCGCCGATTAACATCGTGCATTCCATGACCGCCTCCTTAAAAACGTCGAAAAATCTCTTCCCTTCCTCATCCCATACAAACTTCGGCAGGGAATGGAATGATGAGCAGTTTCCGCCCCCCTCGGAATCGCTGGAATCGGGCATCGTTGTCGGATTCAGTCGGGGGGATACAGAAGAACTTTTCACCAAACAGAGAGTGTAAGACCTTAACATTTATGCCCGCCCCTTGTACAGAAGCAACTTGTCCGAGAAATCAGAGATTTTTTAACAGCTTTGAAATTGCTTTTCCGCGCGGTTGGAATTATATTGCGCTCATCATCAACAGGCCGTTCAACGCAACCGGCGAACAGGCGGAACGGAGAACGCAGGTAAGGAAATGAAGAAATATCCCGCCGTCTTTCTGGATCGAGACGGCACGCTGATTGAGGAAGTCGGATATCTCGACCGTCCGGACAGGCTCAAGCTTTTTCCGGACAGCGCCAGGGCGGTGCGCCTGATTAACATGAGCGGCATGAAGGCCGTCGTCGCCACCAACCAGTCCGGCATTGCGCGAGGTTATTTTACGGAAGCCGTTGTGGAGATGCTGCACGTCCATCTGCAGAAGCTGCTTTCGGCGCAGGGCGCGCAGATCGACCGCTTCTACTACTGCCCCCATCATTCCACCGAAGGGCTCGGCTTGTACCGGAAGGTCTGCCCCTGCCGTAAACCGGAACCCGGCATGCTGCGGCAGGCGGCGGAAGAGATGAACCTCGATCTTTCCCGGTCCTATCTGATCGGCGACATGCCCACCGACATCGAAGCGGCTTCAAGGGCGGGAATCAAATCGGTCCTTATTCGGGGCGGTTGTCTCCCCGGGCGTACGCCGGATCTCCCGCATGAAGATTGGGAAGGCCGGGTCTGGCCGGACAAGGTCACCGCCAGTCTCCTTGACGCCGTTCGCTGGATTCTTCAGGACCTCGAACCGTGAAGATCCTGATCGTCAAATTAAGCGCGGTGGGCGACGTCATCCACACCCTCCCTTCCCTGGCCGCCCTTCGACGCCGCTTCCCCCAGGCCCACATATCCTGGGTCGTCGAAGAGGCCGCATCCGATCTGCTCAGAAATCACCCCTGCCTCGATGAGCTCATCATCTCCGGCAGAAAGCGCTGGATCAACGAGCTGAAGAAGGGAAAATATTCCAAAGTCCTGAAGGAGGCAAGGCGCTTTCTTTCCGACCTTCGCAGCCGGCGGTACGATCTGGTCATTGATTTTCACGGCCTCTTCAAAAGCGCCGTTCTGGCATGGCTGAGCGGCGCTTCCCGAAGGCTTGGCTACGACAGCATGCAGGAGCTGAGCGGTCTTTTTTATACGGAAAAAATCCCCGAAGACCTGAGCCGCCATGCCGTGGACCGCTACCTGGATTTTCCGCGGCACCTGGGCGCCGATGTGAAGCAGCCGGAATTTTTCCTCGATATATCGGCCCCCCAGCATCGGCACATCGATCAACTCTTCGAGGAATTTCATCTCGTCGGCCAGAAAAACCTCATCGCCATCAATACTGTGGCGCTCTGGGACACCAAGCTATGGGACGACGAAAAATTCGCCCGTCTGGGAGATCGGATTTCCCGGGAATTGAAGGCGGCGGTCGTCTTCACGGGCAGCGATCCGGCCCCCATGAAGAACATTCTTTCCCGGATGAACGAGCCTGCTGTCAATCTTGGAGGGCGGACGTCTCTGCGCGAATTGGCCCATCTTTACCAGCGCGCCCGGCTGCTGATCACCACGGATTCCGGCCCCATGCATCTGGCGGCGGCGGTGGGAACACCGGTTGTCGCCCTGTTCGGACCAACCGATCCCGCCCGGACGGGCCCCTATGGGAAAGGGCACCGGGTCCTGCGCAAAGACCTGGAATGCAGCCCCTGCCTCCGGAAATCCTGCAAAACGCGGAGCTGTATGCACAACATTTCCGCGGACGAGGTCTTCGACGCCGTGAGGGGCATCCTGGAGTCTCCTGCGGCCCGGAGGGGCATTCTCCTGCCGGATCCCGACTCACCATGAGCGGCAGAAAGCGGACCTGTCGAAATCACCCGCCTATAAAAAACGCTACAGAAAGGGTAATAAGGAGAAGAGTATGATCGGAAAAAAGCTGCGGGACATTCTGGTTTGCCCGCGATGCAGGGGAAAATTTGATTCGGGAGAGAACGAGGACGGGCTGACCTGCTCAGCCTGCGGGCTTCTTTATGAAATTCGGGACCAGATACCGATCCTGCTGGTTGGCGAGGCTGGGAAACTGGACATCAATGAACCTCAAAAAGCGGAATCGCCCCTCCCCGATGACAGAAATCCATTGACATAATTCCAGAAATCATTCAGTATTCCGCACATTAAATTCACAAGGGAAGGCAGATGCAAGCATCCCTGTCGAAGGAGAAAAGAATGTTTCAAGTTTCGGAAAAAGCGGGAGAGAAGATCCAGGAGTTCTTAAAAACCTTGGAGGAGGTCCACCCGATCAGGCTGACGCTAACGGAGGGCGGCTGATCCGGTCCCTCACTGGGAATGGCTCTGGATGAGCCTCGAAACGGCGACGAACAATTTCAGGAAAGGGGAATCACGTTCCTGATTACCAAGGACCTGTTTGAACAGATAAAACCCGTTTATGTCGATTTTATCGAAGATGAACGAGGATCCGGCTTTCAGGTGACCTCATCACTGGCACCCGGCGACTGCTGCGGATCCTGCAGCTGCTGAAATAGTCGAGTAAGCCCTGAAGGGGGATGCACTGCGGACGGGCGGCCCCCTTTCGGGAGAAAAGCGATTGCATTACGTTGAAGTATGTCCAGTAAACCCGATTCCCAAAAGGATATTCTGTTAAAATCGGCGGAACAGATGATGGAAGCCGGGCGGTATGCTGAGGCGGCCGTGCTCTACGGCCATCTTGTCGAGCAGTATCCCGGTGAAGATTCCTTCCTCCTGGCTCAGGCATGGGCCTTTCACGACAGCGGCTCCCGGGAAGCAGCCATCTTCTGTTTTGAAAAGCTTTTTGCCGCGGAATTGAAGCTCAAAGTCTTCACCGGATTCGCCTTTGACGAGCTGGTTCGACTCTACCGCGATGGGCGGCAGTATGACCGTCTTGTCGCGATCTGCCGCCAGGCGGTTGAAGCGCAGCCGGATGAATACCCCCTTCTCAGGGAGTTGGGCAACGCCTTCCTGATGGCAGGGATGACCTCGGAAGCGGTGGAGGTCTTCGAGAGGATGACCCGTTTGGAGCCGGACGCCCCGGAACTCTTCTGTCTTTATGGCGACGCCCTTGTGGCCGATGGAAGGTTCGATGCCGCTGAAGCGGCTTATGGGCAGGCGGTCGCCCTGGATCCGGAAGCAGCGGCCCTTTTCTATCAGCGCCTGGCAAATGCCCTTGCGGAATCCGGGGCCTTGGAACGGGCGGAAATCCTGCTGAACCGAAGCCTGGAAACCTGCCCCGGCGATCCTCTCTGCCTGATCCGCCTGGCGGAAGTCCAGGTAAAGCAGCAGCACCTTTTCGAAGCCAGGCACAGCGTGGAAGCCGCAGTTGCCTGCAACCCCAGATTTGGTGCAAGCTACTACAACCGTCTGGCACGCGCTCTGGCCGACGCAGGCTGCCATTTTGACGCCGTGGAAATGTTCGACCGCGCCATCGCACTGGAAGAGAACAACACCTTTTTTTACCTCTACCAGGCCGAATCCTACGAAAAACTCAATCTCCCCGAGCAGGCCGAGGAAGCCCGTCGCAAAGCCAAGGGTCTTTCAGCGGGTAACAGAGCCTGAGCCTGACCGCCTCAGATCCGCCCCATGTTCCTCAAGGTCTCCATGAAGGTGTGGTAAAAGACCTTGTTCTCCTGCACCCCGTGTTTGACGATGGCCGCAAGCTCATTGAGATCACCGGTATGGACAACAAGATTCACACTCCTGTGGAAGGCCGCCATATTGTCCATGGTGCGGAAGGAATCGCCGACGAGAACGACAAACATTCTCCGTCGAATGGACATATCCAGCAATTCCAAGGCTTTCAGAAGATGCTCGACCCCCTTCTGCCCGTCAAAATCATCATGAAGAATCAGCACATCGAAAATGTGAAAGCGCATCTTCTGAAGAGCGTCCTCCGCTGACTCAGCCGCGTTCACCGCATAGTCCAGGCGCTTAAGAGCCGCGCTGATTTTCTCCGTCGCTCCGGGATCGCTCTCGCAGACCAGTGCCGTCTCCCCCTGCTCAACCAGAAAATCAAAGAGCCGTTCCGAAGCGTCATACGAACCGGCTGCATTCTCAATCAAAGGATTTTTTCCTTCCTCCATCGGTTACCGCCTTCCTCTAGAATCTTTTCATCTTTCCATAGCCGGTATCGACCTCCAGCTTGCCGAGGCTTGTCGTCGCCTCACCCTTGGCGCTCTTGACCGAATCGATTCCCCGCCCCACGACTCCCCTGTTGGAGGCATAAATCTTCGCTGTTTCTTCATTGATCAGGCCCCGTGCATACAATTCCACGATATACTCATCGAAGGTGATCATCCCGAAGGCTTTGCCGGCGGTAATAATCTCGTAAAAGGTCTTACCCTCCGATTCCCCGTTGAGGATCGTATCCTTCACGCGCAGATTGCTGGCCATCACTTCAAAGGCCGCCACCCGCCCTCCCCCTTCCTTGGGGAGCAGCCGTTGACAGACGATCCAGCGGACCGTGTCGGCCAGACGGATGCGGATCTGGCGCTCCTCCTCCCTCGGGAACATTCCGAGAATGCGGTTGATGGTCTGCCCGGCATCGACCGTATGGAGGGTACTCGCAACCAGATGCCCCGTCTCCGCCGCGGCCAGGGCGATTTCCACCGTCTCCCGGTCTCTCATTTCCCCCACCAGAATCACCTTGGGTGCCTGGCGCAGAGCGGCACGGAGCCCATTGGCAAAGGCGTCGAAATCTATCCCCATTTCCCGTTGATTGAAGGTCGAGTTCTTGTGCGGATGGACGAATTCCACAGGATCCTCCAGGGTCACCACATGGACGGATTTCTGCTCGTTGATCGCGTTGAGCATCGCGGCAAGGGAGGTGGATTTTCCGCTTCCCGTCGCTCCGGTAACGAGAATAATGCCGTTGATCTCCTGGGCCATTTTTTCGAAGGCTTCAGGCAGATTCATATCCATAATCGTCGGGATGGTGGTTTCCAGCTTCCGCAGGACAATGGAATAGCTTCCCCGCTGCGAGAAGATATTGACGCGGAAACGTGCTTTTCCCTGCAGTTCATAGGAAGAGTCGCAGGATCCCGAGGCGATGAGGTTTTCCGTCAGGCGGCGGTCTCCGCCGATGAGATTCAGGGCGAGCATCTCCGTCTGAAAGGGCGTCAAGCGTTCAAAAGATGGGTCAAAGTCCACGGAGGTCAGCTGCCCGGAACTTTCAACCTGAAAGGGCTTGCCCACGGTAAAATTTAGATCGGACACATGGTCGAATTTATCGAGCATCTCCGTTAAAATATAATCGAGTTCCTGCCTTCGCATGTTATGGCTCCTCAGAAATAGGTCACTGGGGACAGGCCTTTTCCCCCTCCAAACTCTTCGCGATAATCCGCTGCCTGGCCGCAGCTGCCGGAATCACACTTCCGTGAAATCAGCCGGCGGGCTTTTTAACAGAGCCCGGAATTTTGCCTTGTCGTTGCACTTCATGTAGGCCTCGTCGGCGCTGATCCATCCCTTATTGAACAGCTCCATGATGGCGTCATCCAGAAGCTGCATCCCGTACTTTTTCCCCGTCTGAATCATGGAGGGGATCTGGAACGTCTTGGACTCGCGGATCAGGTTGCGTACCGCCGCATTGGCAATAAGGATTTCCAGGGCGGCACAACGCCCCTTCTTGTCGATTCGTTTGAAGAGAACCTGGGCAATGATGGCCCGCAGACCGTCTGCCAGGGTGGAGCGGATCTGGGCCTGCTCGCTCGAGGGAAACACCTCGATGACCCGGTCAACCGTTTTCGCCGCGCTTGTGGTATGGAGCGTCCCGAAGACGAGGTGGCCTGTGGAGGCGGCCTCCACGGCCAGCGAGATGGTTTCCAGATCCCGCATTTCGCCCACCAGGATAATGTCCGGGTCTTCGCGGAGGGCGCCTCTGAGAGCCGCCGAAAAACTCTGCGTGTGGATTCCGACTTCCCGGTGATTGACGATACAGCTCTGGCTCTGATGGACAAATTCGATGGGATCTTCAACCGTGATGATGTGATCCTTGCGGATACGGTTTGCTTCATTGACGATGGCCGCCAGAGTCGTCGATTTTCCGCTGCCGGTGGGTCCGGTCACGAGGACCAGCCCCCGGGGGAGCGAGGCCAGCTTGGAAATGACAGGTGGAAGCCCCAGCTGCTCGCAGGTCAGAATCTCGCTGGGGATCTCCCGGAAGACAGCCCCCACACCGAACTTCTGCTCGAAAAAATTGGCACGATAGCGGGCCAATCCAGGAATTTCATAGGCAAAATCCACATCGCCCGTTTCCTCGAACTGCTTGACCTTGTGTTCCGGGGTGATTTCATAGAGCATGGCCTTCAGTTCATCATTATCCAGAGTGTTATACTTGACCCGCTCCAGTTCGCCACGTAGCCGAATGGCAGGTTGCTGCCCGGAAATGAGGTGAAGGTCCGATGCGCCCTGTTCATGCATCAATTGAAAAAAAGCATCGATTTTTGCCATAAGTGTTCACCTTGCTTAGTTTGATGGAATCTGACCCATGCAGCGGTCATACGGAATGCACTTCATGCAAAAAAGGTGACACCCCTTTGCCAGGATCGGAAGATCGCCCTGGTCCATAGCCTTCCGCCCGGGAAACCTGAAACAAGATCTTTCCCCTGTTCAGGAGGTCCTAGTATATTCGCCGGTCTATGATCGAAACAAAAAGCCGGTCGGCAAGAACGCTCCAACAAATTCAAAAAGATGGTCCGGATACGCAGGATGCCGTCGTCCATTGGGAATCGTTCACGGTGAACAATTACTTGACAGGGGAGGAATGTTCATATTATAAGGCATCGTTCTTTTGCTGGTAAGTATTCCGTTTCCGGATGGGGATGTAGCTCAGCTGGGAGAGCGCGGCGTTCGCAATGCCGAGGCCAGGGGTTCGATCCCCCTCATCTCCACCAGATCATCGTTTCAGGAAGTTCGAAGATGTGCAAAACCCGTTAGAAATAACGGGTTTTTTGTTGCTGTTTGAAACGCGTTGGTTGCTTCCCGCTTTTTGGATGCTTCGAACGGGCCTTTTGATCCTGGAGGCCATGGCCCCTCAGAGATGGGGATCGCCTCCAGCGAACAGGAAATCGGCGGGAGTCAAAAAAATGAATTTCCGGTTCAGAGTTTTGGTTTCGTTGCTTCTGATGTTCGGACTCTGGGGTTGCCTGAACGTGGAAACGACCGTCCGAGTCGGAGCAGACGGCAGCGGGATCCTTGAATCGAGAGTCCTGATGAACCAGCAGGCCAGCCAGTTGATGCAGGGCGGGACGAAGGGCGGCAGCCGTCCACCGGACCTCCTGGATGAGGAAAAACTCAGGCGTAACGCGGAAAAGATGGGAATCGGCGTGCGATTTATTTCAGCGGAACGGATCATCTCCCAGCAGGGAAACGGGTACCGCGCCCTGTACGCTTTTGATGACATCAACAATCTAAAAATTCATGAGAATCCTGAAGAGCCGACGGTTTCGGACCCCGGAACCAAAGAAAACCCGTTTTCGGAGAAGATCTCCTTTTCCTTTCAAAAGGGAAGACCTTCAATACTGACGATCCGGATACCCAAACCGCAGGAAAAGCCGAACGCCCCAAATAGTCAAACAGACAGCGAAAAACCGAACGTTGACGCGGAACAACAGGACATAACGAAAGAGTCGGTTGAAGTGTTCAAATCCTTGTTTCGTGGATTGAGAATGGTGTTTGCCGTGGAAGTCGAGGGCTCCGTACTCGCCACAAATGCAACCCATCAGGAGGGCTCCCGAATTACGCTGATGGAGATGGATTTTGACCAGTTAACCTCCAATGCAGACCTGTTCCGGAACATTGTAAAGGCCGGCAGGAAAAACCCGGAAGAACTAACGGAGATGCTCCGCACTTTTCCCGGCATCAAGGCCGAGCCTCAGGAAACGGTCACCGTCGAGTTTCGGTAACCAGCCGGCTTATAACCTGCTCCACGTCTCCGGATTCAAGAGCGCCTCAGGAATCCGGGTCCTGACGGGCCTGTCCCGCCGCGGCATCCTCAGGAACCTGACGGCGCAAAAGGAAAAGCCGGCCCGAATACCGCTAATTTTCAGAGCATCCCGGCAGCTGAAAGCCGGGAAATGTCCGTCTGCCGGACCTGGAGCCGAAGATGGCGTCCCCGCGTTTGTCATGTCAACGGCAGAAACGCCTATTTTTCTTTGTCCTTGACAGCCCCAGTCCCTTCCTCTATCTTAAACTGAACGTGTTTTCTTTCATTTCCATTCCAAACAGGAACTTCACCCATGTCACTGATGAACGATCCCTATTTGTCCCCATATCTTCCCGCAATCCGGCGACGGCTGGAACAAATCCACACGATGGAGCAGCGCCTTACTGAAGGGCGGATCCGTCTGGCCGATTTTGCCTCGGGTCATGAGTATTACGGCCTGCACCGCGAGGGAGGCGACTGGATCTTCCGCGAATGGGCTCCTAACGCCACCGCACTTTTCCTGATCGGCGACTTCAACGAATGGTGCGAAAGACAGGAGTTTTCTCTTCGGAGAATCGGGGAGAGGGGGGACTGGGAAGTGCGCCTTTCCAACCGGATGCTTCGCTCAGGCCAGCTTTACAAACTCCTGGTCCGCTGGCCGGGCGGCGAAGGCGAGCGGATTCCCGCATATGCGCGCCGGGCTGTTCAGGACGCCCATACGAAGCTTTTCACCGCACAGGTTTGGGAGCCGGAACAACCCTACCTGTGGCGCCATCCCTTCTTCCGACGGCCGACGGAGGCCCCCCGGATCTACGAAGCCCATATCGGCATGTCCCAGGAGGAGGAGCAGGTCGGAACCTACGTAGAATTCCGGGAAAGAGTTCTGCCCCGCGTGGCTGACGCCGGCTACAACACCCTTCAGCTCATGGCCATCCAGGAGCATCCTTACTATGGCTCCCTGGGCTATCACGTATCCAGCTTTTTCGCCGCATCATCCCGTTTCGGCACGCCGGAGGAGCTCAAGGAGCTTGTGGATGCCGCCCATGAGATGGGGATAGCGGTCATTATGGATCTCATTCACTCCCATGCCGCCAGGAACGAAGAGGAAGGAATCAGCCGCTTCGACGGAACACTCTACCAGTATTTCCATGAAGGCCCGCGGGGGGATCATGCCGCCTGGGACTCCCGCTGCTTTGACTATGGAAAGCCGGAAGTTGTTCACTTTCTTCTCTCGAACTGCCGCTTCTGGCTCGATGAGTATCACTTCGACGGATTCCGCTTCGACGGTGTGACCAGCATGCTTTACCTGGATCATGGACTGGGAAAAGCCTTTTGCGGATACGAGGATTATTTCAATGCGAATGTGGATGAGGATGCATTGACCTATCTCGCCCTGGCCAACAGGGTTATCCACATTGTGCGGCCCGATGCCATCACCATTGCAGAGGATGTGAGCGGGATGCCCGGCCTGGCAACCCCTCCGGAGGAGGGCGGTTTCGGCTTCGATTACCGCCTCGCCATGGGAGTTCCCGACTACTGGATCAGGCTTTTGAAGGAAATCCCGGACGAACACTGGCCCATGGGTCACCTGTACCACGAACTCACCAATCGGCGGGTTGACGAAAAAACGATCAACTATGCGGAATCCCACGACCAGGCCATTGTGGGGGACAAAACGATCATCTTCCGCCTCATCGACGCGGGCATGTACACCCACATGAACGTCTTTGAATCCAATCTCCTGGTAGACAGGGGAATTGCCCTTCACAAGATGATCCGCCTGATCACACTAGCCACCGCAGGCAATGGCTACCTGAACTTCATGGGCAACGAATTCGGTCACCCCGAATGGATCGATTTCCCCCGTGAAGGGAACAACTGGTCTTACCATTATGCACGCCGCCAGTGGCACCTCAGGGACGACGCTAACCTTCGTTACCGCTTCCTTGCGGAGTTCGACAAGGCCATGATGCGCCTTGCTGCCCAGCATGGCCTGCTTAATTCCCCGGGACCGCAACTGATCCTGGAAAACCAGGAATATCTGCTTCTCGGTTTCCAGCGGGCAGGGCTGGTCTTCCTCTTCTGTTTTCATCCCCATCGATCCTTCACTTCTCATCCGGTTGATCTGCTGCCCGGGAAGTACCGGCTCATCCTCGACAGCGATGCACCTGAATTCGGCGGCCACGGCCGGCTTGAGCCCGATCAGGTTTACTTCACCACTTCCCGGCCCCAGCCGGGGGGGCCAACAGGGCATTATGCCAGCCTCTATCTTCCGACTCGATCGGCCCTGGTTTTGCAGCGGATGGATTCAATGGTCTGAAGCGGATTGAGAGATAACAAGGAAGGTTGGAAAGATAAAAAAATGGTGGATGGAAAAGGAGGGAGCCAAAAACCATCCACCACTATGGACACTGAAAGGAATCATCTTGTAAGATCCGCTCTCAGATCACGAGACGAGAGCAGTGGGTGGGAAAGGAGGGGAGGAAACAACCACCCACCGCTCTATTGAAACAGCAACACAAGAAACGATTATTTCTGCTACTTCGAGAGGAAAAAATCCACCAAATCGCTCTTCTGGTTTTCCTCTATCTCTTTCTCCGCGGAAAGATCGCTTTCCGAAAGAAAGAACTCGTACTCACTTGCGACAGCGGCTTGATTCAAGCCATCGAACAGCTCTTCCAGCTGCTCTTCACCTGGCGATTTTTCTTTCGTGCACTCCTGACTCATGGAACAACAACCAACCGCCTGCCCTACCTCACGTTAACTGGACACAGCCTCAGAAGCGAGAGCCCCTTGATTGTTCACCGCTCTCTACAAGATT
>Ga0265295_1008692_pt1 | contig 11187 bp, 14 predicted proteins | sample Munlansysbiofilm_FD_192503 | JGI IMG/M metagenome (GOLD analysis project Ga0265295, IMG submission 192503) | Leachate microbial communities from a municipal landfill in Southern Ontario, Canada - Methane capture system biofilm | ecosystem: Engineered > Solid waste > Landfill > Unclassified ... | reverse complement strand
CCCTGCCAGCTTTACGTGACGGTCGCCGCACCCGACAGGCAGACGTACGTCAGAGCCTGCAGGCCCAAGATTGACGACGGATGGGAGCGTATCATGAAGACGCTGGAGCTCATGCCCTCGTTGGACACCAGGACCGTCGTCCGGCACACGCTTGTGGACGGTATCAACTTCTTCGATCCCGAAGGTTACGCCAGATTGGACATGCTCGCGGACCCCGACCTCATCGAACCCAAAGGATATGTTTTCGTGGGAGGCTCCAGGCAACGCCTTTCGATGTCGAACATGCCGTCGTTCGAAAGCATACTGCACTTCTCTGCCGAATTGGGCAAGCTGGTCGGAATGGAGGTTCTGAAGGAACGCGGCGACAGCAGGGTAGTGCTCCTCGGGACCCCGGGCATGGAGACCGATATAAGAAAGGTCTGCGCCAGAAAGTTCGACGCCGGACGCACCGACCGTCTCTGACGCGGTCGCAGGATGTTATTCACCGACCTACCACGTATTCGTCCACGTTGGGCGCCTGACCCTTTCCGACGTCATCGAAACCTTGCGGAAGAAAACTTCGTTCTCGGTACCGAGCTCCTCCGCCATCCTGTAGCATCGGGCGGCGCCCTCTCTTCCGGCCGCTGAACGGCATATGAGGCCGTCGCTTTGCCAGGCCTTCCCGCGAAAGGTCGGTGCCTATGAAGGGCGCCCGTGGCCGGGGTCCCGCCTTCTGACACTGTACGCCACGGCGTACGGTCTACCGGCTACGTACAGCGCTGTCTTTTCGCTTATCCCGACCTTGATGAGGACGGCACAACAGCATTCTTCGTCGGTTGGGCCTTTGGCGACTGCTCAGACCGAGCCTTTAATCCTCGAGATATATTCGTCCACGCCCGGCATGTCGCCTTTCCTCAGCTGCTTCCTTATTCCGGAGAAGAACACGGCGTCCGCGATGCCCAGCTCCTTGGACACCCTTTCGCACTGGGCGGCGGCCTCCTCGTCCCTGAAGGCGCAGCATAGGAAAAGTCCGACCTTGCGCCCCTCGAGCTGGCCCCTGTTATGCTGGACGAAGGACACTATAAGCTTGTTCGGCTTTCCGCCGTAGATCCCGGAACCGAATATGACACGTCCGAAACGCGAAAGGTCGATTATAGACTGGTCCTTGAGGTCGAACACATCAGCGCCCAGTTCCTCCGCGATGTAATAGGCGGCCTTTTTCGTGCTGCCGAGTTTCGACGCGAATATGACGGCTGTTTCTGTCATCGGCCTCAGAACTTCCTGCCGATGGCTTTGGCCTTCTCGAGTACCGCGATGTCCTTGGACGCTGCGTCCTTGTCCCCCAGGTCTTTGAGCGTTATGGTCCCGATCGGTGCTCCGCCGAAATATTTTTTGAGCACGTGGTTCATGTGATCGGCCTGCGCCTGTGCATCTTCGCCATCCGAGCCGCACGTGACCACTGACACGACCTTTTTTCCGGGAGGGATGTTGCTTCCGTTGGGTCCGATGCCGGAATACAGGCGGTCCTCGAACACACGGTACTGGGCACAGGTCTGGCAGAAATACAGGGGAGAAGTGAGGATAAGGCCGTCGCACTTCCTTATGCTCTCTATCAACTCGGAGATGTCGTCCCCGAGGATGCATCTGTCGTTCTTCTTGCAGTAATTGCAGGCTTTGCAGGGGTTGAGGGCCAGGTCCTTTATGTGGACGAACCTGACCTTGTTGCCCTTCTCCTCCGCGCCCTCGGCTACGGCTCTGGCGATGGTCTCCGAATTGCATCCGGTCCTCGGGCTGCTGATGATGGCGATTATTTCTGACATTATGTTTTTCCTCTCGGCCTCGGCCTTGGCTTGATAGGCAGATAATGATTTAATATTCTTTTGATACTATGAACAGGCATGACGGAGCAGCCTCGTTATGACTGTGCGGCGGATGCGACCATGTCGGTCATCGAAGGCAGATGGAAGACCACCATCCTCTGCATCTTGGTCAGTCACGGAACCCTCCGCTTCTCCGAGATCAGGAAGAAGATACCTCCTATCTCCCCCCGCATCCTGACTAAACAGCTCCGGGAGCTGGAGTCTGACGGCATAGTCGACCGAACAGTGTCCGGGGAGAGGTCCTCCAGGGTGGAGTACTCCCTGACGGACAGGGGCCGCTCGCTCGGCCCGGTCCTGAAATGCCTGGCGGAATGGGGCATCGAAAACATGTTCAGAGACGTGTTGTAGCCCGAATGACCTCCGCTTGCCACGGAAGATTTCGTGGCCCGTTTTAATAGATGCATTCCCATTGCGCTACGATAAGATGGGCTACAGAGTGGACATAATAAGCACAGAAAGAGTGCGGGAACTGAAGGAAAAGTACTCCGGAAGGAATTTCTTCACATCCAAGGCGGACATCTGCGGAGTATGTTTCCAGCTCTACACGGAAAACCGCGGATATCTCGAGATGTGGACCGAGAACTTCTACGCCATGGGCGACCGCGTCCGCTCCCATGCCCGCGCATACGAGGTATCGGACCCCGCGGAGGACCCGCATGTGGACTACGACCCTCTGTCGTCGACCGTTTTCATCTTCAACTTCGACTACTACGGATGGGTCAAGAGCATCGCCCTGGGAGTGACGGGAAATCTCCTGGAGGACGTTCACAACATCTATTCTATCCACGGGGCCGTCATCGACGTGGACGGCTCCGGCGTGACGCTGATCGCTCCCTCCAAGACAGGCAAGACCACTCAGTCCTGGGGCCTGCTCAGGATGCCCGACGCGCGCCTGATCTCCGACGACTGGTATTTTGTCGTCATGGGAAACGGGAGGCCGACCGCACTGGCCTCCGAGAAGAACTGCTACATAGACGCTGACATAGGGGACGTATGGGAGGAGTACAGGCCGCTGGTCACATGCACCGAGTTCGACAACAAGGGGCGGTGCGTGGCCAACATCAGATGGGTCCGCGGAGAATCTTCCGTCATTCCGTCCACTTCCGTGAGGACGGTCGTCTTCCTCAAGCGCGACGGTTCCGACCCGGACCTCGAGACCGAGCTGGACACCGAAAGCGCCATTGCGTACATGCTTAAAAACGACATGTGCAACCCTCATCAGCTCATCCGTACCGAGGACAAGATGAAGCTCCGGACCGATTTCCTGAGGAGGTATTTCGACTCCTGCAGGATATTCCTGGTCAACACCACCACGCCGCCCGAGGAGACCCAGGAAAGGATAAGGAAGCTCATAGCGTGAGCCCGTCCCGGAATTTCACCGGAATACGATGTGCCAGATTCAAAGAGTATTCGTTTACTTCGCATGTGTATGCCGAGACCTCGACCCCGGCGGAAACCGCCTCTTCGAGTGCGGTTCCGAACTCCTCGTGCATCTCGTAGTTCGGTGAGAAATGATCGGCGCGGGACATCTGGACCACGAAAACGACCGATGCGCCATAACCCTCGGAAATGCAATGTGCCAGACCTCTTAAGTGCTTGACGCCTCTGTCGGTGGGCGCGTCCGGAAATAGTACCGTTCCGTTGTTTTCCAGCGTCACGCCCTTGACTTCGGTGAATATCTTTCTGTCATTTTCCTCGATGTAGAAATCGAACCTGGAATCCCCGTGCCTCGCCTCTCTCTTAGTCAAAACGCTCCCGCCGTATATCTTACCTGAAGACAGGGCTTCGGCGTACACTGCGTTGGGGGCCTGTGAGTCGATGTTTATTAGCATATCCCCTTTGTATGCGGAAACCAGGTCGTAAGAGGTCTTCCTGTCAGGTTTATCGGAATGTGCCAGTATAACTTCCGCACCGGGGACAAGTATCTCTCTGCACCGTCTGGAGCTTGAATACGAACACCTCTACAACATGAGGGATCAGACGATGCTGTTCCTGAAGCTGTGTCCGAAGACCACCGGGTTGGCGAAGGAGATGCTGACATGGCTGGACGGGAAGGTCAGGATGCTTGGAGAGAAACTGATGGAACAGAAGGAGTGATACAGGATCAGTAATCCTCATCCAGTTTCAGGATATCCTCCATTTCTTCTGTCGGATACCCCATACAAACTATTTTCCCATCTTCATCTATGTGAATCTCGACTTCATTCCGATTTTCGATTTCATCAGTGATCGAAGAAATGATTGGTTGATTGCTGGACCCTCTCCATCTCAGAGTGATGTCCCTTTGCTCTTCCCTATATCTTCCAGGGATGAGTATGTCTGCCAGCCCACAGATTTCTGCCCAAACAGAATTGGCTGCGATTTCTTCGGGTTCATGGCCTGTATAGAGCATAATGTTTACCCCGGAATTCTTCAGACGCCCCAACAACCATAGAAGATTATCTGATTGGTCCAGAGGTTCACCGCCGAGAAGTGTTACTGGGTTGCCTTTACCAATCAGATAATCGAAGAGTTCCTGCCTCTCGATGAGCTTTTTCGGGGAAGGGTCCCACATTTCCGTATTCCAACACCCTTTGCAGTGTAAGGAACATCCTTGGAACCAGATAACTGTCCGTGTTCCAGGGCCGTAGATCAGACAATCCTCTTCGATGTGGGCCACGTTGAATTGTGTCTCTGACATCACATGACTGTCCTGACCAGAACCAACTGGACGGTTTTTCCTTCCTTGGATTCCTTGACGTAGTACCCTTTGGCCTTGGCATTCTCGATGATCTGTTTTTTCTTCGCCTCTACCAGCTGCCTCTTGCGTTCTTCCTCGCGTTTGCGTTCCTCTTCGGCCAGTTTTTCGAGTTTGGCAGAATAGGCCTTTTTGTAAGCGGCATCTACCGCCTGAAGGAAGGAACCCACATCGAGCCATACCGGGAGTTGGTTTTTGTTCCAGAGGTACGAAGGACCATATTGACCGTGATAATTCATCGCGGCCGAATCGTGCATGAATACGAATTTTCCATTCCTCAACATGAATATTTCGTCACCATTGTAGTCTTTCCTTTCAGTGACAATAGTTTCGCCCTGTACCTTATATTTGCACCCAATATCGTCGAGTGCTTTCAACAGGCATTCCTTATCAATGAACATAGTATGGGTGGTAACTCTCGAACTCATCACTGCACCCCCTGTCTAACGGTTTTTTTGGCTTGAACCGAGGTTTTTGCATTGAATTCATCCGTCTTCTCGAGGGACATGAAGAGTTCATCCGCATCCAGGATCTCCTGTAATGCTTCTACGCACACTTCACCCTTGAATCCCGTTGTTTTTGCAGTTATCTTTCCGTCCTCGTCGATTGTTATTGTTATCTTCTGTTGTGGCATTTCATTCCCTCACACACAATATTGCATTCAAACGGTCTGCATCTCCGTTGAGCGTATCCGATTTGAAATCCTCATCGGTTGAATCGGATGGGATAGCGACATAGTTCTGATTGTTGGAGCTGTATAATAGCGCAGTTTCGAATTCTGGAAGAATCGTCTCGGGGAAACTCATACTGGATAATTTGTTTTCCTTGATACCGAGCAACTTGGCCAGTTCTTCGGTGGGTTTCTTTTCTGGCTCAGGTTTGTTCTGGATGTCGCGGATCTTCGCCTGTAGTCCGGCAATATCCTCCTCGCACTTCTTCTTGCTGGATTCGAGAGTCTTAATTTCATTTTCGAGCCTAGTTTTGTCCTTGTTTATGGACTCTCCCTTGTTCTTCAGATTGTTAGAATCAGAACGAACAGAACTGATCCTGTTCTTGATGGACTCCCAGAAAGATTTCTTTTCCTTGTACTCCTTTGATTCGGTTCCCTTTTCGGATTTTGAATCCTTTTTCTTGGAGTCCTTACTGGAATTGGAATTCTGTTTCTCCATCTCATCCAGTTCCTTCCTGGAATCTGAATTCTTCTTTTCCAGCTCTTCTAGCTCCTTCCTCTTTTGCTCGAGTTCCTTGCTAAGTGAATCGTATTCAGCCTGTTTCGACTGAAGCTCTCCCTCTTTCTTTGACAACTTGTCGGCAGTCTGTTCGTTATTCCTCTGCATAGTCTCGATGCTTCTGCGAAGGTTCTCGATTTCCGAGTTCCTCTTCTTCATCTCGTTGTCCTTGTATCTTTCGAATTCACAATCCACATTGAGGGTACGAGCTTCTTCATCGAGTTTGAGACGTTTCTGATCGTAGTTTTCCCGCTGGGCAACCGTGAACGAAGAGATACGTTTGGTCGACTGAACAAGTTCATCCAGACTGGATTTCAGCTTGGAACAGCGGTTCTTAATCGAAATCGCTGCAGCATTGTTCGGATTCGGTAATTTTTCCAGGGCCTTATCGCAACGAAGCCCTATGTTCTCGATAGATTTGGTCCATTCCTCGAGGGTTTTCTTCGATTCTCCATTTGCTTTGTGGAGTGATGCACTCTTCGGCAGTGGCGGCGGGAAGGATCTCGTCTTCGGACGCGAAGGTCTCTCCCCGCGCGGTAAAGAAATAGGAATACACGCGGTCAGAGGCGGCGATATCGTTGGTGATCATACAGTAATGTTCATAGGCAACTCCGAGCGCATAGAGCTGCACCATCAAGCCCATTCAAGGGAGATCTTCGTAGGCGGAGCGGTCATGGCCGCGAAGTGGGTCGCCTCCCAGAAGAAGAGCGTCGTGTACGAGATGTCTGATGTATTGAACTGAGAGTGCGTAAAGCGATTATCTGTCCTTCAGTCCTCTCAGGAACCGATTGACGACGGTCCTGTATATCTCCGGCCGTTCGATGTGATACATATGCGTCGCATCAGGTATGACCGCCATGCATGCATTGCCGAAAGCTTCCTGAAAATCCTTCACTGTTTTAATATGCGCCTCGTCCCTGTCACCGCACGTGAGGAGGACGGGAACATCTATCTCCCCAAGTCTCGGGTACAGGTCGAAGTTCTTCAGGTTGCCGGTGACCGTGAACTCGCTGGGGCCCCACATTCTTATGTAAACACCCATATTCATCTTTTCCATGGAATCAACCAGATAATCGGGCCACGGATCCAGGTTGCAGACGAATCTCCTGTAGTATTCGGTCACTGCTTCGCCGTATTCATTACCGTATTCTCGGTCTCTTCCCCCGTTCTCGATCGTGGCTATCGCAGAATCCGACAAGTCATTGATATTCATTCTTTGATCTCTTTCCCACATCGGAGAGCTGAGCAGAGGGCCGGACAGGATCAGTCCCCTGACCCCCTTCGTACCTTTGTCCAGAAGGTAAGAGCATACCAGCCCGCATCCCCCGGAGAATCCGATCAATATCACATCGGATAGTCCCAGTTCATCTCTTACTACGGTCAGTTCCTCCGTGTATGTTTTCAAGGAATAGAGCTCGTCATTGGAAGCTCTGTCGGACCTTCCGCAGCCTAATTGATCATAGAAGTACACAGGTCGTTCATCAGAGAGATCGCTGACGGTCTGAGGCATGCTTAGGAATCCGGGGCCTCCGTGCACGTGTCCCCTTTTTCTCCTCCCCATACACGCAGCTCCAGATCTTCCCGTTATCCGTGGGGATGAATCTTTCTTTCAAGCAGACACCGTTCATAGACCATGTTTTTTCTATTTGGTTCAGAGCCCGGCAGGTCCCGATGTTAACTGAGCTTGGCAATAGATTCTGAAGAAGATTAGAATTTGAGAGTATGAAATGTTAAAATTCGGATCTCGGTTCTTTCACCGTTTCTTTCCTTTGAGTTCAGATATTTCTTGCCTGGCTCGCGCTTGGACGTGACTCTATAAGCGTATTTCTTGTCTCCGCGGAGCTCATAGCATACTTTCATTGTAGTACACTGTGGCACTACACACATACAAGACTCGTTCTTTATATATCATTTATATACTCTTTAAATACAAATCAGAGCTCAAAAAATGGAACTACATTACGTAGTATCAAGATTCGGGAATTTCGGTTGAGATGATTAGGCCGTTATTGAAGAAGTCACACTCTCGGAAAAATAACCGTGGCACACAATAATGCTTTTGAAATAATTGATTGTTATCCTAATCATATAGTTTGAGAACAGTTAGAGAAAACGTGGTTTTTCGGTATAAGATACGACCACTCTTATTAGAGAATAATGGTAAATGGGTGCATCTGACGATTAAGTGACAATAAAATATCTATAAGCAGGTACATCGCTAGTGAACAAGCAGCAACTCGCATCAAAGATCTGGGAATCAGCAAATAAGATGAGGTCCAAAATTGAGGCCAATAAATACAAAGATTATATTCTGGGCTTCATTTTCTACAAATTCCTGTCAGACAAAGAAATTGAGTTACTGAAGAAGGATGGTTGGACCAATGAAGATTTCAAATCATTGGTCGAGACAGATGCCGAAACCGTGGAATATTGCCAGAACAAGCTCGGATACTTCATTTCTTATGACAATCTTTTCTCCACCTGGCTTCTGATGGGGAATGAATTCAATGTCGGTAATGTGAGGGACGGAATCTCCGCCTTCAACCGAATGATAAACAACACCCATAAAAAGGTCTTTAACAAGATCTTCACCACACTGGATACAGGACTCAGCGAGCTTGGAGACAGCACCGGTACACAGACCAAAGCGATCAATGGACTTATTGCACTGATAAAAGACATACCGATGTCTGGGAAACAGGATTATGACGTTTTGGGATTCATATACGAATATCTCATAGGTAATTTCGCCGCTAATGCGGGAAAGAAGGCGGGCGAATTCTATACGCCGCACGAGGTTTCAGTTTTGATGTCCGAGATCGTTGCGCATCACCTCAAATCCCGCAATAGGATCGAGATATACGACCCGACAAGCGGATCGGGTTCATTGCTGATCAACATCGGAAAATCAGTATCGAAGTACATCGGAGACAAGGAGAACATACGCTACTACGCACAGGAACTGAAGGAACCGACCTACAACCTTACACGTATGAATCTGGTGATGCGTGGGATCCTTCCGGATAACATCTTCGTGCGCAACGGAGATACCCTTGAGGAGGATTGGCCGTATTTTGATGAAAGCGATCCGGAAGGCACATACGACCCGCTGTATGTCGATGCTGTAGTATCCAATCCTCCGTATTCCCAATCATGGGATTCGAAGGACAAGGAATCAGACCCACGTTATTCACGCTATGGATTGGCGCCCAAAGGAAAGGCGGACTATGCGTTTCTGCTGCACGATCTGTACCACGTCAAACCCGACGGGATAATGACGATCGTGTTGCCGCATGGTGTTCTGTTTCGCGGAGGGGAAGAAGAGAAGATCCGTAGGAATCTCATCGAGAACGATAACATCGATGCGATCATCGGTCTCCCGTCCAACATCTTCTTCGGCACAGGGATCGCCACGATCATCATGGTGCTCAAACAGAAGCGCGAGAATTCTGATGTCCTGATAATCGATGCATCTAAAGGGTTCGAGAAAGAAGGCAAGAACAACAAGCTCAGAGCATCGGATATCAAGAGGATCGTCGATACATTTGTCGATCGCAGGACGACGGATAAGTTCTCAAGAGTGGTCTCGAAGGAAGAGATCCGCGAGAATGGTTACAATCTCAATATCCCGAGGTATGTGGATTCGTCAGATGCGGGCGAATCATGGGACGTATATGCCTCGATGTATGGTGGTATACCGAATTCAGAGCTTGCTGATTATGATAGGTTTTGGAACGCATTCAAGGGGCTGAAAGAGGTTCTTTTCGGTGACTCTGGCACACCATATTCCGAACTGCTGGTCGATGATATAGAAAAGACGATCCACACGAACAAATCCGTAATTGATTGGAAAAACAAATACGACCATGCGTTCGGTGATTTTCCAGAATATCTTAAAGAACAATTGATCGCCAAGTGGGAGGCCATAGATATCAATAGAGGCGAATCAAAGATCGCGGATGCGATGTTCTCCAGATGCGATCCGATTCCGCTCATCGATCGGTATGTGGCATTCCAAGTGCTCGATGAGGAATGGGCAAAGATCGCAGTCGATCTGGAGATACTACAGACAGAAGGCTTCCAATCAGCAAGGGTCGTAGACCCCAATATGGTGATAAAGAACAACCATGAGGTTCAGGACGGGTGGGTAGGGCGCGTCATCCCATTCGAATTGATACAGTCCACTATCCTAAAAGAACAGACGGAGGCCCTGAAGCAGAACAACGATCGTCTTTTGGAGATCCAATCGACATACGAGGAGATAATTGACTCCATGTCCGAAGAAGATAAAGACGGCGATATACTGAACGACTCGAAAGATTTGTTCGTTGCCGCTGAGGTCAACAAGATGATCAAGAGTACATTCGGCAATCTCTCGAAAGCCAAGAGTGCGATGAAAGACTATGCAGAGGGATCGATAGAAAGAATTATCGTTCAAGCGCAGGAACTCATCGAGGAAGAGAAGAAGCTGAAAAAGGAAGTCAAATCCGAAGGAATCGCTCTGCATAACGATACAAAAGCTATCATCGAGGGGCTGACGGACGATCAGATCATGATGTTGCTGGAGATGAAGTGGATTCAGCCCATCACCGATGCTATCGGGCGTATTCCGGATGATGTTATCGCAGATCTGATATCGTACGTTAAATCGTTGAAGGAGAAGTATTCCACAACATACGCCGAAGTGGCTGAGGAGATCGTCAAGACAAAAGCCGAACTCGCCGATATGATCGACGATCTCGTGGGTGGGGAATACGATATGAAAGGCCTCAAGGAGTTCCAATCCTTGCTTCGCGGTGGGAACGATGACTGAAGATCAAGGAAAGCCGGCCATCAGATTCAAAGGTTTTACAGACGCTTGGGAACAGCGTAAGTTGGGGGATTTAGCGGATATCATCGGAGGAGGTACGCCAAGCACATGCGTTGATGCGTATTGGGGTGGCGATATTGATTGGTATGCTCCCGCAGAAATTGGCGAAGAAATATTTTTGAGTGGTAGTCAGAAGAAGATTACTAAATCGGGTTTAGAGAATAGTTCTGCAAAGATACTACCTGTCGGAACTGTATTGTTCACATCACGTGCCGGGATAGGAAAAACTGCTATACTGGCTATGCCAGGTTCAACCAATCAGGGATTTCAATCAATTGTTACTCGTGATGGCATTTTAGACACATATTTTATTTACTCTCGGAGTCAAGAATTGAAAGATTTTGGAGAAAGAATTGGTGCAGGATCTACGTTTGTAGAAGTGTCTGGAAAACAAATGGCGGGCATGCGTATTCTTATTCCAAGAATTGCTGAACAGGCCACAATAGGTGTATATTTCAAACAAATTGACAACCTCATTACTCTTCATCAGCG
>Ga0265295_1008689_pt1 | contig 11189 bp, 6 predicted proteins | sample Munlansysbiofilm_FD_192503 | JGI IMG/M metagenome (GOLD analysis project Ga0265295, IMG submission 192503) | Leachate microbial communities from a municipal landfill in Southern Ontario, Canada - Methane capture system biofilm | ecosystem: Engineered > Solid waste > Landfill > Unclassified ... | reverse complement strand
GTCCGCACCATTACATTTTGAGCATCTATGAGCTGCACCACGGTGGCCATGCCCTGGGCGTAAGCATCCTGCACAATCCTGAAATTGTCCCCGGCAGCCCTGGCGGCTTCGCGCGATAAGTCCACCTTATGGTAAGATGCTTTCAGCAATTGAACGCTTGAATGAATGCCTTTTCCCAGTTTGTTGAGCAGGTCTTCCTTTTGCCAGGCAATTTTATCCTGTTCAATGGTGGCCCGCTGCGCCTCCTGCCGTCTTCGCCCGCCCTCAAACACCGGAATGCTCACTTTTACACCTGCGTTCCAGGTAATATCGTCGGGCGGGGGCGGAATGGGCAGATTAGGGTTAGCAATAACGCCTTCGCGGATAAACGCCTGGTCGGCATTGCCAAACAGCGCAACTTCCGGAAGGTAGAGCTGGCGGTTGCGCATTGTTTTTTGACGGTCCATTATTTTAGTGGCGGTAAGCAGTTGTTGCAACTCGGGAGAGTGCGACTGCATTTCACTGACCAGAAATTCAGCATACCTTTCGGTGAGGTAAGGATTGCTGAAATAAAAGGGCAGTATGTCGCGGCTGGGCATAATGGTTTTGTCCATGCCCGTGGTATCGGGAGTGGCAACTGGATTGCCGGCAGGCAGATTGAGCAGTTCATTTAAATTGTACATGGCCGCCTGGTAACGTGCCCGGGCGTCGTTCAAATCCATTTTGTTCAGGCTCAGTTCACTCACCCAACGGTTCACATCCGAAACGCCGGCTTCACCACTTTGTTCTTTTGCTTTCGCGATGTCCAGATTTTGCATGGTAGCATAAACATTGTCGTTTTTAATTTGCAGGTTGTTCCGGGCAAAAAGCAGTTGGGTATAAGCCGTGGATACATCGCTTACAATATCGAGCACCACTTGTGTGCTGTAATGTTTTTGATTTTCAGCCATCAGCTTTTTAATGGCATAATTTGCAAAAGCAGCATCTGAATAAATGACCTGTTTGAGCGATGCGGACCCGGTGACCGTAAATTCGCCCCTTTGCCCCATGGATGCTTTCACCAGGTTTTCACTCAATTGAACGGCGGTGCCCGAAGCCTCAATTTGTGGCAGCAGGTTTGCCCCGGCTATCTTCACATCCTTTTGGGCCAGCAGCAAATCCTGGTCGGTTATTTTCCCCGCAATGTTGTTGTCCAAAGCTTGCGCGATGGCCTGACGCAGGTTCATCTCCTCGCCCGGCATTTTCTCCACATTCACCAAAACGGCATTTTCAAACAAGCCCCACTCTTCGGGGAATTTATTAATCAGCCGCAAACCGCCCATATTTATAGTCGGAGTGCGCTCTTTTGTAGCTGTGATGATGGGAATTGCCGAAAGGTTGGTGCCTTCACTCACTTTTGATACGCGCAGGGCTACCTGCCTTGCCATTTGCTGGAAGGTGAACGGAGGGGTAAAACTTACGGTTGCCCCTTTTTCCAGATAATCGTTGCCACTTACGGCCAGTGAAGGGATATGCCGGCTGTTTAATCCCACAAAAAGGGTCTCTATCTCCTGTGCGGACTGTGCCACCATCGGGAAAACAAAAGCGGCATCCACTCCGGCAGGCAGGGCTTCAAGGGCTTCATCCACAGGAGTGCCAACGGGAATAAAAACAAGGTCAAAACCGGAATCTTCGGGGGCTAAAAACTGCCGGATTAGTTCGGAATTCCGATAAAAAGGCTCAGCCACCATAACCGCCAGGTGCTTAAACGCGAACATTTTATGGAAAGCACGCATGTCGTCTTTCAGCTTTATCATGGAAGGGATGAAGGTGAAATTGTCCATGCCGGTGCTGTTGTCCGGTTGCAATTGCAGCCCCTGCAACTCCTTATCTAAGATGGTGGCGGCAATCACCGGTTTGGGATGCGTTTTCAGCCGGGCGGCTGCATCAGAGGATAAATAGCCCAGCGCGATGACCAGGTCAATATTCGGGTCATCTAAAAGTGTTTGCAGGTTTTTATCCACCCGGGCAGGCTGCCAGTCGGCACTTAACTCGGTATAGGTAGCTCCGCCCTGTGCATTGGTCAATGCAGTAATTTCAGACTTTACAAGTTGCGAGAGCATTTCAAATTCGCCGGTGCCGGCATCCTTGCATATTCCAACGCTTAGCGGGTTCTGGGCTGTCATGGCCAGCGGCGCGATAATCAATGCCAGTACCATGCTTAAAATCAGGCCAATTTTATTCATTTGATTTGGGTTTTTCAAGAAAGTTTGATTTGGGTTAATCTTCACGTATTCAAGCATATTTACTGTCTTATACCATTTTGCCGGAGCCGCTCGCCTGCCGTTCGTTCATCGGGAAATCTCTGATGATTTCGATGGCTGACTTCCCGGCTGCCTCCCGGTGGCGCATATACATTCCTTCGCTGCCGCTGTTTAACCAGCCCCACCAGGTAATTCTTTGCCACCCGCTTTACCCGGAAAATAATTTCATCGGCTTTTGTGCATCTTGCACTCACCTCCGGGTCGAATATCAGGTGGGGATACCAGGGATTTTGTTTAAACAAATCATATAAGATGTTAAAGAGCTGACTAATTTCTTTTTCAGGAGGTTCATTTTGAGCGGATATGGCATTCACCCTGTATTTTAGTTCCCGTTCAAGGTGCCTGAGCATCAGCTCAAAAATTTCATTTTCATTGTTGATTTCCTGCAAAAGTTCATTTTCTGCCAACTCCGGCTCCTGATGAAGCGCATCCACGGTCAGCCCAACAGTACCGGAGCGGGCCATGATGCGTCCTGCAGCTTTTATGATATCTTCGTTGTTCATAACCATGCGTCTTTTATCGGTTTGATGTATTCAAAAAAACATTGGCAACGAGAGTTTTATTGGTGCCGTTTTTGAATAAACACTGCAAAGTTAGTAAATGTTCACTAACATTGCAAATAAAACAGAGATTATTTTTAATTATTTTTGACAGGCAGCACTTTTTGATAGAAATATTGGAAAGAGAGAAAATATAGATTTACCAGATAATGACCTGGTTTATTGCTTATTAAGACGAATACGAGCAAATGGGATGTTTGTCTGGATGAGATTATTTTAATTATTAATGTCTATGTAATATTTTCATTATCAGCTCTTTAAAATATTTTTTTAAAATTCTTAACAATTATTGAAAATTTATCTCAAAATCAGTGTTTGGCATTCCAAATTCTTTGTACTTTTATCGTGAAGTAAGTGCCCACTTGTTTTTCTACAAAGCGACCATTAACGGATGAGCTTTCCCTGCCCTAAACATTGTACTCCTATTTTTTTGGAATGCTTAAATAGCAATGGTCCGTTAACTTATTGCCTCACGCAAAGACGCGAAGACGCAAAGATTTGATTTTGAGCAAGTTGTAGTATTATAAAGATTTGCGTAATACGCTGACAATTAAACGTTTAAAACTTATTAACGGAGTATTGTAAATAGCCCAATTCATAATTTTATCATTGTTTCAACCAACCCAAAAACCACCAACCATGAAGGCAAAACATGTAATTCTAATTGTAGTAGGGATTATTGTACTAATGCAGGTAATCCGGATTGATACGGTTAACCCAGTAGCAGTTCCTGAAAAAGATTTTTTGAATGTGACACAAGCGCCCCCGGAGGTAGCCCAAATGCTGACCACCTCGTGCTATGACTGCCATTCACACCATACTCTATACCCATGGTATGCGCAAATTGCTCCGGTTTCCTGGTTTCTGAAAAAGCACATCAACGAAGGCCGCAAGCATCTAAACTTCTCCACCTGGGCCGATTATACTGCCGAAAAACAAGCTTCAAAAAAGGAGCATATTGTTGAAGAGCTGGAAGAGAAAGGAATGCCCCTGAAATCCTACACCCTCATTCACTCCGATGCCAATCTAACCGACGATTCCCGGCAGGCGCTGATTGAGTGGTTTAAGCAGTAGGAGAAGGGGAAGTGGAGTGAGGTGAGAGGATTTTATACCGGCAGTTTCCCGGCAGTCTTTGGCACTTCGATTTGGACATAAGGAAGTGGATAAATAAGCCGTTTTGTAAGGCTTGGGTTACAATATAGGTGGCCAAACGAAAACCTCAAAGTTTTTACGTGGCCTGTTTTGCTTGGGAATTACTGGCATGTTTTGACCGGAATAGTAAATATACTATCCAACCCTTAGTTTAGCAGCATCTTTCCATAAATAATGCGGTAGAGGCTCATTTAATTCCCATTTAATACTCATTGGTTTCGCACCATAATGTTCTCTTAATTGCCCTTCTCCAACAAAAACATAGCCCATAGTATTTCCATATTCATCTTTATTCTTTTCTCTTACGAAAAGTAGAATTATCTTTTCATCTTCCTGATGTTTGATATAGGAAATTCCTTTGGGTGTATCCGGTCCAGCAGAATTCTGGCTTTGCCAATGGAATAACGTTTCATTTATAGCGTAATCATCATACATAGTGGTAGGTGAAAAATTTTCCTCAGACTTAATGAGATTAATAAAAAGCAGTTCCGTATTTATATCTGTGTTTACTGCTACACCTTCTCTACTCGACGATTTTCTTTCGAATGTACTCAAACCAAATGCGGACAAGATTTGATCTCTTGTAAAACGAGAATGCAATTTTAAGGGTTGCTTATAGGGTAGTTTAATCTCAATTTCTTTAAAATCAATTCTATCAATTAACACTTCTAACACTTCAATCATTTCTTCAATCATCACTTTATCACGGCCTAATTCCTTAATGCTCAATTCTAGATTTTTAAAACCACCTGCTGTTTGCCAGATGTCATAATGCAACATCAATAGCATTTGTCTTTCTTCATCAGTAAACTCATTTATTGATATCTTGAACGCTTTCTTCGCCAGATATAAAATAAATTGAAAATAAACAGTTGAGCTACAAGACAACCATTTTTTTGAGATTGCATTAATTATTTGCTTTTCATGCCTATTTTCAAAATCATCATGCCTGCCTGCTGCTTGACAAAGCCTTTTCCACCCACCTCTTTTATAGATCATTTGAAGAGGGATATTATGAAAATCAACAAAGTTTTTCAGGTTAAGCGCTAATGTAGTTTGATGCTGAAAACTTTGAATCTTTTGAATCAATTGGTTTCGATTCAGTGAAGTGGCCGCGGTAATATTCTCAAGGATAATCTGTTTAGCTTTTTTTTCTAATACAATTGAACATCCAAGTGGTAAATGTGGAAAATTGTCTTCTACTTCCTTCGTAACTGTTGTGGCAGTTTTACCAATCAATGCCCGAAACTTATTTTCGAAATTGTATTCAGGCCTCGAGTTTCCCACAAAATCGAGAACTGTTAGACATTCTTTATTCTCTGCCAAACGCAAGCCTCGTCCGAGTTGTTGAAGGAAAACGGTCAAACTTTCAGTTGGTCTTAAAAATAATACTGAGTCGATTTCTGGTATATCAACACCTTCATTAAAAATATCTACAACAAATAAGTAGTTGATTTCTTTCTTGAGCAATTGACTTCTGACAATATCCCTATTTTGAGTATTGTTACTTGTTAAATAGTCTGCTTTGAGGCCTGCAAGACTGAATTTCTCAGCCATAAACTTTGCGTGTTCTATAGTTATACAGAAACCAAGCGCGCAAACATCGTTAACGTCCTTTGTATATTTATCCAAAGCGTCAATGATTTCCCGAATCCTTCGATCATTAGCTGTATAAACAGAAGATAACTCACTGGCCACATATCGCCCTCTCTCCCAGCCTACCTTTGAAAGGTCAATACTATCCGTGATGCCAAAATACTGAAATGGAGACAGTAGTTTTCTATTTAAAGCTTCGGGTAATCGAATTTCAGCGGCTATTCTATTGTGAAAATCTTCCTGAATATCTCCGCCATCCATTCTTTCGGGTGTGGCGGTTAATCCGAGTAAAACTTTAGGCTCAAAGTAATTAATGATACCCCGATAACTATTCGCTGTAAGATGGTGACACTCATCAATAACGATATAATCAAAATATTCAGGAGAAAGATTGATTTCATCTAAACGATTATTGATTGTTTGGATAGATGCAAAAACGTATTCAAAGCTATCTGGGACCAATCCATCCACCCATAATTCTCCAAAGTTATTGTCTTTTAAAATACCTCTGAATGTGATAATTGATTGAATCAGTATTTCTTTTCTATGGGCAAGAAAAAGGAGTTTAGCCGATTTGTTTTCATTCTTGTATTTTTTATAATCAAATGCCGAGACAACCGTTTTACCGGTTCCAGTTGCCGCAACAACAAGATTCCTATTTCGATTGTGCACTGCACGCTCAACTTCCAGTTTTTCTAATATTTCATATTGGAAGGGAAATGGTTTGATATCAAAAAACGAAAGGTTCAAATCGGTTATTTTCCCTGTTCTTCCTCGACCCAGGGATTCGATTAGTTTTTCTTTATGAGTGGAATCGTCAAAAAGCTCGAAATCATCGCTTTGCCAATACGAATCAAAGGTTTTCTGAAATTTATCAATGATATGACTTACTTCTTTCGTCGTGATTTTAACATTCCACTCTAATCCATCAGTTAGTGCTGAACGAGAAAAATTGGAAGAACCTATATATCCGGTATGAAATCCTGTTTTTCTTTTAAACAGGTACGCTTTAGCATGAAGCCTTTCATTGCCCGAATTGTAGGATATTTTTATTTGCGTGTTTTCTAATTTTGATAATAACTGAATGGCTTTATAATCTGAAGCCCCCATATAGGTAGTAGTAATCACTCTTAATTGTCCGCCTCTTTGTGTGAACTCCTTTAATTCTCTTTCAAGAATGATAATTCCTTTGAATTTTATAAAAGAGACGAGTAGGTCAATTTTATCAGAGGATAGAATTTCTTTCTTTAGCTCGCTTTCGAGCGATAGACCAACATTGCCACCTGTGAACAGCTCACTGTGCGTCAACCTGGTGTAGGGCGTAATTTCTTTTAAGTGCAAATTAAAATCGGAGAAATGAGCATCAATTTTTGAAAATACTGCTTTCAAAATTTCTCCTTCAATTGCAATCAAATCATTCGTGAATTCTTCTTTTTTCAGTTCCTCTTTCAGAAACAAAATTATTTTATTTGCTATTTCGATTTGAAGCTCAATTTGATTTTCCCCTTTGATATAATTCAACGCATTCTTAATTGTTTGCGATAGATGTTTCGCTAATATGGAAGAGGCTTCTTCCTTATCTAAAACCGATTTGTTGACATAAAAAATATCTTTGTCGATGCCTTTAAGCTTTTGAGAAACAAGTTGAGTAACTAATTCTTCGTAAATTCCTTCAATCATAGGTTTAGGTAATGAGTTTAAGATATATTCAACTTGCAATTGGCACTGGGCTTACTATGAGCCGGCAAAATCCCTGCTAAGATAGGAAGTTTCAGATATTCAAAACGCCAACAGGACTTTTAATTTACCATAGGATTAAAAAAAACCGCAATCGAAAACCACCAGTTTCTATGTCCATGAGCGGGCGATAGGGTGCGCGCAGTTCGATACATAACACTTGCTTCAAGCCCAACTATATTTTTTGGGGGAACAGTCGCAGAGAGTCTGCTACTGCCTCGCCTGACAATTGAGTGCACTCCGGCGATCGATTAAATATACCTAACACCAGAGTCTCTTATCACCAGGCAATTTCAGCCACTGTTTATTAAACTTAATGCGTAATACGCGGCTATCGCAACCTTCTCTCCCTAAGTAGTGTCCGTCCATAAAGTCCAATATCTGCGTTACGCTCGCCCCCTGAAATGCTCATTTACGAAGGTAAAATGCGCTTTCCGGGGCCTTCGCAAGCCTTGATCTTGAACTTTATAAACTGGACACGCCACTTAATAGACAGACACTAAGTAGTATATATTTCATATTATCAACTTTATCTAAATTTTTTCATGGATGAATTTTCAATCAACACTTTCATTTGTGAAATTGCCATTTTATTTAGCTTTTCCAGTCTATCTGTTGGTTCAATACCGGATTTAATCAACTCTGAATTCATACTTTCCATATTTGACAAAACGACCAATTGCTCCATTGTTGCATAATCCCGGATATTCCCTTTTTTGTCGGGATTTCCATCTCTCCATTCCCTGGCAGTTTTTCCGAACAAAGCTACATTCAATAAATCTGCCTCATTTGCATAAACAAAAGAACCTCATTCAACATCCTTAGGAATAAGGTTCTCCTTTATTGCATCAGTGTGAATATAATAATTTACTTTTGCCAGGGTTCTGGTCAGATTCCACTCAAGTTGTTTGGATTCAAACTCTTCTTGTTTAAGGCGCTTGAATTCTTTTAACAGGTAGATTTTGAATTCAGCACTTATCCAGGATGCAAATTCAAGGGCAATGTCTTGATGAGCATAAGTTCCGCCATTCTTCCCTCTTTTTGAGATAATCCCCTTAGCATTAGTCAGTTCAGTCCATTTTGTTGGAGAAAGAGTAAATGAGTTACTACCAGCTTCATACAATAAGGAGTCGAATTCGACCCCTTTAAAATCATAATTATTCAATTGCTCCCAAATCCCCAAAAATTCGATTGTTGTTCTTGACCGCATCCAGTTTTTTACAACATCTTTCGGTTCCTTAGGGTTTTTATTCCTCGCCATATCAGTCAAAGAAATGAACAGTTCAGTATCCACCTCTGTTGTGGACACACTTGAATCCTTGATGACAATACTGCTATTTTTCTTCATATTATCTTATCTTTTGAAACAAAGAGACCAATTCAAAATCGCAAGGATTAAGGAACCCTTCACTTTTTGTTTTATTGGTGGAAACTTAATATATGTTCATCTTTCCCCTCTATATCCAACAGCATTCTGCGGAAATGTATAGGTTGTATTTAACCCTGTAACTTCCATCGAGCCATTAAAACCCCTGCTAAGTTAGCAACTTCAGAACTCCTGACCTCGTTCAACAAAAATAAGTATTTGCGTGCATATTATCGCAAACAATAAAAGCGTTAAATTTGCCACATGCAATTAATACTACCTATTTTTCCGGTTAATACTACAATGATAAACACGAACGTGGGAGTTTATCAACGAGAAGGAATCGTTCAGTATTTAATAAATGGTTTGCCAGTTTATTCCCATTCCAAGGACGACAATGCATCCTTTCGTTTTATAACCAGTAATTTCATACATCAGGGCTTATGCCGCAATGTTGATATTGAACGGGCCTTTGGCGTTAGCGAAGATAGTGTGAGCAGGGCATTAAAGAAGTATGAGGCCAAAGGGGAGGCCGGTTTTTTTGGTGCCGATGCACGTCATGGCAGGGCTCACAAGATAGTTGGCGGATGCCGGGAAAGGATACAGTTCAAGTTAGACAAAGGGCAAAGTGTTTACTCCATAGCCAAAGAAGAAGGCGTAAGGGAATCTGCCATACGTTATCAAATCAAGCAAGGGCATTTAAAAAAAAGTCTCCACTAATTCAAACAGAAGATTTAGGCACTACCCTGAATCAGCGCAATGAAGTTGACCAGCAAGCCGCACTTGGCATAGCCACTGCGCGGGTAGAAGAACGCGTAGCTTGTTCCCTTGGGCAAAGTGGGTCGCCCGATATTAAGTTTGAAAAAGGCCAGGCATTGAGCTGCGCGGGAGTTTTATTTTTATTGCCGGCCTTAATTGCCCAGGGGTTACTAAAAACAAAAGAAGTTTATACCTGGCCATCAAAAGTATACTACAGCTTGGAGTCCATCGTACTCACCCTGGCCTTTATGGCGCTTTTGCGCATCAAGAACCCTGAACAGCTGAAGCAATGCAAGCCTGGAGAAATTGGCCGTATTATAGGATTGGACAGGATTCCCGAGATGAGGTGTTTGCGCAACAAACTTCAGTTGCTCACCTCTCAAAACCAGGCCATGCCACTGAATAACCTTTTGGTTGATTCATGGTATAAGGAAGATTCATTACAGGATGCAGATTTTTTATATATCGATGGGCATGTGCGCATTTATTACGGCAACAAAGCCAACCTCCCCGTAAAATATGTTTCAAGGCAGAAACTTTGCCTGAACGCTACTACCGAGTACTGGGTAAACGATGCCAAAGGCATGCCCGTAATGATGGTTATGGGTGAGTTAACAGAGAAATTACAAACAGTTATCGAAGAACAAATCATTCCACAACTACAGAAAACAAAACTTTTGGCATCAGATGGTCCCGCGGTGGCCAATCAACCCCTGTGCACATTTGTTTTTGACCGTGAAGCCTACCAGCCGGCATTCTTCAAAAGGCTATGGGAGGAGTACAAAATAGCCATCATAACCTATCGCAAAAATGTAAAGGACAAATGGCCTGACGAAAGCTTTGAAAGCATTGATGTGAAAGTAATGCAGCAAACTGTTAACATGCAAATTTGCGAGCTTGGCACACAACTTGGAGGTTACTGGTTTCGCGAAATAAGACGACTGAATGGCGACGGCCACCAAACAGCTATTATTACCACCCATCCAACCTTGGAAACTCAAATCACTGCCGGGCGCATGTTTGGGCGGTGGAGCCAGGAAAACTTCTTCCGATACCTTATCCAGGATTACGATTTTGACAAAATGGTTTCTTTCGGAACAGAGCCCGTCAACCCCGAAAAAGAAATTGTGAACCCTGAATACCGAAAACTGAGCCACCAACTCAAAAAGCTAAGGGAAAAAATCAGGCGCATTGAAGCCCGGTTCTACCCTTTATTGCAATTGGCCATTGACCAGCCTATTGATGAGTTGCCCACAATAACTCCCAAGTTGGCAGAATACAAGGAAAAAATCGAAGACTTCCGAAAACAGGAAGAAACACTCTTATTACAACGGAGCCAACTAAAACCACGCCTGAAAGTCATCCAAATGCCCGAACAAAAACGCTACAATAAACTTAAAACAGAAAGCAAACTTTTAATGAATGTCTTACGAATGATTTGCTACCGGGCAGAATCTGCTGTTGCTGAATACATTGCCCCTTATCTGGCAAGAGATGAAGATGAAAAGCGCATGGTAGTTAAACAAATCATCCAATCCAATGCTGATCTGTTTCCGGATTATATCAATAAAACACTTACTGTAACACTGCATTCATTGTCGGCAAACCGGTTCAACAACGCTGCTTCTGAATTAGCGCAACTGTTAAACCAGACAGAAACTATTTTCCCAGGCACCAATTTACGTATGATTTATAAAATTACCGCTAATTCACATTGCGAGGGGTAAGGAGTTCTGA
>Ga0265295_1008688_pt1 | contig 11190 bp, 8 predicted proteins | sample Munlansysbiofilm_FD_192503 | JGI IMG/M metagenome (GOLD analysis project Ga0265295, IMG submission 192503) | Leachate microbial communities from a municipal landfill in Southern Ontario, Canada - Methane capture system biofilm | ecosystem: Engineered > Solid waste > Landfill > Unclassified ... | reverse complement strand
ACTGTAAGTTGCGATACCAACAGCTATCGCGACACCTCCCAAAAGGAACAAAATGGAAGCAGAGTCCAGCACAAAACCTCCGATATTTATATTAAAAGAGACAGTCTTTACAAATACCCCCATAACATTGGCAATGTTGTTAGCACCCAAGCTGTAAGCCCCAAAGGCACCAGCCACGATGAGCCCGTAACGGATAATGGAATCCAGCTTCAACAGGTGGATATGGCTTTTGCGGATATAGCGCCTGAGCAACATGTAAAGCAGTGCAGAGAACAACGCACCAAGTACAGGGCCGCTCACCCATGTACCGGCTATAGTTAGCAAAACACTATAATCAACAGGATTTGCAGTAAAGTAGCACCACCCCATTATGGCTCCCACGATGGCCTGTCCGGTAGAAACAGGAAGTTTGAATCTGGTCATGATGGTTACCACTACCGCAGAACACAAGGCTACGGTGAATGCACCGCCAAGCGCATCCACAGAGCCCAGGTCCGACAAAGTGTTTGTTGCACCCGATCCCTGGAATACAGCCCCAAGAATCACAAATACACCGGCTATCAGGGCAGCTTTGGAGAATTTGATCATTCGGGAGCCAACCGCTGTACCAAAGATGTTTGCAGCATCGTTGGCTCCCAATGACCATCCAAGAAACAGTCCGCTAGAAATAAAAACCAGCATCAACATCACTAAACAACCCTTTTAATAGCCATTATGGAAAGCAAGTCGGCCACCTTTTCGGCCGTATCGGAAATCATCTCTATATGAAGTGTGAAATACCTCAGGTGAAACTTTTCACTTAGCTTGAGGTCGGGCATTTCACGGAAAATCCTCCTCCTTATGATATCTGCCAACAAATCAGCCTCTTTTTCGTAGAAGTAGACCCGGTGGATCTTTTCATTAACCGTAACGGGTTCGGTAAAATAAGATTTAGCCGCAGGGATCACCGATTCTGCAGCCGAAACGGAAATCTGGGTCAACCGTATGAAATCGGGAATAAGTTCGGCAGGAATATGAGGCATCTCCACATCAAACTGGAAAAGGTTTTTTTTGGCCTGATCTATGATATTGTCCAGCTCTTCGAGGAGCCTCATGAAGTCCCCCCTGAGTTCGGGCATCAGTGACTGTGAAAAAAGTGTGTTTTCAATTTTCCTGCGCAGCTTGTCCGACTCAAGCTCGGCATTTGCCAGCGATTGGAGGTTTGCACTAAAATTTTCGCCGTTTGAATAGAGATAGTTTTTGACTCCCTCTTTGAATAGCAGCAGGCTTTGATCTACACAATTCAGAAACTGATCTATCAGTTCTATCGATTTGTTAGCTTTCTCAAAAAACAACATACTACAGACAATTTTGAATCCATCTGCAATGTAACAAGAAAATCAACCCATTGTAATAGATTGAGTAGGTATTTTAAGGATGAAGGAAAAACTGTTTGTAGAGTTTAATTAAATCTGTTTAATTTTGAATGAGTGTAATTTAAACACCTACCCATTCCAATAAGTAGAGCTACTCAAAAACAAAACACACTTTATGTAGAGTCTGTGTTAAGGAGAATTAATTTACTGCAACAGCCATCTTGTCCACTACAACATATGAAAAAATAATTTTTTTACATAAAGGGGCACTTATTTGTACCTTTATTCTAAAATAAATTCTATGCAAATCACAACCCTGGTTGACAACCATGTCAACTCTGGCTCATTTTGTGCCGAACATGGCCTCTCTCTGTACCTGGAAACCGATTCTAATAAAAAAATCCTTTTTGACACAGGGCAAAGCGATCTCTTCTGCCGGAATGCGGTCAAGATGGGAATAGACCTGTCACAAGCAGAGATATTGGTAATCAGCCACGGCCACTACGACCATACAGGAGGATTGGGAAAGTTCCTGGAAATAAATAAAACCGCTTTGATATACCTGAGGGCAGAGGCTCTGCAAACCAAGACCCACAAAGGGAGGTACATAGGAATTCCCAAAGAGATTCTTGCAGAGGCTCAGTCCAACGGAAGGGTTATTTACACCTCTGATTCCGTTACCCCCCTCACTTCTGACATGGCCATCATTTGTACACCGGTAAGGGATCTCCCTCAAATGGCCGGCTTTTACACCGAAAAAAATGGACAGCAGGAGCCCGACCTGTTCAAAGATGAGCAATATCTGGTTTACGACCATGGAGAGGGAGCTACCTTGATAACAGGCTGCTCCCACAAAGGAATCATCAGAATAATAGAGGATTGCGAAGCTATTACCGGGAAAAAAGTATTGGAGGTTGCCGGAGGGCTCCACACATCCGGCAGCTCTGCAACGGTCGTTTCCGATCTGGCAGCAATGCTGTTAAAAAGCAATATCAAAAAGTTTGCAGCAGGACATTGCACTGGCATCGAATCCTACGCACTTCTTAAAAGAATTTTAGGGGAGAGAATCTTCTATAATTACACCGGAAATCGATTCAATTTCCAGGAAAAATAATTTTATTTCTTCTGATTCCCTTATCTGGCAAAGGATTCGAAAAAGTTCTTATCTTTGGTATAAATTGGCTAAATGAGTTTTTTAAATGGCTAAAAGACCCGGAATCAATTCCAGACTATTGATGATGTTCTCCTACACAGGAGTAATTCTGGCAACATTACTACTTACCATCCTGGTGCTGCAGCAAAGGCAGGCAAAGATGATCCAAAATGAGAGCCGCACAGGTTACGAGAATGATGTCAAGACCTTCATCAACCTGCAAAGCAATATAATGACCCAGGTAGTTGTGGATTACACTTTTTGGGATGAATTTTCCCAAATCATGGAAAAGGGATTTACAAAAGAGTGGTACGACCACAACCTCTCTTCAATGATAGGGTCATACGATCTGGATTACCTTGCAATTTACGATAAAGAGTTGTTTATACGACACGAACATAGTTTGCACCATGTTCCCTCCACAAGGCTTATTCCTAATGAAGTTCTTGTTGAATTGGCCGAGAAAAAGATTCTGCACTGCTTTGTAAAAACCGAATTCGGATTTATGGAAGTGGCCGCAGCATCCATCCATCCGGTAAGCGACAAAAACAGGGAAAGCAGCTCTCCAAGAGGTTTCCTGATCATAGGAAAACTCTGGAACGAAAACTATGCCGGCATATTGGCTCAGAACCTTAATTCAGAGGTTTCATTCATTGATCCCGCAAATCTCCAAAGTCAAAAGAGATCGGACTACCTGTTGACTTCATACTATCCGCTTTATGACTGGAAGGGGACCAAGATCGGGGGTGCATGGATCTCCAAACAAAACCCCTTGTACAAATTATACCGGGATAGCTCCGTATACATGATAATTGTATTGATGCTCTCCCTGGTGTTCCTTTTCATAACTCTTAGATATTCACTAAGTCAATGGGTTGCAAAGCCTCTTTTGCTTGTCGAAAAGATCCTCAGGAACGAAAAGGATTCAGATATCGAAACATTGAAAATGGCCCCTGGAGAATTTTCACAGATTGCGGAGTTGTTCAAGAAATACAAACTCCAAAAGGAGGAGCTAAAGACAGCAAAGGAGAGTACAGAAAAGGCCGACATGCTCAAAACCCAGTTCATTGCAAATATGAGCCATGAGATACGCACCCCTATGAACGGAATAATCGGCTTTACCGAACTTCTCAAAGACAACACCCTGGACCAAGAACAAAAGGCCCAGTACATAGGAATAATCCAGACAAGCGGAGAGAGGATGATGGGGATCATAACCGACCTGATCAACATATCCAAACTGGAATCCGGACAGGAGAGCATATCCTTGGCACCGGTTTCACTTATTGATATATCGAATAACCTGACAACTTTCTACAGGCCCGAAACCGAGAAAAAAGAGTTGACCCTGGAATTGGAAGTACAAAATAACAAGGAAGATGTAGTTCTCTACACCGACAGGGAAAAGCTGTACGCCATTTTAAGCAACCTCATCAAAAACGCCATTAAATATTCCAATACAGGAACCATCCGGTTTGGTTATACCCGTGAAGCGGATAACATAGTGTTCCATGTAAAAGACCAGGGTATCGGGATTGAATACGAAATGCAAAGCCAAATCTTTGAAAGGTTTGTGCAGGGAGAGCCATTCCTCAAAAAGAATTACGATGGCGTAGGACTAGGCCTGGCCATCGCAAAAGCATATACCGAACTTCTCGGAGGGGAGATATGGTTGGAGAGCGAACCAGGCAAAGGGTCTGCCTTTTACTTCTCTATACCTTATTACCAAATGTCTTCATAAACTGGACCCTTTCAAATTTTCCGGGGTTCTCGATATTGGAGTAATTTAATTTACCCCGGAACTCCTCAACCGAGGAGAAACCTTGTGTGTCCATGAAAAGATTGATATCAGCCACCGCCTGGGCAATGGAATCAGCACCCTTCTTGTACAAAGCAGTGCACATTTGTACTGTAGATGCCCCGGCCAAAATCTGCTTGAGAGCAATGGTTCCGTTATGGACCCCTGTACTTGCAGACAGGTCAATTCCAGGTACCAAGGCCGAAACTATGCCCATCCACCTTAACTCCCTGAGGCTCTCCTCCGGCGATGAAAAAGCATCGGCCGGGAAAACCCTCACCCTCTTAATATCTATGTCAGGACTGTAAAAACGGTTGAACATAACCACCCCTTTAGCTCCATGAGCTTTTAATCCGTTAACAAAGCCGGGAAGGTTTGTGAAGGTAGAGGCAATTTTCACGGCAACAGGTATCTTAATCTGTCTGGAAACCTTTTCCACGACATTCAGATATTCCCTTTCAATCTCGTCGGATTTTTTATAAATATTGAGAGGTAATGAGTAAATATTAAGTTCCAGGCCATCAGCACCGGCACCTTCGATCTCTTTTGCAAACTGAGTCCACTCGCCCGCCGAATAACAGTTGATACTTGCTATGACCGGTACCGAAACCTTCCTTTTAACCGCAGTCACCAATTCCAGATATCTGTCAATTGAATTTTGCCTAAGGTAATGGTGGAGGTAATCTGCCGACTCGGGATAATCATGGGATTGGCTTTGAAGGAATTCGGCCTCATTGACTATTTGCTCTTCGAACAATGATTTTACAACAATGGCTCCAACACCGGCTTTCTCGAACTCGGCAACCCTGTCCAACTGGGCAGTGAGTCCGGAGCTTGCTGCCATTACAGGCGAGCAGAGTTTGAGCCCCATATAGTTTACAGATATATCCGTCATAGCTCTCAATTTTTAAAGTTTCGCAAAAATATCCTTAAAGTTAACTTTATTTTCTATTATCTCCCTCAACTGAGAAGCAGAAATCCGTTCCTGTTCCATGTTGTCACGGTATCTGATTGTCACTGTATCGTCTTCAAGTGTCTGATGGTCTATTGTTATGCAAAAAGGAGTCCCTATTGCGTCTTGCCTGCGGTAACGCTTACCTATACTGTCTTTCTCGTCATACTGGCAATTGAAATCCAGCTTGAGGGTATCCATTATTCTGCGGGCCACCTCGGGCAGTCCGTCTTTCTTTACCAAAGGCAAAACAGCCAGCTTCACAGGAGCAAGGAATGCAGGCAGCCTCAAAACCACCCTCTCTTCGCCGTTTTCCAGCTTCTCCTCGCAATATGCAGACGAGTATATTGCCAGGAATGTGCGGTCCAGGCCAATCGATGTTTCAACTACGTAAGGAACGTAACTTTCATTGGTTTCGGGATCGAAATACTGCATCTTGCGTCCCGAAAATTTCTGATGCTGGGACAAGTCAAAATCGGTGCGCGAATGGATACCCTCCAGCTCTTTGAATCCGAAAGGAAAATCAAACTCAATATCGGCTGCAGCATTCGCATAATGTGCCAACTTTTCGTGGTCGTGGAACCGGTATTTTGAATCGCCCAGTCCAATGGCCTTATGCCACCTTAACCTGGCCTCTTTCCAGTGCTCGAACCATTTGAGTTCCTCACCCGGCCTTACAAAAAACTGCATCTCCATCTGCTCGAACTCCCTCATCCTAAAGATGAACTGACGTGCCACTATTTCATTACGGAATGCTTTCCCTATTTGGGCAATACCGAACGGAACCTTCATCCTGCCGGTTTTTTGTACATTCAGGAAGTTCACAAAAATTCCCTGGGCTGTTTCGGGCCTCAGGTAAATGACGCTGGCATCTTCACTTACGCTCCCCATCTGGGTAGAGAACATCAGGTTAAACTGACGAACCTCGGTCCAGTTCCGGGAACCCGATACAGGGCATGCAATTTCGCAATCAATGATCAGCTGCCTGACAGCTTCCAGGTTATTGCTGTTGAGGGCCTCGTTCATCCTCACTTTAACCTCATCGGCCTTTTGCTTGTTCCTCAGAACATTTGGGTTGGTTGCACGGAATTGTGTCTCATCAAATGCCTCTCCGAATTTCTTGCGCCCCTTCTCTACATCCTTTTCTATCTTCTCCTCTATCTTGGAAATAAAATCCTCAAGCAATACATCTGCACGATATCTTTTCTTGGAATCTTTGTTGTCAATCAAAGGATCGTTAAAAGCCCCGACATGGCCCGAAGCCTCCCAAATTTTCGGATGCATGAAAATTGCAGAGTCAATCCCTACAATGTTGTCGTTAAGCCGTACCATGGAGTCCCACCAATACTTCTTTATGTTGTTTTTAAGCTCAACTCCCAGCTGCCCGTAATCATAAACCGCACTTAAACCATCATACACTTCGCTGGACTGGAAAATGAAACCATACTCCTTTGCGTGTGCAATCAAACTCTTGAAAAGCTCCTCCTGTGTCATATCAAATTGTTTTACAAACCGCAAAATTAGTGCTTTTTATATATTTTTCATACTTTTGTTCCTCTTTAAAAGTATTATTATGCGCAAACTATTTTTGATTCTTTTTTCTGTTTTTGCTTTCACTGCTTTACACTCACAGGAGAGTGCATTTTGGAGTTATGAGCAAAAAGATAATGGTGACGGGACTATAGATTTGATATTCAGGGCAGATATCGAGCAACCCTGGTACATGTACAACACTTCCAAGATAGAAAACGGGCCTCTGCCAACAGCATTTGAAATCAAGGCCGGGCCTGGTTTTGAGTCGGTTGGTGAACTCAGCGACCTTGCCGTTCCAAAATCCAAATATGATGACGCTTTTGGGATGGATGTCCTAGTTTTCGAAAACAAAGCCTCATTTAAGTACACTATCCGGAGGCTCACTTCCGAACCATTCAAGGTAGAGGGTATCCTTATATTCCAAACCTGCAACGGGCGGGAATGCCTGATGGATGAAATTGATGTCACTTTCAATATTGCTGCCGCCAAAGAGGGAGTGACAGCTGCAACTTCTCCCACAGACTCCAAAAAAGAGACCAAGACAGATGGCGGTGATGCGACACAAGGGCTCATCTCTTTCTTGCTCATTGCTTTTGCAGCCGGTCTCGGAGGTGTTTTCACCCCCTGTGTATTCCCCATGATTCCCATGACGGTGAGCTTTTTCATAGGAGGCAACGGCAAAAAAAGGGACGGTATGATCAAGGGTATTATCTTCGGACTCTCAGTAACACTCATTTACACTTTGGTCGGAGTGATTGTGGCCCTTTTCCAGAGCACAGACGCTACCGATGCCATGGGAACACACTGGATACCCAACCTGTTGTTTGCTCTGCTATTCATTGTATTTGCAATCTCATTCTTCGGGGCTTTTGAAATCACCCTGCCCACAGGCCTTGCCAACAAAGCCGATGCAAAAGCCGACAAAGGGGGTTACGTTGCCTCTTTCTTTGTGGCATTTGCCATGGTTATTGTATCCTTCTCTTGCACAGGACCTTTTGTAGGATCAATCCTGGCAGCAGCTGTAACCGGCGGACTTGCAATCAAACCAATACTGGGTATGGCAGCATTCGGGCTTGCATTCTCCCTTCCTTTTGTAATCTTCTCTTTCTTCCCTTCATTGATGAAAAAGATGCCAAAATCCGGTGGCTGGCTCAATGTTGTGAAGGTTGTTTTTGCCTTCGTAATGCTTGCATTCAGCTTCAAGTTCCTGGCAACGGTAGATGCTTACTTTGGGTTGGGTGTAATTACACGGGCAATATTTATTTCTTCCTGGATAGCCATTGCAATCCTTTTGGGGGTTTATCTTTTAGGCAAACTCAAGACATCCCATGACTCCGATACTCCTTACGTTGGTACGTTCCGTATGTTGCTAGCAATAGCATCCTTTACTTTTGCAATATACCTGGTTCCCGGTCTTTTCGGTGCTCCGCTGGCATCCTTGTCGGGGCTGATTCCTCCTCAGGACGGTAGTACGATAGTCATTGGAGCTGCTGCAGGCCCTTCGTCAGCCACACCGGCAGGTGAAGTTACAAGCGGACTGTGTGGTCCTGCCCGCTATGCTACACCAAAGAACAAAGCTCCTCACGGATTACCCAGTTATTATACCGTAGAAGATGCCATCGAATGTGCAAAACAGACCAACAAACCTGTACTTCTCTCCTTCAAGGCTGTTACATGCAGTGCATGCAAGGTTATGGAAGCCACAGTATGGAGCCGTCCCGAAATCCTGGAAATCATCAGGGAGAAGGTAGTCCTTGCCTCCCTATATGTGGATGACCGCACAGAACTTCCAAAGGAGGAGCAGGTTGTATCTACAATAGACGGCAAACTCAAGAACACACTGGGCCGCAAGCTTAGGGACTACCAGCTCAGCAACTTTGGCGTGGCTTCCCAACCATATTATGTTTTGATTGACCACGAAGGTAATGTACTGGGACAACCTGTCGGAGAGTGCTCTGCACAAGAGTTCCTTAACTTCCTCAACACAGGCATCCCTCGGATAAATTAACAACTTGCTGCTTTGCAGCTAAATAACAAAAAGCTGTTTAACCAAATTGGTTAAACAGCTTTTTTTATGCTCACTTGCTATGGTAAAACCACAGCAAGTGAGCAAGTTGTTAATTTATCCGAGGGATCAAATGGTTTCGAAAAGTTGATCCATGGGTTTACGCACCTTTTTGAGAAACTGGTTTTGATCTTCGGGAGACCTGTAGCCTATCGCTCCAATCACAGCCGAAGCGAGCCCTTTTTCTTTTAAACCAAGGATTTCGTCAAACTTGGCTTTATCAAATCCCTCCATTGCGGCTGAGTCTATTTCGATCTCGGATGCAGCGGCAATCATAGAACCAAGTGCAATGTAAACCTGTTTTGCTGTCCAGATTGCAAGCTGCTCATTGCTCATACCTGCAATCATTGAGTTAAGGTAATTCTTAAAGCCATCGCTGTTCTCTTTGGGCATTGGATTAATTTGGGCTGTAAGGTTGACAAACTCCTCCACTTTTGCCGGATTGTAGTCAGTAAAACTTGCAAAGACAAATACATGTGCAGCATCTGTAAGCTGGGTTTGCCCGTAAGCGGCCTCCTTTAGCTTTGCACGGATCTGTGGATCGGTTATTTCCAATACTTTGTATGGTTGCAAACCATAAGAAGAGGGGATAAAGTTGATTGCCTCTTTTACATAATTTATCTGCTCGGTTGTGAGCTTCTTTGTGGGGTCGAATTTCTTAACGGCATACCGCCATTTCAAACCATCTACTATTTTCATATCTGTATTTTCTTGTTATATTGTTAATTATCTTTTTTCTAATTAGTTATTACCAGCTCATTGGTACTTCGATAAGTAATATCGTGCTATCCTTTTCCATATTTATATCCACCTGGCAGGCATCCATAACAGTCAATGCATCCCTCTTGTTCAAATCATATCCGTCCACATTTGCGCTACCCTCTAGCAAGAAGAGATATAATCCGTTTTGTGTATTTTTTGGATTGAAGCTGATGCTTTTCGATTGGTCAAAACGTCCAAGGTAAAACCATGATTTTTGGTAAATCTGTACACCATCACCCTCATAATCGCCAATTGGAGAGACAATTTGTCCGAGTTTATTGGACAACGATTCCGGAGAGATCTTTTTTTGGTCATACCTCGGTTCTACATTCTTTTGGTTTGGAAAAACCCATATCTGGAGGAATTCTGCCGGTATATCGGAACGGTTGTTCATCTCACTGTGGATAACCCCGGTTCCGGCACTCATTACCTGTACCTCCCCTGCTTTTATTACGGTTGTATTACCCATGCTGTCGCCATGACGGAGCTCTCCACTCAATGGAATGGAAATTATCTCCATGTTATCGTGCGGATGCTTTCCAAACCCCTCTCCTGCAGCTATATAGTCATCATTTAAAACCCTTAATGCTCCAAAATGTACCATTTCGGGATTATAGTAATTTGCAAAGGAAAAAGAGTGGGCTGACCTAAGCCAGCCATGGTCTGCAAAACCTCTGCCCGAAGCCTTTATCAAATTATATTTCTTATTTGTATTGCTCATTATTATCTGCTTTAAAATTATAATGCAAAGTTAGGGCAATACAGATGGCCCTTCAATGTAAAAAACCCGTTAAAAATTGTACAAATCCGATTTGGTTGTGGTAGTGAAGCTGTTTTGTGGTCAGAGGAGCTGTTATCCTGCCCTGAACTCCGAAAACGGGATTCCCTCCCTCTTCTTGAAAAACTTACTGAAGTGAGCCGGATCGTTGAACCCTAAGGAATAAGAAATTTCCTTGGAAGAGAGGCCTGTATGGTAACCAAGGCGTTTGGCTTCGGTAATTATCCTGCTTTGTATGAACTCCTTTGCGGTGCTCCCTACAGAGCTTTTGATCACGTTGTTGAGGTAATCGGGAGTAACATTGAGCTCAGCGGAGTAATCAGAAACCTGATGCCACTCATTAAAATGCTGCTCGATCAGCTTGCGGAACCGGCCCATCAGGTCCCTGCCGTTCTCCATCATTTGGGTATTACCATCGTAATTGTTGGCAGCAACCGAATTACACTCAATCAATAATAACTTAAGCCAGGCAGCAACTGCTTCGTTGACATATCTTTCTCCTCTAAAAAAAAGAGCCTCAATCTCTTTACCCATGCTGTATATCTTTTGGGCAACCTCAGGAGAGAGGTCGAGGGGAGGAGTGCCGGGTTTACAGGAAAACAGCCCTAGGTTTGAAATGAATTCTTCGTTTATATTGTATTTGCAGAGGAATTCTGCTGTAAACATAATCACATGACCAACCGGCCTTGCAGGAGTATACACCTGGTGTACCTGACCAGGCATCAGGAAGAAAATCCTGTCATCAGTAATATCGTATGGCGTAAAGTCGATGATATGAGAGCCGCTGCCGGTTT